>Ga0079306_1002291_pt1 | contig 10917 bp, 7 predicted proteins | sample Methanotroph_Enr_FD_79181 | JGI IMG/M metagenome (GOLD analysis project Ga0079306, IMG submission 79181) | Enriched soil microbial communities from Old Woman Creek wetland in Ohio, USA - Methanotroph_Enrichment_5 | ecosystem: Environmental > Terrestrial > Soil > Wetlands | place: USA: Ohio...
GACGCAGGCGCCCACCGGATCGACGTCACGGTCCTTGGAGCTGACCGCCACCTTGGCCCGGGAGCCGGGATCGCGGGAGACGCCAAGGATGCGCACCGTGCCGTCGGAAACTTCGGGCACTTCGCGCTTGAACAGGCTGGCCATGTAGTCCGGATGGGTGCGGGAGACGATGATCTGGGGGCCGCGTCCCTGGGGCAGCACTTCGATGATGAAGGCCTGCACCCGGTCGCCGCGTTTGTAGCGTTCGCGGGGGATCTGCTCTTCCTTGGGCAGCATGGCTTCGGTGCGGCCCAGGTTGATGATCCAGCCGCCACGGTCGCGGCGCTGGATGATGCCGGAGACGATCTCGCCCTTGCGGTCTTTATATTCCTCGTAGATGATCTCCTGCTCGGCGTCGCGCATGCGCTGGATGATCACCTGCTTGGCGGACTGGGCGGCGATGCGCCCCAGGTCTTCAACCTTGACCTTGAAGCCCAGTTCGTCGTCGATCTGGACGTTGGGGTCCACTTCCTTGGCCTGTTCAAGAATGATCTCGGTGTTGGGGTCGCTGACCTCCTCCACCACGATCTTGAACTGGAAAACTTCTATCTCTCCGGATTCATCATTGTAGCTGACTTCCACATCCATGTGGTCGCCGAACTTGCGGGCCACGGAAGAGCGAACCGCCTCCTCCAAGGTGTCTATGAGCAGATCGCGGTCGATGCCGCGGTCTTTGCTGATTTGGTCGATGGCCTTGCGAAGCTCCATGCCCATTGGCGTCCTCCGGATGCCGCCCCGCCCGGCATGGAACCAGGGGGCGCAGCTATGCTACCTTGTGAAATCTACTTTTTCCGCTGCGTCTTGGTCGCCTGCGGATCGGGAAACACGTACACCAGCCGGGATTTGGCCACTTCATCCCAGGGGAAGCGCAGGCGCTTTCCTTCCACCTCAAGTTCGAAATCTTCGCTCCCCACGTCCGTCAGGGTGCCCTTGAAGCGCTTGCGGTCGCCCCGGCGGACGGAAAGCTTGATGTCCAGCACCTGCCCGACGTAGGGCGCAAGCTGGGAGAGCTTGAAAAAACGGCGCTCGAGCCCCGGCGAGGAAACCTCCAGGGTGTAGGCCCAGGGGATCACCTCGCCCACATCCAGGGCCAGGCTCAGCTGGCGGCTGACCGAGGCGCATTGCTCCACGTCCACGCCCTCGGGGCTGTCCAGGAACAGGCGCACCAGGGGGCGGGCCTCGCCGCTGGTGATCTCCAGGCCCCACAGGGTCAGGCCCAGGCTTTCGATGTAGGGCTCGGCCAGCTTCTGCACCCGGGCGAGCGTCTTTTCGTTGTCTATAGTCATAATAAAAAAAAAGTGGACCGAACCACGTGGTCCACCCCGTAAGGCGTCCGGCGGGATGCCGGACGTCATGAGGATTTAAATTGGAGCGGGCGACGAGATTCGAACTCGCGACACCAAGCTTGGGAAGCTTGTACTCTACCAACTGAGCTACACCCGCTCGCCGCGCGGGATATTATAAGGAAACACCCCGTTGTCAAGCCCCGTGACCCATGGCCCCGCGTTTCCCGGCCATCGGGCAGGAAAACGCGGCATCAAGCTGCTCATAAATAGCCACTTGAAGCCGGATGGCAACTCCCCAGGGCGCGGCGCCACAGGAATGTGCCTTCGAAACCGCGACGCGCGAGGCGGCGGTCAGGGCCGGCAGCGGAGCACCCCATCCGGAAACAGGGGGCTCACGGCGTGGCCGGAGGCGAGGCTAACTAAATCTTCTATACTGATATCGGGGGGGATGTCCACCCCCCCTGTCCGTGATCCGTGAAATGCCCGCGGAAGGCCCGCATGGCCTGGCCGATGCCGCTGCTCAGGCCTGCATCCTGCCGATGAGCGACTTCAGGACCTGGGCTTGGTCCGCCAATTTGGAGACGGCCTGGACCGACATGCGCATGTTGTCGGATGTCTCGCCCGAGAGGCGGTTGACATCCTCCACCGACCGGTGGATGTGCTCGCTGACCGAGGACTGCTCCTCCGCGGCCATGGCGATGGACTGCACCTGGTCCGTGGCCACCTCCGACAAGGACAGGATCTCCTTCAGGGCTTTCCTGGATTGTTCCGCCAGCACCGTGGCCTCGTCAACCTTCCACACCACTTTCTCGCCATTCTCGATATTCGTGGCAGTGCCGTGCTGCACGGCTTCGATGGTTTGGCGGACCTCGTTGGTGGCGGACATGGTCTTTTCCGCCAGCTTGCGCACTTCATCGGCCACCACCGCGAACCCCCGGCCCGCTTCCCCCGCGCGAGCGGCTTCGATGGCCGCGTTCAAAGCCAGCAGGTTGGTCTGGTCGGCGATATCGGAGATGACGTCCATGATCCGGCCGATGCCCTCGGCCTGGCGGCCAAGGAAGCCCATGTCCTGTTTCATGCTCATGGCCTGATCCTGGATGTCCTTGATGCTGCGCACCACCTTCCCGACGATGGCAGCGCCATCCTGGGCCTTGGATTTGGCGAAGTCCGAGCTCTCGGCGGCACAGGAGGCGTTCTTCGCGACCTCGACCACGGTGGCGTTCATTTCGGTGATCGCCGTAGCGGTTTCATCGATGTTGTTCTTTTGCGCATAGGAAAGTGACGAAACCGTCTCGATGCTTTCAGAAAGCGTTCTCGATTCATTGGCCACGATGTCGGAGATGTGGTTGGCCTCCAGGGCTATTTTCGTCAGTAGCGCATTGTTGGCTTCTATCCGCTTTCTTTGCGTGGACACTTCGGTGGTGTCTTTCACCATGGCGAATCCGGCGATCACATTGCCGTCAAGGTCGTACAGTGGCGCGGCGTCCACATCACAAATTATCAATCCGCCTTTTCTCGTGGTTACCTCGACCCCGCAAACATGAAATTGTTTTCTTTCATTACACGCTTTTTGGGTAATCGCTATGCGACTCTTGTCGTTGTAAAAAAACTCTCCGTTGTTCATGCCGATATAGTCTTCAGGTTCACCGGGCATGTCAATCAACCTGATGATTTCCTTGTTGAGGTACAAGATGTCGCCGGTGGGGCCTGAAACGATGAAGGGAGTGGTCAAGCCATGTAGAATGCCTTGAGAAAAGCCGAGCTTGTTTTTTAGCTCTTTAAGCATGAGCGCAACATTATGAGCAAGAGTGTGAAGCTCGCAGTGAAAGTTGTTTTCAATTGTGGTCTTCATGTTGCCGGACGTGATTTGAAGAACATGTTCGGTAATGTTGACCACCGGCTTTACAATCAACTTGTTCATGAAATAATAAATGGCCAGCACCACCACGACCGCACTCAGCAAACCGATGAGGGCTACCTGTCGGCTTTGCCTGTCAGCCGTTGCCGTCAGATCACCAATGTAGGCTGTGCTTACCGCTCGCCAATTCGTATGCGGGATGGTTTCCCATACCTGAATTTTTTCTTTTCCATCCCATTCGTAGCGCTGGAATCCTTTTGCCGACGCCAGGCTGGTCTGAACGAATTTCTTGTCTGAATAATTCTGCAACATGTATTCTGGATTGGGGTGAAAGACAAAGACACCCTGATCATCGACAATGTACGGATAACCAGATTTCGAGAATTTAACGGCTTGGATATACTTTGACATCAACTTGTCAACGCTCAAAGCTATGCCAATGCCTCCCAGTGTTTTCCCGTCCGCTTTAATAGGACTGGCAAATACCAAGACATATCTTCCGGTAACCTTGCTTTTTACCGGGGGGCTCTGCATGCTGGTCTTTCCGGATAAGGCCGTCCTGACATATTCCCTGTCGGCGATGGAGACGTCTTTGGCCACTTTTCCGCCAGGCATCAGCAGGTATTGGATGACTCCTTTTTCATTGAATATAAAAATACTATCGAAGGAATCGATCTTGTTTGAGAATTGCTTGAACAAGTCGATCAAGCCGTCGCCGCCACCATTATGAAGATATTCACGCGCGGCTTGGCTGCCTGCGAGAAACTCGCTTTCATTCAAACTTGACTGCACGAATTCGCTGAACGTCTCAACCAGCATCGAGTTGACCGCGGACATATTCTCAGTTTCGGCAGTCAGGGAATTCTCTAAGGATGTTCTGGTAATATATGTGGAGAGGAGGCCGATTTGTACGAATATGAGGATCAGGACGATTGTCGCCAACCACGTTCTAATGCTCCGGATCTTCATGGCGTACTCCTTTCAAAGGGGGTGACAAAAAGCGCTATAATTAAATAGACCTCTACTATCCGGGATGTAAAGGCTTATGGGGTTCCCTGCCCATGTCCTCTGGGGATGTGGCTCCATCCATAGAATGGGGCATCGTCTCCCGTCTCCCTTTCCGTCATTCATTCCTTCTTCACGAACACCTCCCCGCCGTCCGCCCTGAGCATCCGCTCGGAATCCACGTTCCCGTACAGCTGGATGAGCTTGGCGATGGTTCCTGTCCAGCCGGTCTGGTGGCTGGCTCCGAGGCCGGAGCCGTCATCGCCGTGAAAGTACTCGAAGAACAGGATATTATCCCGCCAGTCGGGGTCGGTCTGGAACGTGCCGGCGTCGCCGTACACCGGGCGTCTGCCGTTCTCGTCGCGCAGGAATATCCGGGTCAAACGCTCGGCTATGTCCCTGCTCACCTCGAACAGGTTCATCATGACCCCGGATCCTGTGGGGCATTCGATGGTGAAGGCGTCGCCGTAGTAGCGGTAGTATTGCAGCAGCGCCCGGATGATGAGCTGGTTGACGGGCATCCAGATGGGGCCGCGCCAGTTGGAGTTGCCGCCGAACATGCCGCTGTCGGACTCGCCGGGCACATACCCCACCCGGTGCTCCTCCCCATGAACATGGAGGACGAAGGGGTGCTCCAGATGGTGGCGCGACAAGGCGCGGATGCCATAGGGGGAGAGAAATTCCTTCTCGTCGAGCATCCGGGTGAGTATCCGGCGCAGCCTCTCGCCGTTCACAACGGCCAGGATGTCCCTGCCCGCCACGCCCCGGTGTTCCGGGCCGATGGGGTGCATGCTGCTGAGCAGCTCCGGCATGCGCCCGATGCGTTCGTTCACCATGTCGCTCACATGCGGCGCATGGAGGCGCTGCCGCTCTTCGACGATGGTGGTGGCGCACAGGGGGAGCAGGCCGACCATGGAACGCACTTTGAGCCGGGTGGCGCTGCCGTCGGGCAGCCTCAATACGTCGTAGTAGAAGCCGTCCTCCTCGTCCCACATGCCGTCGTGGCCCGGGCGGTTCATCCCCGAGGCGATCCACAGGAAGTGTTCGAGGAATTTGTGGATGAGGTCGTCGTAGGTGGGGTCGTGCATGGCCAGTTCGATGCTCATCTCGATCATGTTCTGGCAAAACAGGGCCATCCAGGCCGTGCCGTCGGCCTGCTCCAGGAATCCGCCCGAGGGCAGGCCCTTGCTGCGGTCGAACACGCCGATGTTGTCGAGCCCGAGGAAGCCGCCTTCGAAGACGTTTTTGCCCTGGCGATCCTTGCGGTTGACCCACCAGGTGAAGTTGAGCATGAGCTTGGCAAAGGAGCGTTTGAGGAATTCCACGTCGCCCTTGCCGTGCATGGACTGCTCGGTGCGGTACAGGAACAGGGTGGCCCAGGCGTGCACCGGCGGGTTGACGTCGCTGAAGTTCCACTCGTAGGCAGGCACCTGGCCGCTGGGGTGCAGGTAGTCCGAGCGCAGCATGAGCGAGAGCTGGTTCTTGGCGAAATCGGTGTCCACCAGGGCCAGGGCGATGCTGTGGAAGGCCAGATCCCACGCTGCGTACCAGGGGTACTCCCACTTGTCGGGCATGGAGATGACGTGGTTGTTGACCATGTGAAACCATTCCCCGTTGCGGCAGTGCCGGCCAACGTGGCAGAGCGGGTGGGCGTTCAGCTCGCGGAGCCACTTGTCGACATCGAAATAGTAGTACTGTTTGCTCCACATCATGCCCGCCAGGGCCTGGCGCATGATCAGGGCCTCGTCCGCGCTGGCGGTTTTCGGAACTACGGAGGCGAAGAAGGCGTCGGCTTCCCCTATCCGCCGGGTGAACATCGCGTCGAAGGCGTGCCCGAAGATTTCGCCAACCGGAGCGTTGGCGGCAGGGGACAACCGCAGCCTGATGACTGCCTCCTCCCCCGCGCCGACAGTAAGGTGGTAGCGGGCGCACGCCTTTGTGCCTGATTGCCGGGGGTTCACTGCCCCGGTATCCCCGTGGACGAGATAGCGGTCGAAGCCGTCCTTCACGAAGGGCGAGGCGTTGGGCGTGCCGAAGATGCGCGCGGTGTTGGTTTCGTTCTCCGTGAAAAGATACTCCGGCTCCCCGTCACAACGGAGGATGCAGTCGGGAAACACCGCGTGCAACAGGGGGTCGGTATGCCTCGCCAGCAGTGCCGGGCTTGTCCCCCCGGACAGGGCTTGAAGCTCCGGCTTCGGGCCGCCGCCCGGCCAGGACCAGGTGTTGCGGAACCACAACGTCGGCAGCACGTGGAGGCCGGCCGGGTCCGGGCCGCGATTGCATACGGTGATTCTGGCAAGCACGTCGTCCGGCGCGGCCTTGGCGTATTCCACGAAAATGTCGAAGTAGCGGTTGCCTTGGAAAATTCCGGTGTCGAGCAACTCGTACTCCCGCTCGGCGCGGGAGCGCGCCCTGTTGGTGCGCACCAGGTCCTCATAGGGATAGGCGGCCTGGGGGTACTTGTAGAGGAATTTCATGTAGGAGTGGGTGGGCGTGCTGTCGAGGTGGAAGTAGTATTCCTTGACGTCCTCCCCGTGGTTGCCCTCTTCGTTGGCCAGCCCGAAGAGCCGCTCCTTGATGATGGGGTCGCGTCCGTTCCAGAAGGCCGGGGCGAAGCACAGAATCTGGCGCTCGTCGCTTATTCCGGCCAGCCCGTCCTCGCCGCTCCGGTAGGCCCGGGAGCGGGCCTGGTCGTGGGTGAAGGCATTCCAGGCGTCTCCCTGGGCGCTGTAGTCCTCCCGCACGGTGCCCCATTGCCGGTCGCTGAGGTACGGCCCCCAGAGTTTCCATGCCGCCTTGCGTTCACGAGCCTCGGCAAGCCGTATTGCTTCTTCGTTCACTGCGACCCCCCGAAAGACAGAAACATGTGGACCCTGCGGGCGGGATACTGCCGGGTGCGCCAAAAACACCCTGTGAGGGGCGCTTTACGGTAGGAAGAATCGACCGGCGGCACGCCGGAGGCAAAGGAGGCGATTTCGCGGTCCGCGCCGCAGATGGCGGCCTCACGCACGCGCAGTTTGACCTGGTGCGGCCCCGCGGCCACCGGTTCGGGATGATCGACGGGCCGGACGTCCTGGCTGGAGGGAAACACAGCCATCGCCCTCATGGCATCCCCTTTGATGAGGCGTTACCGAGGCAGCACGCATCGGAGCGTGCCGCCCAGCCCGTCGAAGCGCGCTGGGCGCCTGAGGCCCGTGCCCGCGTGGGCGCACCTGTGGCCGAGGCCGGTCAGGCTCCGGCGGCCTCTTCCCTTTCGTCCTTCTCGTGGAGCATCTGTTCCTCCATGACCAGGGTGGTCAGCTCCCCCTGCAAAGCGAGAAATCGGGGGGATGTGGGGTCGCGGGGATAGGGCATGTCCACGTCCACGATCATCTTGATGGTTCCCGGCCGGAAGGTCATGACCACCACCCGGTTGGCCAGGATGAGGGATTCATCGATGCTGTGGGTGACGAAGACGATGGTCTTCTTGAACTCCATCCAGATGCGCAGCAGTTCGCTCTGGAGGTTGCGGCGGGTCAGCGCGTCGAGCGCCCCGAAAGGTTCGTCCATGAGCAGCATGGGAGAATCCATGGCCAGTACCCGCGCGATGGCCACGCGCTGGCGCATGCCTCCGGACAGATCCTTGGGAAAACGGTCCCGGAAGTCGCCCAGTTGCAGGAGGGCGAGCAGGCTGTCCACCCGGTCGCGGATGGTCTCCGGGGGCATCTTCTGGATTTCGAGCCCGAAGGCCACGTTGTTGGCCACGGTCATCCAGGGAAACAGCGCGTATTCCTGGAAGACCATGGCCCGGTCCGGTCCGGGACCGGTCACGTCCCGGCCATTGGCCACCAGCCGCCCCTGGAAGGGCAGGGCGAACCCGGCGATGGCGTTGAGCAGGGTGGACTTGCCGCACCCGGAGGGGCCTAGAATGCAGATGAACTCTCCGGGCATGATGTCCAGGTCGATGTCGCGCAGGGCGACCACCTCCCGGCGGCGGCCGCGAAAGACTTTGCCTCCCCCCCGGATGACCACCTGGGGCTGCGTGCCGGTGTCGCGTTTCAGGCCGTCTGCGCTGCTATCCATGCCGTACTTCTCAGCGGTTGCCCGCGCCCCGGTGCCAGCGCAGCAGATGGCGGTTGAGCCGGTCCATGCCGATGTCGATGGCCAGTCCCAGAAGCCCGATGGAGAGCATTCCGGCGATGATCTTGTCCGACCAGAAGAACTCGCGGGCTTCCAGAATGCGGAAGCCCAGGCCGTTGTTCACCGCGATCATCTCGGCCACGATGACGCAGATGAAGGCCACGCCCACCCCCACGCGAACCCCGGTGAGAATCTGGGGCAGGGCGGCGGGCAGGATGATCCGCAGAAACATGGTCGCTGGCGGGGCGCCCAGGTTGCGGGCCGCGCGCAGGTAGATGTTGTCGACCTGGCGGACCCCGGCGATGGTGTTCATGAGCACCGGGAAAAAGGCCCCCAGGCTGATGAGGAAGAACGCCGGGGGGTTGCCTAGGCCAAACCAGAGGATGGCCAGGGGAATGTAGGCGATGGGGGGGATGGGGCGAAGCACCTGGAGCAGGGGGTTGAACAGCCGGTAGACTCCGTCGAAGGCCCCCATGAGCAGCCCCAGAGGCAGGGCCAGCCCTGCCCCGATGGCGAATCCCACCGCCACGCGGGAAATGGTGGCCACGGCGTCCAGCGGCAGTTCCCCGGAGAAGGCCCAGGCCAGATACCGTTGCCCGGAATCGGCATAGGGCTCCAGTGGGCAGGCGTACTCCACCCATTTGCGGAAGACCTGGCTGGGCGAGGGCAGAATCTGGGGGTTGATGCCCCCGCAACGGGTCAGCAGTTCCCATCCGGCCAGAAGCACCAGGGGGACGATGGCGGAGCGCAGCAGCCGGCCTGCCAGAGAAGTGTCGCGAAGGGTGGGCATGGGGCGTTTCAGTGACGCGCGGCGCTACCGGACGTTCAATTCCCGTTTGGCCTTGTCCAGCAGGTCCAGGCGCACGAAATCCCCGGCCTTGGGCGGGGTGGCCATCTTGCCGATGCCGTATTGGGCCATGAGATCCGTGGATATTTGAATGTGTTCCAGGCTCACGTCGTAGGAGAACGGTGAGTTCCCGATGGCCTGCTGGTATTCGTCGGCAGTCACCTGGCCCTTGAACATCTTTTCGCGCACGTACTGCTCGGCCACTGTGGGGTTGTCGATGAAAAACTTGGTGGCCTCCACAAAGCACTTCACGAACCGCTCGGCCACATCCTTTCTTTTGTTGTACAGGTCTTCGGTGATGATCAGGGTGCGCACGGGCTCGCCAAGCGGCGTGTCGTAAGGCTTGATGATCTCCACGCCGTATCCTTTGGCCAGCGCCTGGGAGGACTGGGGTTCGGACTGGCACATGGCGTCGATGTTCTTGGACATGAGGGCCTGGTTGATGTCGGCATAGGCCATGTACACGAGCTGCACGTCTTTGCCCTCCTTGTCCGAGAAGGTCAGGTTGTGCTTGCCCAGCTCGGCCAGAAGCACCAGCTCCTGGGCTCCGCCGCGGGCGACGCCCACTTTCTTGCCTTTGAGATCCGCCACGGATTTCCAGGGGATGTCCGGACGGCCGACGATGCGCGCTCCGCCTTTGGCGAAACCGGCCACGACGACAACGGGGATGCCCGTGGCCCTGGCCACGATGGCCCCGTCCGCAGCGCTGGCCGCCGCGTCGATTTCCCCGGCGATGATGGCGGGCATGATGTCGATGCCCTTGGGGAAGACCCGCTCCTGGATGTCCAGACCGTATTTCGGCGCGAGTTCCTTCATGTAGGATATGGCCCCGTAGTGGGCGAACTTGAGATTGCCCAGCCGGACCACGTCGGCGGCCAGAGCCGTTGAAGAACCAAGGGCGAAAAAGGCCAGAAGCAGCGTGGCGAGGCGTTTCATGGGCGCTCCTTTGTCGGCGTGCATCGCGCGTTTCCGCAAGGTCCGGGGATGCCGCGGAATTTGAGGTTCCCAACGATGGCACAGCGTCAACAATATTGCAAATCCGTGCGGCGCGCGACGGGGTGCTGCGTGGCCGTTCCGGGCATTTCATGAGGAACCGGAGCGGCAACGGCGGTGGGGGGCTCTGCCGCCTGCAGGAAAGGCACGAAGGGCTGACCCAAACGGAATTTTTTGGCCCGCTTCTTGCTCATCCCCAGCCCGAGGAGGTGCGCCATCATGCAGCAAAGCTCAATCAGCGCGCTGTTCGGAGCATTCAGCAACGAAATGCGGCTCAACATCATCGCCAACAATTTGGCGAATGTGAACACGCCCGGCTACAAAGGCGACAAGGTGGCCTTTCAGGACGTGTTCCAGCGCATGGCCACGGACTCCGCCCCCGACGCCAGGGGGTCCATCCGGGAGAAGCAGTTGCTGCCGCGCCCGTTCGTCGTTGCGAAACCAAGGCTGGCCGAGCAGACCGTGGACATGACCCAGGGCCCCATGGACGCGACCCAGAACACCTTCGACCTGGCCATCGCCGGCCCCGGATTCTTCCGGGTGCAGACCCCGGACGGCCCTATGCTGACGCGCAACGGGCAGTTCAACCTCAGCGGCCAGGGACAGCTGGTGACCGCCCAGGGCTATCCGGTGCTGGGCACCGGCGGCCCCGTGAACATACCCGACGGCGGCGTCGTCAAGATCACGCCGGACGGCAACGTGCTGGTGAACAACCAGGTGGCCGGCACCATCGATGTGGTCAAGGTCAACGACCCCAAGACCCTGCAAAA
>Ga0079306_1002292_pt1 | contig 10917 bp, 13 predicted proteins | sample Methanotroph_Enr_FD_79181 | JGI IMG/M metagenome (GOLD analysis project Ga0079306, IMG submission 79181) | Enriched soil microbial communities from Old Woman Creek wetland in Ohio, USA - Methanotroph_Enrichment_5 | ecosystem: Environmental > Terrestrial > Soil > Wetlands | place: USA: Ohio...
AATCCCAGGATTTTCCAATAGGTTTTTGGCAAACTGAAGTTCTTTTCTATCTGTTTCAGGAATAATTGTACTCATTATGGATTTATTATTATTGCTATTATTATTATTATTATTATTATTATTATTTCAATGCTATTTGATGTTCTATTTTTATGATTTGCTGAAAAGTTCGATTGCTTTCCCAATAGCATCATCAAAGTTTTTCCATGAAGTCTCTGATGTCAGGTCTGTTGTAATAAAGGTTTTATTAAATTTAGAAAGAAGCGTAAAATACACATAGCCACCGATCATTAATTGAAATGCGGCATTGAGCGATTCATCTTTTTCATTTATCATAAATGTTTTTCCAATTTGGGTATTAAAATATTTAAAAAGACTTTTTGTGTCCTCATTATTTTCGATCAATTGCCAGCGCAAAATTTCTTGTGTTAAAACGTTTTTCCGAAGTTCTTTAGTGCCTTCTTTTATGAAACTTTTTAAATTTTCGATCTTGTCTTTTTTTTCATCAATGGTTAAGAGTGATTTAAAAAAATCTCCTTTTTGGGCAAAACTCAGTAACAAACCTTTCATTCCCCCAAAATAGCGGTAGATAAGTGTTTTTGAAACGCCAGCCTGTTTTGCAATGGCGTTAATCCCAACACCCTGCGGCCCCTTGTCTTTTAAAATATCTAAAAAGGCTTTGTAAATTTTTTCTTCTGTTGCGGCTCTGTCTTTTTTCATATGTTGATATTTATTGTTTTTTATCGGTCATATGTAATTTGCATATCATCATTGGTGTTTACTTCACTAAACTTTTGTTTTTATAGGTGTTCAGTGATTGCTTCGCAGTTGCGACCTAATCATGGTCATGCTCATTTCATTATAATTCAGCTAGGTTTAAAACACATCCCAAAGTAATACCTTTTTCTTTTATTCTCGGATAATGTTCTCTCATTAATTCAAGCATAAGAGGTAAAGGGACTTCATTAAAAGTTCCATAATCTTCCAAATACTCCATGAAAACCTGATTCCCGGTTTGGTCAAATTCCTGGAATACTGAGTCATTTTCCCCGTCAAATTCCAGAACATGAACGTTTAATAACTCACATAATTCCTTGTTAAAGGCAGGGGTTGCTTTGATCCATCTGTTATTCAGATAAATTTCTATGTATCCGTGCGGGACCAATACATCTGAACCAAATTTTTCGACAATATGATCCACTGCGATGTGGTTTTTTACCTTTGCCAATCCCAATCTTGCCGGAATATGAGCTGCTCTTAGAATGGCAATTAAAATCACTACTTTGTCTATGCAGTGTCCCTTTTTGTGGGTTATTAATTCAGAAGCTTTCCAATCTTCATTGATTAAACTAAATCGATAAGGGTAATACGACCAAGTATCACGAACATACAAATAGGCTTTTATCGCAAATTCTTTTTCCGTTAATGCTCCCTGTTTATTTAAAAAGGCAAGAGTGCTTTGTATTTTTTCATTTGACAAATCAAAATGAAATGTTTCTTCAGTGTATTGTTTCATATGGAATTAAAAAAGGATGCTTAAGGTCCGTTGCAATAGTATGACTTTAATTATTTATAATAATTTTTCAAAATTAAATAAATAAAACTATATTTGTTACCGTATGGTTACATTTTTTTAATAAATGTTACCGTATGGTAACTTTAACACACAAAAATGGAAGCATATATTTACGATTCGGTGAGAACACCGAGGGGTATAGGGAAAAACACCGGTTCTTTGGTCGAGGTCAGTCCTGTTCAATTAGTGACTACCTTGTTAAAAGTTTTAAAAGAAAGAAATAATTTGGATACCACCTTCGTTGAGGATTTAATCTTAGGTTGTGTCACTCCCATTGGGGAACAGGGTGGAAATATTGCGAAAGTTGCTGCTCAGTGTTCCAATTATGGCGATCACTTATCAGCAGTTTCTTTAAATCGGTATTGTGCTTCAGGTTTAGAAGCCATTAATCAAGCGGCTGCAATGGTTAAATCAGGATGGTCTCAATTGATTATTGCCGGTGGTGTCGAATCTATGTCCCGTGTTCCTATGGGTCTTGACGGTTCTGCCTGGATCATGGAACCCGAAGCCGCTTTTGGAAAATTTGTGCCTCAAGGAATTTCTGCTGATTTAATCGCCACAAAATTCGGATATTCCCGAAATGATGTAGATAGTTTTGCCGTAACTTCCCAGAGACGGGCGGCCTTTGCCCAAAAAAACGGATATTTTGATCAATCGTTAATTCCTGTAACGGATGTCAATGGCCTGGTCCATTTGGCACAAGATGATTACATTCGGGCCAACACAACATTAGAAATCTTATCCAACTTATCTCCTGCTTTTGAACAAATGGGAGAACTATTGTTTGATCAAACGGCCATAGATAAATATTTAACCATCGAAAAAATCAATCATGTGCATCATGCGGGTAATTCCTCCGGAATTGTTGATGGTGCAGCGCTGATGTTGATTGGTTCCAAGGAAATAGGGGAGAAACTCGGATTAATTCCTCGAGCAATCATAAAAATGGGTTCCGTCATTGGCAGTGAACCACTGATTATGCTTGAAGGCCCCATTCCGGCCACCCAAAAAGCATTGCGCAATGCCAGAATGAGTGTTGGTGATATTGATATTTTTGAGGTTAATGAAGCTTTTGCGGTTGTTCCCCTGCGTTTTATGGATCATTTCAACATAGATCCTTCACTGGTAAATGTTAACGGCGGTGCTATTGCTATGGGCCACCCTTTAGGGGCCACAGGCTGCATGATTTTAGGAACCGCTTTAGACGAATTGGAACGTCAAAACAAAAATACTGCTTTGGCCACTTTATGTGTAGGAGGAGGAATGGGCATCGCAACAATTATTGAACGGATTTAAAAACAAAGCACTTTCAGATTATGAATGGAAAATATATAAAATATAAAGTTGATAATGACGGTATTGCCTTTGTTAGCTGGGATGTAGCTGATTCCCCGGTTAACATCATGAACGAAAATACCCTGACGGAATTTTTTTCAATCCTAAAAACAGCCATAGATGACGATGCCGTAAAAGGGATCGTTATTAATTCTGCCAAAAAGGATTTTATTGTCGGTGGCGATTTAAAATGGTTTTTAAATTATGATCAATCGAAACAGGAATGTTTTGATATGCTCATGCAAACCAATACCAATTTAAGAAAAATGGAAACCTGCGGTAAACCTGTTGTAGCTGTCATAAATGGTTTAGCACTTGGTGGCGGGTGTGAAATTGCATTGGCTTGCCATCACAGAATTATGAGTAACCATCCCAAAAACCGCATTGGATTAGTGGAATGTTCTGTGGGTTTGTTTCCGGGCGCAGGAGGCACCCAACGTTTTTTTAGGATGATTGGCTCCCAAAAGACCATTCAATATATTACACAATCCAAAAAACTGACCGCTGAGCAGGCTTTGAAAGACGGGCTTGTGGATGAAATCTGCAGTTCAGAAGAGGATATCAATTCCTTGGCTAAAAATTGGATATTAACTAAGGGAACCAGCGTACAGCCTTGGGATCAAAAAAAATATAAAGTTCCCGAAACGCCATTGGGCGTAGGGCAAATTTCGGGTGTCAATGAGTTTTTTAGCGTTTCGAATGCCATGGCCTATACAACAACACACGGAAATTTACCCCATATTAAAAATGTAATCAACGCTATTTATTACGGAGCGCCTTGTCATATTGATAAAGCATTAGAAATTGAGGCGCGGTATTTTGTGGATACCTTGTTTAGCAAAGAGACCAAAAATATCATTCGTGCTTCGTTTCTGTTTATAAATGATGCGGCCAAAGGGAAATCAAAACCCAAAGGATACGAGCGTGTTGCTTTCCAAAAAGTGGGTATTATCGGGGCAGGAATGATGGGCGCCGGTATTGCTTATGTAAATGCCAGGGCCGGTTTAGATGTTGTTTTAAAAGATGTGAGTCTGTCAAAAGCAGAAAAGGGCAAAGAGTATGTCAAAGAGCAGGAACAGAGAAAGCTGGCGAACGGATTGACCATTGAGGGTAAAACAGAAGTCTTGCTTCAGAAAATTAAAGTTTCGGATTCGGTTGATGATTTGGCCGGTTGTGATTTGATCATTGAAGCGGTTTTTGAAAACGAGAAACTAAAAAACCAGGTGACCATTGAAACCGAAAAAGTGATTGGCAAGGATGTGATTTATGCCTCCAATACCTCTACTATTCCCATCACGCAACTTGCAAGAGCATCGTCAAAATCGGATCAGTTTATCGGATTGCATTTCTTTTCGCCTGTCGAAAAAATGCCATTAGTTGAAGTTATCGTTGGTAAGGAAACCAGCGAAAAAACGCTGGCGGCTGCCATTGATTATGTAACGCTAATTGGTAAGGTGCCCATCATAGTCAATGATGGCCGCGGATTTTTCACCTCAAGGGTATTTGGTAAATATATCAATGAAGGAATTACAATGCTCACCGAAGGGGTACCACCGGCGGTTATCGAAAATGTCGCCAAAAAAATCGGGATGCCCGTTGGGCCTTTGGCGGTTTCCGATGAGATCAATCTGCAATTGATGTTGGCCATCATGAGCGAAGACCCCAATTTAACGGCGCATGAAACCCAATTGAAGGAGACACTGATGACCATTACCCAAGTGTATCGCAGAACGGGCAAAAAGGAAGGCCAAGGGTTTTATGATTATCCCATAAACGGAAAAAAAACAATTTGGAAAGAATGGGCCGTTATTTATCCGCCCCAAAGCAGTTTTGATGAAGAGGAAGTGGGCAGAAGATTGCTTTTTGCCATGGTTATCGATTCGTACAAATGTCTGGACACGGGTGTTCTTAGAGAGCCCAAAGATGCTGATGTCGGCTCCATTTTGGGATTGGGTTTTCCCATTCATACCGGGGGAGTGATGTCCTACATCGATTATATAGGCGCCGAGGAATTTGCTTTGTACAGTGAAAAATTAGAACATCAATATGGGGAACGATTTCAATTAGCTGAGAGTTTGAAAGAACGCATTAAAAAAGCAGGAACGCATCGGGTTTTCTATAAGAATTAAAAAAAATATAAACTATAAATAATAATAAATATGCTACAGAACATATTAATCGAGCGGAAAATTTATGCTACGGAAGAACATAAAATGATGCAAAAGATGATTCAGGAATTCATTGCAAATGAAATTACGGATCAAATAGACGAATGGGAAAAAAAGGGAATGGTCAGCCGTGAAATATGGAAACGAGCCGGAGAATTGGGCCTGTTGTGTCTGGATACACCGGAACAATATGGTGGTGCAGGGCTCGATTTTACATTCAATGCTTTGTTGATCGAAGAATTTGCGAAAAAAGGAATCAGCGGTCCCGGTTTTTCATTGCATTCCGATATCGTAGCACCTTATTTATTAAATTATGGAACTGAAGCCCAGAAGCAAAAATACCTGCCGTTAATGGCAAAGGGACAGATGATAACTGCCATAGGAATGACGGAGCCCAATTGCGGAAGCGATTTGCAGGCCCTTCGGACCACGGCCGAAGATAAGGGGGACCATTATTTAGTGAATGGGCAAAAAACCTTTATCACCAATGGTTTTATGTGTGATATGGCGATTGTGGCGGTAAAAACCAATCCCAAAACCGAAAATGAGGGAGTTACGCTGCTTATTATAGAGTCCTCAATGGAGGGTTTCAATAAAGGAATTCCGTTTAAAAAAATCGGAATGAAGTCGCAGGATACGGCAGAGTTGTTTTTCGACAATGTCAAAGTACCAAAGGAAAACCGACTTGGTGACGAAAAAATGGGATTTAAAATCATGATGAAAGAGTTGGCGCGAGAGCGGCTAACGGTAGGTATTTCGGCAGTTGCAAGTGCCGAAGGCGCCATCGAGAACACCATCATTTATACCACGGAACGCACTGCTTTTAAAACACCCATTGCAGGATTTCAAAACACGCAGTTTAAATTGGCGGAATGCGCCTCACAAATGCAAATCCATCAGGCGTTTTTAGACCGCTGTATTGAATTAATGGTGGATCATAAACTAACAGCCGAAAGTGCTTCGATGATTAAATACTCGGCCACGGACATGTGCGGAAATGTAGTGGATGAATGTCTGCAATTATTTGGCGGTTACGGGTACATGTGGGATTATCCGATTGCCCGTATGTATGCCGATAATCGCGTGGCCCGCATCTATGCCGGAACCAATGAAATCATGAAAATACTAATAGCACGCGGATTGTTTAAAGAAATTTCAAAATCATGAAAGAAATTTTGAAAGAATACAAGGTAATCTCGACCCTTAAAGTGCAATGGGGAGATATGGATGCGATGCAGCACGTTAATAATGTGGTCTATGTCAGATGGGGGGAAACCGCCCGGATTGATTATTTTATTGCTCTTGGGGTATTTTCCTCCGATCCTAACGCCATTCCATTCGCTCCCATTCTGGGTTTTCAGTCGGTTAAATACATTATCCCTGTGGTGTATCCGGACACGATCCAAATAGGAACCCGGATCGAGGAAATCAGAGCCGACAGGATCGTACTGAAATCGTATTATTACAGTGAAAATATGCGAAAATTGGTAGCCATTAAAACCCAGGAAGTGATTCCTTTTGATTACAAAACGCAAATGAAAATCCCCGTTCCAAAAGAACTGGTCCTTAAAATAAATGATTTGGAAGGCCTGTAAATTGCCACCACTAACCCTTAATTCAACCCGATGCAAGAAATTCTGCCCTTGGAAGGAATAAAAATTTTGGATTTCACCCGATTATTGCCGGGTCCTTTAGGCACTCATCTGCTAAGCCAGATGGGGGCTGAGGTGATCAAAATCGAGAGCCCCAAGCGAATGGATTATTCGCGCTTTTACCAGCCATAAATTAACGGGACATCGACGGTATTCCATACTCTAAATCATACCAAAAAGCAAATACTGGTCGATTATGAAAGCCCGGAGTGGTATCAACAAATTGTGGAGGAAATCAAAACAGCCGATGTTTTGGTAGAGCAATTCCGTCCCGGAGCAATGGAAGGGTTTCATTTATCTTTTGAAACCGTAAAGAAAATTAATCCTAAAATAGTCTATATTTCGGTAACGGGTTACGGACAAACCGGAGAGAAAAAAGATGCTGCGGGCCACGATCTCAATTATCTGGCCGCAACGGGATTATTAAGCCTAAACAGAGACGAATGCGGTAAGCCTGTCATTCCGGGTTTTCAATTAGCCGATATTGCCGGAGGTTCCTTTATGATCGTTTCTGCCTGTACGAGCGGGTTGCTGGCCCAAAGAATGCGACAAAAAGCGCAATATATTGATGTTTCATTGTTTGATGCCACACTTGCTCTTGGAGCGATAGCACAAGGAATGCTGCAAGGTCATGCCGACTATAATCAAATGCCCTTATTGAGCGGTTTTATGGTTAACTATAATGTTTATGAATGTTCCGACAAAAAATGGATTGCTTTGGGCGCTTTAGAATTAAAATTCTGGAATTCATTTTGCGATATGGTGGGGCAACTGTCCTGGAAAACGTCTGAAAATGCGGATTTAATAAGCGGAATTTTTGACAAACAAAAGCTCGAAGAATTATTCCGAACCAAAACGCGTGACGAATGGGTAGCCCTGGCGGTCAATTTTGATGTATGCCTTTCTCCGGTACTTGAAATGAAAGAGGTATACGATCAAAAACAAACCAAAGACAGAGCGGTATTTCAGGAGGTTAAAATCGATGATAAAACGATACAAATTTATACCAAACCCTACAAAACGTATATAAGTTTGTAGTATTTACTACTTCAAATGGAAAGCCTTAAATTGCTGTTATAATGAAGTTTGAATAGGTTTTTTTGTTCCGTTTTTCCAGCAAGTTGCCTGTTGTTGTTTATTTGTTTTTTTACCCTTTACGGTTTTCCGTAAGGATGCTGTTTTTATTGGAGGTAAGTTTGTATTGAAAAGAGCAGAATATCATGAAAAAATATTATGTCAACACGCAGGCACAATCAAATGGAGATTACCAAGTGCACAGCGAAGATTGTCGCCATTTACCAAAGCTAATCAATAGGATACATTTAGGAATCCATTCCAATTGTGAAGATGCGCTAACTGAAGCCAAAAAAACCTTTTCACACTCTAATGGCTGTAAAAAGTGTTCCCCAGAGTGTGACACCAGTTAGTAAACAATAAGGCTTTCATTTTCAAAAAGAATTAATCCAGAGGAAATGATGTTTAATAAAAAGTCTTTAACACTTCCTAAGAAGACGTTAAAAACGTTCCTAAACAATCCGGATAGTTTAACTTTGTGATAATAAAATATAGAAAAATGGAACAATTACAAGGTAAAAAAGCATTAATTACCGGTGGAAGCCGCGGTTTGGGAAAAGCAACTGCATTGGCCTTAGCCGCCGAAGGAGTGGCAATAGCGATTACAGGAAGAGATGCGGCCGCATTACAAAAAACGGTAGCTGAAATCCAGGCCTTTGGCGTAAAAGCCATTTATGAGGTATTCGACATTTCCGATTTTGAAGCCGTAAAAAAAGGAATTTCCAATATCAAAGAGGCTTTTGGCGATGTTGATATTTTAATCAACAATGCAGGAGTTGCCGCTTTTGGCAGTTTTCTGGAGATGGATCCGAAACAATGGGAAGAAATCATGAAAACCAACGTCTTTGGGATGTATTATGTGACCCATGAAATCCTGCCCGGGATGATTGCCAAAAACTCAGGTGACATCATCAATGTTTCCTCCACGGCAGGTGTTCGCGGGAATGCCGGAACCAGCGCGTATAGTGCCTCCAAATTTGCCGTTATCGGGCTTTCGGAATCCTTGATGATGGAAGTTCGGAAACACAACATCAGAGTATCGACATTACTGCCGAGCACTATCGCATCGGAGATGTCCTTGGCCCTGAAAATAACGGACGGCAACCCGGAAACGGTTTTGCAGCCCGAAGATTTTGCCGAATTGGTCGTGGCCCAGTTGAAATTCAACCGAAGGGTTTTACTGAAATCGGCCTCGATTTGGTCGACTAATCCTTAAAAAAAAAATATTCCCACCAGTTTTTGGTGGGAATATTTTTTTTTAATCTTTGCTGTTTTACCCCAACTTCCATACTTTCGGGATCATTTTGTTTTTTGATTTCGTCAAAGCGGCATCGTCAAAAGCACTTCCTTTGCAGACGAATCTGAATTCTAAAAATACCCCAATAACCAATAGATAATTATAAATATTACAATGGTGCCGAAGCAACCACCGCCCATTTTTTTGGCGCCGTAACCTGCGAGTATTGTTTTGAAGAATCCGTTCATAAATTTTATTTTTTTACAAATATAATCTATATTTTTTATGTTGGAGATTTTAGTTCAATTCCATAAATATTTTTTTAATCAAGGCAATTTCCTCTTCGTAAATGGTTTTTTTTCTGGTGGCAAAATAGAGCGTGTTTTTTAATGGCGTTTTTCCTTTCCAAAGCAATTTAATCCTCCCATTATCGATTTCACGCTGGCATAAAAAATCCGGCACTACTGCCAAACCGATTCCACTGCTCAAACAACGCACTATGGAATTGAGATTGGGGACAATATAATTAGGACGAAAATCAGCATATTTATTAAAATTTAATTGCCAAAAACGTCTCAAATGTTCCATATCACCGGTAGTTCCGTACCATTTTTGCTGTTTTAGCCAGATTTCCAGTTTTTCGGGATCATTTTGCTTTTCGATTTCATTAAAAGCGGCATCATCAATTCCACTTCCACCAACGAGCACGATGGTTTCTGATGAAAAAGCCTGATATTCTATGGTATTTTTGACTACCATCTGCGGGGTAATGATTAAATCAAGGATTCCTTTTTCGAGATTTTCCACCATTTCCGGATATTCTCCAAATTGGATAATAACGTTAAACTGCAAAGTGGAAATGTACTGTTCCAGCGTAATCTGAAAGGTTTCAAAACACATTCCGATACTAATTGTGGGGGTCTGTTTTTCGGTGCTTCGTTGGAAAATCTTTTCTGCTTCTTCCAATTTGGTCAGCCCGTCAACGATAAAATTATAGAGCACTTTGCCTTTCTCTGTAGGGACCATTTTTCGACCCGTGCGGTCAAATAATTTATAGCCGACATAATTTTCCAGTGAACTCAAATGCAGGCTGACTCCGGGCTGCGAAATAAAAAGCACTTCTGCAGCACTTGTCAGTGTGCCTGTTTTGTACACGGCTTTAAAGGTGCGATACCATTCCAGATTTACCATAGCTATTATAATTATGATACAAAGATATGAATTATGTTATTTTAATAATGGACTTTCTAGGGTTAACTTTGCAGTATAAAATTAGAGACATAGATCATGACAAAAATATTTATAATTAATGGCGGACAAAAGTTTGGCCATTCAGGAGGAAGATTTAATGAAACCATTTCAAACGAGACCGTAAGTTTTTTTAAAAATCATTCCGGTTTTGAAATAAAAACCACCAATATTAATGATGATTATAATCCGGCAACAGAAGTAGAGAAATTTGTTTGGGCGGATGTCATTATTTATCACACTCCAATCTGGTGGTTTCAATTGCCTCACGGATTCAAAAATACATTGATGTGGTTTTTACAGAAGGTCAAGCCAAAGGAATTTACAAAAGTGACGGGCGATCTACGGAGAATCCAAGCATTAATTATGGAACAGGAGGGATGCTTCAGGGCAAAAAATACATGCTGACCACTTCCTGGAATGCCCCTAAAGAGGCTTTTACTTTGCCTGGAGAATTTTTTGACCAACACAGCGTTGATGAAGGTCCCTTGTTCGGTTTTCACAGAATGAATGCTTTTACCGGCATGAAACCATTAGAAAGTATGCATTTTCATGATATTGAAAAGAATGCAGATGTGGATACAGACATCACCAGATATTTAAGCCATTTGAGTACACTATTTTTAA
>Ga0079306_1002293_pt1 | contig 10917 bp, 3 predicted proteins | sample Methanotroph_Enr_FD_79181 | JGI IMG/M metagenome (GOLD analysis project Ga0079306, IMG submission 79181) | Enriched soil microbial communities from Old Woman Creek wetland in Ohio, USA - Methanotroph_Enrichment_5 | ecosystem: Environmental > Terrestrial > Soil > Wetlands | place: USA: Ohio...
AAGGCTTAACGAATCTCCCGAATCTTTATTCGAAAGACTTTTCAAAAAATTTAATAAAATCTATAAAGGAAAATCAGGTGAATACGAGTTGCTTGGAATAGGTATCGGTGCTCCGAGTGCAAACTATTATAAAGGAACGGTAGAGTATTCGTCAAATCTTAATTGGGTTTACGTCAATATAAAAGACATGGTTAAAAAATATTACGATCTTCCAATTGTAATTGCCAACGATGCAAATGCAGCCGCCCTGGGAGAGATGAAGTTCGGTGTTGCAAAAAAAATGAAAAACTTTATTCAGCTTACTTTAAGCAGAGGCTTTGGAAGCGGGATCGTGGTTGATGGAAATATCCTTTACGGCAGTAACGGATTTGCCGGTGAAATTGGTCATACTATTGTTGAAAAAAATGGGCGCTCCTGCGGATGCGGACGAAAGGGTTGTCTCGAAACATATGTTTCTACAGGCGGTCTTATTAGAACCTATTATGAATTACTTTCGAGATCAAACGAGATTAGCGTGCTTAAAGAATTCAGCCCAAGCGAGCTTACTTCGGATTTAATTTTGAAAGCAGCTATTCATGGGGATAAACTAGCCATTGCTACCTTTGAAAATACCGGGCAAATTCTTGGCGAAGCCTTGGCAAACGTTGTTGCGTACTTAAATCCTGAAGCGATAATTTTATCTGAAGGAATAGCGGTAGCAGGCGATCTTTTATTAGTCCCAACAAAAAAGTATATGGAAAAAAATATGCTGAATTTATTTCAGGGTAAAGTTGAAATTTTGCTTTCGGGTTTGGTAAAAGGGAATGTTGCTATCCTTGGAGCAAGTGCATTAAGCTGGCATGAAATTCAAAAAAAGAAAAATATTTCTTAAAAATTATTTGTTGAGTCCTCTTTACAAGAGTTACAAAACAAAGGATACAATTTGAAAAAATTAATTACAATTTGCATAATGCTTCTTTTCTCTGTCCCTCCGGTTTTTTCGCAGGGCTTTTCGGACTATGAATATATTTCTCCGAAACTCAACTCCGTTTTTGTGTCCGAAAAAACAAATTTGATTTTGCGATACGGAGAAAAGATTGACGTTCAGTCTATCCCACAGCATTCGGGAATAAAAATAACCGGTGAGAAGAGCGGTTTACATACGTATAATTTGATTTTATCCGACGACGGAAAAACCGTTATTCTAAACTTTCCGGTTCATTTTCAACCTGGCGAAGCTGTCGATGTACTTTTTGATACCGGGATAAAAACAATTTCAGAAAAAAAATTACCGATAGTAAATTTTTTATTTCATGTTTCCCCGTTGAAAGAAAAAATTAGCTACACAAAAATTAACGATGACGGAGAAATCTCCTTTACCCGTGATGAACCGGTTATGAAAAGTTCTTTAGTTACAAGTGCTGATTCTTTACCTGCCGATTTCCCAAAAATCAAAATCAGAAATAGCGATAATCCTTCGCCGGGTTATACATTTATTACAACAAGTGATGTAGTCTCCGGGGTAGGAAATTATTTGATGATGATAAAGAATGACGGAACACCTTTCTGGTATAAAAAAATTGACGGTCATTTTCCTTCCGATCTAAAAATGCAGCCGAACGGAATGCTTTCGTATGCCGACATTAAAGAATCGTACTATTTTGCCGGTGGTGGTGAAACCGTGCATAAAATAATGGATTCGACTTATACGGTAGTTGATTCATTTGCAACGGGTAACGGTTATGTGGCTGATTCACATGATTTTCAACTTTTATCAAATGGTCATGCACTGCTAATCTCATACGATCTGCAATTAGTTGATATGAGTAAAATTGTGTCTGGTGGAAATCCCGGAGCTTACGTTGCCGGATCAATTATACAGGAATTGGATTCCGACAAGAATGTAGTTTTTCAATGGAGAACCTGGGATTATATTCAAATAGACGAATCATATTTTGATTTAACACTCGCTGCGTTTGATCCGATGCACGCAAATGCATTGGATGTTGATACCGATGGAAATATTTTAGTTTCATTCAGGAACATTAGTCAAATTATTAAAATCAACAGAGCTACCGGGGAAATAATGTGGCGGTTGGGTGGCAGGAAAAATCAATTTACATTTTTGAACGAGCATCAGGAAAATGCACCTCTTTATTTTTCAAGACCCCACGATATTAGATCGCTTCCGAATAGACATATTACATTATTTGATAACGGTCTTGATCACAAACCCGCTTATTCACGTGCGGTTGAATATGAAATTGACGGACAAAATAAAACGGCAACACTTGTTTGGGAATACAAGCATCCGGATAAAGTTTTCGCACCGATGCAGGGAAGTGTGCAGCGTCTTCCGAATGGGAATACGATGATTGGTTGGGGGAACGCCACCAAATCAAATAGTAATTGGCCAGCAGCTACGGAGATTACTTCCGACGGGACAATTGTTTTTGAAATGCTTTTTGAAAATAAAGGAATGTTATCTTATCGTGCATTAAAATATCCTTGGCTGATGAATACGGATGCCGCTCAAGTTACGGTTTATGAATTATGGCAGGGGAATGATTATGTATTTAACAACAGCTCCGACAGCACTTTTACGTCTTTGAAATTGAACAGCTTCACCGGTTCATTATATAATTATGTAACGGTTAAATATTCTCAGTTAGCGCCCGTTAATCCTCAGTTTACCGGGCAGGCTCCAATTATTCTTAAAAAAAGAATAACGGCGACAAGCGATCTTCTAAACATTGATGGAGTAATAAGTTTTGATGCAGATAAATTAGTCGGGCAGTACGATCCGAACAAGATAATAGTTTATCAGCGGGAAACCGAAGGGAATGGATTGTTTCTTCCTTTAAATACCTCCTACAATTCGGCGACTAAAAAACTTACTTCGGTTATATCAAATTTCGGAGAATTTATTTTTGGCATTGGTCCCGACAACGTAGCGGCGAAGGAACCTTTGCAATTATTGCCTGCCGATTCAGCATCCGTTAATCAAACTTTACCTGTAAAATTAAGTTGGACTCCGAATGGGTATGTTAATACTTATCAGCTACAAGTTGCAGATAATCCGCAGTTTGCAAACGCTCTTGTTGATGTTGACAGTTTGAAAGATGCTTCTTTCGTGATGAATCAGGTGAACGCCGATACAATATATTATTGGCATGTAAAATCAATTAATAATTCGGGAGCTAGTAATTGGTCTAAGACGTTCTTATTTAAAACTACTCTGCCTTATGTAAAAGTTGTTTCGCCAAACGGTGGAGAAAAAATACAAAGAGGGCTTTCCTATTTTGTTAAATGGGATGATAATATCGAAGATTCGGTTATTGTAGAACTCGAGAGAAACGGTGAACTAGTTGGGATCATCGATACAACTATTAGTTCAGGCATATACAAATGGACGCTGGATGTAAATTTACCCGTTGGTTCGGATTACCGGATAAAGATTAGAAGCCTGATAGCCGGGACTTTGTTCGATGAAAGTAATTCCAATTTCGAAGTTGTTGACACTACAGTTAATTCAGTCGGAAATGAATTAAATACATTTAAATATTTTTTAGCTCAGAACTACCCCAACCCGTTCAATCCGTCAACGAAGATCAACTACTCGCTGCAGAATGGAGAGATGGTAACGTTGAGGATTTTTGACGTACTTGGCCGTGAAGTAGCGACCTTGGTAAATCAGTATCAAAGTGCAGGCAATCATACGGTAAGCTTTAATGCAAGCAGCTTAGCCAGCGGGATGTACTTCTATAAATTAGAAGCAGGCTCATTCCAAAGCATCAAAAAGATGATGCTGCTTAAATAAGTTCAAGGTAAAGATAGTCCCCGCTTAGAGCACGAAGAGCAGTGATAAGCGGGGGCTTTTTATAAGATCAATTGGTTAGGCATTACAAGAGGCAGAGATATATATGGTTACAGAGGTATTCATATACGATTGATTGGTTACAGAGGTATTCATATAGGTTTACTAGGTTACAAGACACATTCAATTTGGTTTATTAGGTTACACAAGACACATTCAAATTATTAGGAAGCAAGACGTATGCAAACAAGATATTCACCAAAGGAGAAGTTACTATTGAGCAAGGAAGCAACGACAAGCAAGCGGTTACTTTTCTGGCTGATCCTTATTGTATTTTCAGCGACACTATTTGCCGGGCAGACCGGAAAGATATCCGGGAAGGTAGTAGATGCCGGGACCGGAGAGCCGGTCATCGGGGCAAATATAGTTATTGAAGGAACATTTTTAGGAGCGGCAGCCGATTATGACGGCTATTATTTTATCAATAATATTCCTCCGGGCGAATATCGTGTAGTAGTAAGCGCAGTAGGATATCAAAAAGTAGTTATTCAAAAAGTTATGGTAAAAATAGATTTAACGACGAAGCTGGATGTAAAACTTTCCGCCCAAACAATAAATATCGATAAGGTTGTGGTCATAACGGCGGAACGTCCGTTAGTGCAAAAAGATTTAACCTCAACCTCGGTAACGGTATCAGCCAGTGATATCAAAATGATGCCGGTAGAAAATATAAGTCAGGTAATTAACCTGCAAGCGGGAGTAGTAGACGGACACTTTCGCGGCGGGCGCAGCGGAGAAGTAGCGTATTTGGTAGATGGAGTTTCCGTTACCGATGCATTCAACGGCGGCTTTGGTATTCAACTTGAGAACAGTTCAATCCGTGAGATGGAAGTAATCAGCGGAACGTTTAACGCGGAATACGGACAGGCGATGTCGGGCGTAGTAAACATTGTAACGCAAGACGGCTCATCAAAGTTCGGGATGAACGCTTCGGCGTATGTGGGAAATTATTACACCAACCACACCGATGTTTTTAGGAACTTAAATAAATTCGCGTCGATAAAGACGAGAGATTTCCAATTAAGTCTTAGCGGTCCGATGGGGATCGTGGATAACTTATCCTACTTTGTTACCGCGCGCTATTATAAAGAAGACGGGTACTTGTTTGGTAAACGGGTGTATCTGGTTACCGACGATGCGCCGTTAAACAATCCGGCAGACCCCACCCAGTTTTTTGATACGCATTCGGGAGATGGAGCCAATGTAGCGATGAACCCGTACGAGAAGAAATCGCTTAACGGAAAGATCACGTACACGATGAAACAGTTTAAGTTCAGTTACAGTTACTTTGGAGATGATAACAGCAGCAGAGGGTATGATCATTATTGGTCATGGACCCCGGACGGGACCATGCATCACTATGGATTCACCCACATGAACAGTTTGCAAATTACGCACGTTCCATCGCAGAGTACGTTTCAATCATTAAAATTTAATTCCAACTATTTTAATTATAAAGGATATCTCTACGTTAATCCGTACGATCCAATGTATGTAGCCACCACACAGGGCACGCCGAAATCAGGCTATACCTTTCAGCAGGGAGGCAACCAGGGAGGAAGATATGCGCGGCAAACGTTGACCAATCTGGTTCAATGGACAATAAATTCACAAATATCAAAAGAACATAAAATAGGGGCAGGGATAGAAGCCCGGTTCCATAAAATTTATAATTCGGGAAGTTCTTTAATTGATAAAGACGAAAACGATTCAGTTTTTACTCCCTGGTATCGTAATCTGGGAGCGCCGGGGAATCAGGAATATACAAAGTATCCCAAAGAGTATGCGGCGTATCTCCAGGACAAAATGGAATATGACATCATGATAATCAACGCCGGAATACGCCTTGATTATTTCAATCCTAATTCAGAACTGCCGGCAGACTTAAGAAATCCGTCGAACAATCCTGCTTTCCCGGGAGCCGGGCAGATGACAAAAACGAAGAACAAATATCAGGTCAGTCCGAGGCTCGGAGTTTCTTTTCCGATCACCGATCAAGGGATCATCCACTTTTCATACGGACATTTTTTCCAGATCCCAAGCTTTGAAAATTTATTTGTGAACTCAGATTATTTGATCACCCAGTCATCATCACTTTCGCAAGTTACCGGAAACCCCGATTTGAAGCCGCAAAAAACCATTATGTATGAGATCGGGTTGCAGCAGATCCTTTTCCCGAATATTTCTTTAAACACGTCAATGTATTACCGTGATATTCGTAATCTTCTTGGAATGGAAATCATCAACACCTATGAAGGCGTTAAATATGCCCGGTTCGTAAATAGAGATTACGGAAATGTTCGCGGCTTTATCGTAACACTCGAAAGAAGATTTGTTGATTACTTTGGAGTAAAGCTTGATTATACGTATCAGATAGCGGAAGGGAATGCATCAGACCCTTATGCGGTTTTCAATAATAACCAGACAAATCCGCCTATCGAAGCAAACAAAAAAGTTGTCCCGCTGGACTGGGATCAACGCTCTACATTAAATTTGTCGCTAACGGTAGGTCAACCGGGAGATTGGAGCGCCGGACTTATTGTTGCGTACGGTTCGGGGTTCCCCTACACCGAAAGCATCAGAGTCTCGAACGGTGTTCGCTTTGAAAACGGCGGGATAAAACCACCAACGTATAATGTTGATCTTCGAGCAGAAAAAACATTTGACATTTACGGGGTACGGCTCAATACGTTCGTCTTGATCTATAACCTTCTTGATACGAAGAATGAATACGGAGTAGATGCGGCATCGGGAAGGGCGAACGTAGACATTTATACGAGCGAAGCAAGCCCGATAATCGGACTTAATACAATCCAGGAATATTTGAATAACCCAACCTCCTTTTCAGCGCCCCGTCAAATTAGACTCGGCATGCAATTCGGAATATAGGACTTACAGGAGACAATTATGAAACACAAAATCATGCAGATTCTTTTCTTTCTGGTCGGTGGAATAATCAGCTATGCGCAGGTTGATCCGCAAGTAGCGCTCTATCGATCAGATCTAAAAGGGAATAAACAAAACGAAAAAGAAAGTGTGATGGATGGAAATTTAGTTCGCACGCTTTTTAAAAATACCACCGAAGTTGCACACTGGCCATTTCAACCTTCCGGAGAATGGCCCAAAGGTTCCGGGCATAGTTATATTGACGGCGTAACGGTTTTAGTTGCCGCTCAAGTCAGCAATACAAAAAACGGGCAAGTCATTCATTCGGTTGAAGCAAGTTACCGGGAAGAAATGGATCTTGACCCGGTAAACGGAGACGTCTGGGGACTTGAACCAATTGCGGGTTACGATAACCCTTCATCAACAAAGCCTGCGATGAGTATCGATAAAAATTCCTGGCCTGCGGTATGGCCTAAAGCTACGTTCAGATATGATTATCCTGCAGCCGATGCAGAAAGATGGAATGGCCATTGGTATGGCTATTTCGGATTAGACCAGAAAAATTCCGACTTTGAAACATTCTTTGTTGTAGATGATAACAAAGATGGTGAATACAGAAGAGCGCCGTACAGTTACTTTCCAATAAAAGATGATACGACCTGGGGCGGACTCGGTATGCGCGTTGAAACACGCGGATTCCAATGGTCTCACGTGTTAGCCGAAGATATTGTGTTCTGGCATTATGATATTGTTAACGTTTCCGATTATGATTATGACAGCACCTGTTTCGGATTTTATTCCGATCCGGGAGTTGGCGGTCCAAATGATAATGGGGACAATGTCCGGTACGATAAATATTTAGATTTAACCTATGCGTATGATAGTGACGGAAAAGGAACTCCCGGGAACTGGGTTACCGGGTATTACGGATATGCCTATCTTGAAAGCCCCGGCAACGCAACAAACGGAATAGATGACGATGAAGATGGAATCATCGATGAGCGGAGAGATGACGGAATAGATAACGATCATGATTGGGTTGGCTATTTGGATTTGAACAACAACGGAAAATGGGATGCACCGAACGAGCCGCTTAATAACGATGTCGGCAAAGATGGCGTTGGCCCCTACGATCCCCAATATACCGGTCCGGATGAAGGAGAAGGAGACGGAATTCCGACAGACGGAGAACCGAATTTTGATAAAACCGATAAGGATGAATCCGATCAGATCGGATTGAATGCCGTATCGCTTGTAAACCTTGCACACAGTCCTCTGAATCCCTGGCCCAAAAACGACGAAGTTGTTTGGGGCGTTATGGTTGGCGGCTTTGCCGATACTTCCATCAGTAACTCAAACGTAAATATCGTTTTCTCATCGGGTCCTTTTCCCTTAAAGAAAGGGCTTAGAGAACGCTACTCCATGGCGTTGGTGTTTGGAGAAAACAAAGAAGATATGATCTTTAATAAAGTTACCGTTCAACAGATCTATAATGCAAATTACAATTTCTCAAAACCTCCGTTGCAACCGAGACTGACTGCGGTTGCCGGAGACAAAAAAGTCTTTTTATACTGGGACAAAAAAGCGGAAGAATCCACCGATCCCTTTTTAGGCTATGAATTTGATGCGAACGGAAACCGCATCGGTTTTAAGAAAGATTTTGAAGGCTACCTCGTCTACAGAAGCAAAGAACCGGAATTTAACGACATCAAAATTATCACCGATTCAAAAGGGGATGCCAAATACTGGAAACCGATTGTGCAGTATGATAAAATTGATAGTGTGTTCGGCCCGGATCCAATAGGGATTAACGGCGCCCGCTTTTGGAGAGGCTCGGAAACCGGGTTACAGAACTCCTATGTTGATAATGACGTTACGAACGGACAAACCTATTATTATGCCGTCGTATCTTATGATAAAGGAGATCCAAAATTTGGAACTGCCGGATTACAGCCCTCCGAGTGTACAAAAATTATTACGGTAGATTATGCCGGCAACCTGCAGTTTGTTGATGTTAACTGCGCGGTTGTGGTTCCCAATGCCCCGGCGGCAGGCTATACTCCTCCGCAAATAGAAGGAGACTTGCAGCATGTTTCTTCCGGTGTCGGAACCGGTTCAATCCTTTTGAATATTTTAAATCCGAATGAGATTCTTAACGGAGCGGCGTATGCAGTAAAGTTTAACGCTGATACGCTCCTTTATAAATACACAACAAAATCCTATGACGTTGTGCGCTCCTATCAAGGGGTTGACACAACCTTACTAGCCGGTGTTGATTCTTCTTTCTTTGGAGCAACGAAGATGAGTCAACCGTTTGACGGACTTTCTCTCTCGGTTAGCAATGATTCGGTTATCGCGATTGATTACACGAAGACCGGCTGGGTTACCGGAGGGAAGAGCAACCTGCTCCTCTTCGTTATGGCTGATAATACAGGAGCCGGTATAAAATGGCCTGCTGATTATGAGATCCAATTCAGCGATGCATTTGTTGATACTACCTATATCAACGCGCCGTCGGCTAATTATAGAATTTTTCCTGTTAAATTTAAAATAAAAAACGTTACCGAAGGACGCTATGTAAAAATAGCAGTGCTGGATCTGGATAAATCAAACTCGTTAACAACGGGGGATGAAATCCGGGTGCTGGAATTTACCGGGACGCAGACACTTGCCAACGCTAAAACCGTCTGGAGAGTTCTTTACAATCCTCCGTTTAACATCCTGGAAACCCCGGTTGAACCGGTCGGCGGAGATGTTTTTAGAATTGCCACTATCCGTCCATTCTTTAACAAGGATGCGTTTACTTTTATAACGAAAGTCGCTTCGGTAAGTAATGAAAAAGCAAAAACTGATCTGGACAAAATCTCTGTTGTCCCGAATCCTTATCTGGGCGCCGCTTCCTGGGAGAAAAGAAATCTCAACGCTTCGGGACGCGGGGAGAGGAAAATAGATTTTATTAATCTTCCGGCCAAATGTGAAGTGAGAATCTATACCATGTCGGGTTATTTGGTAACGACGTTGTATAAAGATTCTGCGCCGGGAGACGGAGCGCTTTCGTGGAATTTAGTCTCTGATGACGGGATGGATATTGCTTATGGCATCTATGTCTATCATGTTAAAGCTGAAGGCATCGGCGAACATATCGGTAAATTTGCGGTAATTAAATAAGGTGAAACTAACTATGAAAACATTAATAAAACTAACCCTTCTTTTATTCATTGTGGTTGGAAACACCTTTGCTCAATCAATAAAAGATGTTTCCAAAAAAGGGACGGCAGCCGCTCCTTTCCTCTCTATTAGTCAAGGTGCAAGAGCCACCGCAATGGGCAGCGCATTTGTTTCTGTGTCGGATGATGCGAGCGCCGCTTATTGGAACCCTGCCGGATTAGCAAAACTGCATGGCTCCGGGGCGATGTTCGATAGAACCGCATGGTTTGCGGATGTTAATTATAACTTCGTCTCGGGATATTATAATCTCGGAGATGCCGGAACACTCGGACTGAGTTTTACTTCTTCCGAATACGGCGATATGAAGGTTACCACCATTGACCAACCCAACGGAACAGGCGAACTCTTTTCTGCAACCGATGCGGTCTTTGCCGTTTCGTATGCAATGAACTTAACGGATAATTTTTCTCTCGGATTTACGCCGAAGTTTATTTATCAATCTATCTGGAAAATGAACGCGACCGCCGTGGCCATCGATCTGGGCGTTCAATACATTACTCCGTTCGACGGCATTGTGCTGGGAATGTCGATTTCAAATTTCGGGACAAAAATGAAATTAAGCGGAAACTCGAATCTGGTACTGCATGATTTGGATTTATTAACCGTCGGGAATAATGGAAATATTCCGGCAAACCTGCAAACTGAAGATTGGGCGCTGCCGCTTAATTTTAGAGTCGGGCTCGGCTACAAATTTCATATTATGGAAGATCATCTCATAACCCTTGCCGTTGATGCCTTGCATCCAAGCGATAATTATGAGAGCGTAAATGCGGGCGCCGAGTATAGTTACAATGATTTTCTGTTCTTACGCGGCGGATATAAAGCGTTATTCCTCTCCGATTCTGAAGAATCCTTTACCCTCGGCTTTGGTGTGAAGCAAGCGTTGTTAAACAACCTCGCCATCAGACTCGATTACGCTTATCAGAATTTTGGCAGATTAGCTAATA
>Ga0079306_1002294_pt1 | contig 10915 bp, 7 predicted proteins | sample Methanotroph_Enr_FD_79181 | JGI IMG/M metagenome (GOLD analysis project Ga0079306, IMG submission 79181) | Enriched soil microbial communities from Old Woman Creek wetland in Ohio, USA - Methanotroph_Enrichment_5 | ecosystem: Environmental > Terrestrial > Soil > Wetlands | place: USA: Ohio...
AAGGGGCGGGCACGGTGTGTCCCGACCCCGTCCCCGCCGAACCCATGCCCTCGACAGGACCCCGACTACACATCTTTGACGTGAGTATTAGAAATCCGCCGTTTCCTATTCTTTCAGCATCCGCAATATAGCCCAGTCCAGCACGCGGTCGGGCAGCAGCCATTTAAGGAAGATCATTCCCGACGCCGAGAAGGGCACCGGGTAGCGTGCCGCCGGGCTATTGGCCCGCAGCGCCTTCAGGATAACCTTAGCCACCACTTCGGGGCCCGGCGCCCCTTTCCGGTAGCCCGCCCTGAATTTTTCAGTGATACGTTTCACCATGGGCCCGTAAGCCCCGGCGCCGGAGTATTTCTCCAGGTTCACCAGCGCGGTATTGTCCCATTCGGTCTTTATCGGCCCCGGCTCGATAAGCACCACGTTGATGCCGAACTGCGCCACCTCAAGCCGCAGCGCGTCGGAGTAGGCCTCCACCGCGTGCTTGCTGGCGTGGTACCAGCCGCCGGTGGGCATGGTTATCTTGCCGGCTATAGAGGAAATATTAATTATAGTCCCTCCGCCCGCCGCGCGCATATGCGGCAATACCAGCTGCGTCAGCCTGGCCAGCCCGAAAACGTTCACCTCGAACTGCCGCCTGGCCTCTTCTATGGGCACATCCTCCACCGCACCGTGCGCCCCGTAGCCGGCGTTATTGATAAGGACGTCCAGCCGCCCCTCGGTCTTGATGATGCCGTCGACGGCGCTTTTAAGCGAAGCTTCCTCCGTCACGTCCAGCGCCAGCGCCTTCGCGCCCAGCCCCTCGAGGTCTTTCATCCGCTCTACCCGGCGCGCGCCGGCGTAAACCTTATAGCCGCTCTTCAGCAATAATTCCGCCGAGGCGCGGCCTATGCCCGCCGAAGCTCCGGTGATCAAAACGATTTTAGCCATAGCTCATTTGTACGATAATTAGGCCCGCCCCCGCAACTTTTGGTAACATAAACTCATGAGCGAACCAGATTTCCTCCTCCCGCCCGGCTCCTTCGAAGAAAAGTTCGTCAGGAGCGGCGGTCACGGCGGGCAGAACGTGAACAAGGTGGCCACCACCGTGCAGCTGCGCTTTTTTCCGCGCCTGTCCGGGCTCTCCTATGCCGCCCAGGAGCGGCTCAAAGCCCTGGCCGGTTCGAAGCTCACCGACGAAGGCGACATTCTCATCGTCGCCAGCGAATACCGCACCCAGGAACAGAACCGACAGGCCGCCCGCGCCCGCATCAAAGAACTCCTTGCCCGCGCCGCCCGCCCTCCCAAGCACAGGCGTCCCACGAAGCCTTCCTACGGCTCGAAACAGCGCCGCCTCGAAGGCAAAAAGATCCGCTCGGACATCAAACAGTCCCGGCGCAATACTTCGGATTAATTGGTTTTGCCGCAGGCCGCGGCGGGAAGTTCGAATTCCAGCGTCACCGTTTTTCCCTTTTGAACAGAGACCGGTGAGGGCGCCGCGCAGTCGGGGCAGGCGCAGACCTGCTCCGCGTAGCCGCCTTCTTTTTTTATACGCAGCGCATCTATCTCCCAGTCCACTATATCCGTGCCGCCGGAATAACCGGCGCGGTCTCCGCCCCAGGCCGCCGCCACTTTAAGCCCCGGCGGGGACGCTTCGCCCGGCCACATCCTGTAAACGCGCGCCCCCGCTTTCTCCAGCTTTTTCAGGACCTTGCCCAGCTCCGCCGTGCGCGGACCGTAAGGCAGGAAAACCCTCTTTATCGCGATCGACCCCGCCAGCTCGTCCAGCCCGCTGAAATTCTTTTCCTCGAGCGAAGTCAGGACCACCCCCTCGAGCTCGCGCGAGCCTTCGACGAAAACCGAGTCGGCCAGCTTCTTCCCGTTTACGCCGGGGTTCACCAGGATAAGACCGGCCGGGACGGTGAGCAGGGCGCAGGAAGTATTCGAATCCCCGAAAACCACCGCTTTGTATTTAACGGGGCCCGCGGCGGCGGAAGCCTTGAAAAGCGGGCCAATAGACATAACGCCCAGCCCCAGCGCGGCGGCGAAATAAAGCCGGCGGCGCCTGAAGCCCAAAAGCGGCGCGTGAAGCAGCACGAGCGCAAGCACAAAAAACCCGGCCACGAGCCAGGCGGAAGGCTGCGCCACGCTGAAGGAGGAAAAAGGCAGCCCGGCGAAGAACCTGACCGCCCCGATGAAAGCCTGCATGAACAGCGCGGTCAGATAAGCCAGCCCCTTGAATACGAAGCCGGTCCCCGAAAGGAAAGCCAGCAGGAACCCCAGCGCCATGGCCAGGCCGGAAGCCGGGACCAGGACCATATTGGAAAGCAGGGAGACCAGCGAGATCTTGTGGAAGTAAACCGCGAGCAGCGGGTACAGGCAAAGCTGGGCGAAGAAACTTACCGCCAGCAGCCCCAGCGCTTTCCCGGCCCAGCCGCCGGCCTTAAGATACCGCCCCCAGACCGTGAGCCCCACCAGCAGGCCGTAGGCGGCCAGGAAGGACATCTGGAACCCGGCGTCGAAGAGCGACCGGGGTGAGAACAGCAGTATTCCCAGGGCCGCGGCGGTCAGGGCGTGGAAGGCGCCGGCCTCCCGGCGCAGCAGCCAGGCGCAGAGCCCGGCGGAGAACATCAGGTAGGCGCGCACCAGCGGCGTGTCCAGGCCCGCCGCGACCACGTAAAAACCCGCCAGCGCCAGGGCGGCCAGCCCCGAGTACTTCCTCCTTAGCCCGAAGCGGGAGCAGAGGAAATAGACCACGGCCACTACGAACCCCACATTGGACCCCGAAGCCACCAGCAAATGCATCGCGCCTGAATCCTGGAAGGCCGTCTTCAGCTCGGGCGGAACGCTTTTCTTTTCCCCCAGGACCACGCCTCCCAGCACCGAAGCGGCCTCCGCCGGCAGCGCCGCCTCGAAAGCGCCCAGGGCGGAATAGCGGAAGCTCCTGGCCAGCCTTATCAGGGCGTTGGCCCCGCCGACAACTTCCACTTCTCTCACGCGGGCCTGCGCGGTTATGCCGCGCGCGAGAAGATACTCGGCCCAGTCCAGGCTGCCCGGGACCGAAGCGCCCGGCGGCGCCTCGAGGTCGGCAAGGAAAGAGAGCCTGTCGCCGTAAGAGGCCGTCCCCATGGAGCGGGCATATACCATAAGGCCGGTTTTGAACGGCTGGCCGTAGATACTGGAGGTTTCAAGAATGAACCGGGTGCCGCCAGGCGAGGCCGCCGGGTATTCGGCCACGCGGCCTTCCACCAGCACGCCCGAGCGAGGCAGCGGGAACGGCAGCGGCTCCGGCGGCTTTATAAAAATACCCCTGAACAGGAAGATGCCGCCCGCGTAAAGGAGGAGCAGCAGGAAAAGCGGCCTGCGGTAATAGGATAAAAGCATAGCGCGCAAAAGCGTGACGGCGTTTAAGCGTGGATGCGTTACGGCGTTGAGTGTCGGTGAGTTACGGTGAGCTAAATTTTTATGCGGCCCTTGAGGGCGTAGCCGAGGGTGACCTCGTCCATGTAGTCGATGTCCCCGCCCAGCGGCACGCCGTAGGCTATGCGCGTGATCTTGGCCACGTAGGGCTTCAGCAGGCGGATAAGGTACATCGCGGTGGCCTCGCCGTCGGCGTCGGGATTGGTGGCGATAATGACCTCTTTGACGGCCCCGTCGGCCGCGCGCACCCGGTCCACCAGCTCTTTCAATTTTATCTGGTCAGGCATTATGCCCGCGGCGGGAGAGATGGCGCCGTGCAGCACATGGTAAACCCCTGAAAAGCTTTTCGCTTTCTCTATGGCGGCCAGGTCCTGCGGGCGCTCCACCACGCAGATCACGGAGCGGTCGCGGCCGGAGTCCGAGCAGATGGGGCAAAGGCCGCCCTCGGCGTAGTTGAAGCATTCGGTGCAGTGCTTTACGGAGAGTTTGACCTCGCGCAAAGCCGTCACCAGGTTCTCTATCTCCGGGTTCGAGGCCCGCACGACATAAAGGGCGAAGCGCTCCGCCTGCTTAGGGCCGACGCCGGGGAACCTGCGGAAAACGCCTATGATCTTTTCTAGAGCTTTCATGAAATAAGATTATTTGACCTTGGTTATCCTGGTGATGCGCCCGTGGAACACTTTTGACAGGTGCTTCAGCTCGGGCTCCGTCTCGGTCGTAACCTGCCTGGGCCCGGTCGCCTTGGGGGCGGCAGAAGGCTCGTGGGCGCCCTCCTCTTCCATCGCTTCGCTGAGGGTGGCCTCTTCATCGCCGGATTCGGCGAGGCCGCTGTAATCGTTCCGGGGCTGGGCCGCCGCCGCGGCCGGCGAGCATTCCGGGGTCAGGGTTATTTTCCTGCCGGCGAACCGTTCCAGCATCTCTTCCAGCTCGGGCCGCGCCTTTTCGACCATGGTGGTTTCGAACTGGTTGGCGCTCAGCAGCTTCCACTTATTATCTTCGGAGAAAACTATCTTTACTGAAAGCAGGATATTATAAAGAGAGGGTCTTTTAGAGGCGATCTGGCCCAGCATCTTCTTCCAGGCGTCGGCGGGCGCGGGCCCGGCAGCCGGACTCGCCGGCGCGGGAGCGGCGGCTGGCGCGGCGGAAGGAGCTGCCTGCGGGACTGGGGCCGGTACGGCACGTACGGCGGGCCCGGCGTGCGGGGCGGCTAAGGCCTCATTTTTTTTTTGACCGCCGGCCTGCGGCGGTTCAGGCATAGCGCCCGAGGCCAGGCGGGCCTCGAGGCCCTCCAGCTTTTTCACCAGGCCTTCCAGGTCCTGCGGGACCTCTATAAGCGTGAACAGGGCCACCTCGGCCGCTATCGCCAGGGAATCGGAAAACTTCACTTCTTCGATTATCACGTTGAGCTTGCGGGACAGGCGCGCCAGCAGGGCGGGCGGGGTTCCGGCGGGCAGGCCCTTTATGGGTTCCCCCTCGCTGGAGAAGCCCTGCGCGGCCAGGAAAGCTTCGGCGAAATTATTGCGCAGGTCGCGGATAGCGGCCAGCGGGTCATGGCCCTCCGCGTTCAGCCGGGAGAAAGCGGTGTGCAGCGCCGCGGCGTCGCGGTTCACCAGGCCCAGCGCCATGGAGTTGACCACCTCGGCGCCGGGGTGACCGAGCAGCTCGTTTATGACGTCGGTGGTGATCTCGCCGCGGCCGAAAGAGGCCGCGCGGTCCAGCATGGTCAGGGCGTCGCGCAGGGCGCCGCCGGCTGAACGGGCTATGAGCTTAAGGGCTTCAGGCTCGGATTTGAGCTTTTCGGCCGCGGTAACGTCTTTCAGGCGGGAGATGATGTCCACCTCGGAAATAGGGCGGAAGCGGAAGCACTGGGAGCGGGAAAGGATAGTGGCCGGCACCTTGTTCTGCTCGGTAGTGGCCATGATGAAAACCACGTGGCTCGGGGGCTCTTCCACGGTTTTGAGCAGGGCGTTGAAGGCGCCGGTGGAAAGCATGTGAACTTCGTCGAGGATGTAGACCTTGTACTTGTCGCGCGAAGGCGCGAAGCTGACCTGGTCCACGATGACGCTGCGCACTTTGTCCACCTGCGTATTCGAAGCGGCGTCGATCTCTATTACGTCGAGGGATTTGGATTCGGTTATTTCAAGACAGGAAGGGCATTTGCCGCAGGGCATCCCGTCCTTGGGCTTGTGGCAGTTGAGGGTCTTGGCCAGGATCCTGGCGATGGTGGTCTTGCCGCAGCCGCGGGGGCCGTAGAACACGTAGGAATGGGCCGTGCGGCCCAGCTTCACTGCGTTCTGCAGGGTGGTCTTGATGGTTTCCTGCCCCATCACTTCCGTAAGGTTCCCGGGGCGGTACTTGGTTGCGAAATTTTCGTAGGACATAGATTAGGACCAGTAAGAGAATGCGGCGGGGAAACCTCTGCGGCTTCCCCGCCGCCGACCGCGGTTCAGAACTTCAAGCCGGCGCCGAGGGAGACGAAACTCGTGTGCTTCTTGGCGAAGTCGAAGTTCTGGTAGGTCACGTTGGCGACCACCATGCCCAGGTCTACATAGCCGCCCAGCGTGATGACGGAGCTGGAGTCCGTCTCGGCCGCCGAGCTGCCGCCCTTGTACTTGGTGACGGTGTAGCCCGCGAAAGGCGTCACCATCGGGATGGTGGACGGGATGTCCACGCGCGCGTTCACGCTGGACCTGGGCTTGGCGACAACCGCGAAGCCGAGACCGGGGATGAAACCCTGGGGCGTCGCTTTCTCGGCGCCGTAGGTGTAGCCGGTGAAGGAGGCGGAGAGGTTGAGCATCAGCACCTTCGCGCCGGCGAACAGGCTGGCCTCGGTCTGGGAGGTCTTCAGGTCGGATGCGCCGGTAACGGCCTGGGTATGCTGGGTCTGCTTCAGGGAAGCGCCCACGTCAACGCGGGCCACGCCCTGGCCGCCGCCGGAGACCGAGCGGGCGCCGGGACCGGCCAGGCGGGATTTGCCGCCGGAAGTCGGGGTAAGCGAGAAGGTGATGTCGCCGCCGCCGTAAACGTTCTTGTAGCCGTTCACTTCCGGGGTGGTTCCGGCTTCGGCGCCGACGGTGTACTTCTCTTTCTCCCACGCGCCGCGCAGGCCGTAGGTGCGGTAGGTCTTTTTGGTACCGGTGTCGAATTTGTAAGTGGTAAGCGACGGATCAAGGGAGAAGTCTCCCTCGCCTATGCGGAGGTCCAGCTTGTAGCCGCTGTAGTCCTTGCCGGTGGTCCCGGTCAGGCCGCCGTCAAAGTACAGAGCCGAGGCGTTAAGCCCGAGCCCCGAGACCAGCGCTAAAGAAACGATCAGTTTTTTCATCATTTTCCCCTTTTTTGATTACTTATTTAATTACCGCGCTAAACCCCGCTAAACCAATTCGTAGCCGTTTTAACGGCAAATCCGTCCATATATTATACGATTTTTGCCCAGCTGCCATAAAATAAAAGCCCCGCGGAAAATATTCTGCGGGCTCATTTAGATCGATGTGACGGTGAAATAACCGCGCCGGGCCCCCAAAGGCATAAAAAAACCGCTCCTTCCGGGGCGGTTTTTTTATACCTGTCCGAGAACTTCAGGGACCCCGGGGCCGCCCGGGGCTTTATTGTTTTAACTTTTACTGTATCACCGAGACGGCGTCGGTCTTGCCTTTTTCCACATAATTGTCGGTGAAGGCCGCGCCCTTTACCTTGAAGCCCCATTTTACGAAGAACTTCTTGGCTTTGCCCCGGGTGTCGGAATCCTTGTCGGAGGCGAAGTCGCTTTCCTTGAAGGTCAGCGTGAAATCGCCGTTGTAGGAATTCAGGGGGAATTCGAAGAACTTGGTCCCCAGGGAGGAGTCGAACAGCTTGTCCTGCACCAGCTCCGCCCCTATGTGGACCTTGCTGCCCGCGTAGGCGGGAGAGAAGTTGGTGGCGAGCTTCAATTTGAACTCCTTCGTAATGTCGTCGTAGGAGAACTGGCTCAGTTCCAGCACGCCGGTCTCGGGGGCCTGGGGCTTGCGGGCGCCGGGGAAAAGGTCCACCGTGTAGTAGGAATCTCCCTGGAGGTCCCTGTAGGTGTACTGGAAAGGACTCTGCAATATGGCGAACGAGCCTTTATTGTTCTTGAAGTCGTAGCAGACCTCGATGCGCTCTTTTTCATAGGTTGCCAGCTGGCGGCTGCCCATGTTAATGTGCACCGTAGCATTGTAGTCCACGCTTTCGGGATGGCACTGGGAGACCGTGGCGGAGGAGCCGTCGGAGGCGGTCACGTAGACATCCTCGCAGACGCGCCAGGTGTACTGGGTAGTCAGCGAGATATTGTGGTAAAAGACCGGGCCGTTGCTGGAATTATATTCCACGGTCTTGCAGGGTTTGCTGTTGACAAAACCTTTGGCGGTCACGTTCGGCTTGGGCAGGGCCATTTTTACAGCCGGGGCGTTAGTTTTCACCATTTCAACCAGGCTGGAGTTCTCCCGCGGAGCGTTCCTGCCGTCAAATTCAGGCGCAGCACCCTGGGCGACGGCCAGGGAGGCCAGGGCCGGCAAGGCCGCGAATACCGCCGCGAGGATAATAGTTTTCTTGATCATATGTCTCCTATAATTCTGTGAGTTTTCCGCCTCCGTTGAATACGGAGCGATCTTTACCTCTTCCCCCGAAACAAAAAAAAGGAAAACGATTTGATTCGTTTTCCCTGGATACACCGGATTAAGGTCCGGTCGTGGATACTCCGGGGCCAATTCCCCGAATTACAAGGTTACTATATTAGTAGTTTAGCTTCTTAATCCACCGTCAACAAGAACTAAAAGACCTTTAATTTACTAGGCCTAAGGGCCCATAGCAAAAATCAACCGCAAATAAAAAACCCCGTCCGTTTTCAGGCGGACGGGGTTTTCGAGCGCTGTCGCTTCTTAACGGACTTCCCTGCCTCCGTAGCAGAACGCGCCGTTCATGCCGGGCACGAGCTGATACTGACCGAACGGCATTACGGTCATAGAACCGACGGCATAGCTGCCGCCGATCTTGGCGACCGAGGGGCCGACGCTGAGGTTGGCTCCGTAGGTTTCCGTCTTGCTGGAAGGCTTCTTGATCAGCAGCGAACCGGCCATCACGCGCCAGGCGTTATTTACCTTGTTGCAGTTTACCTTGAGGCTCATGTCGTAGTCGCTGGATTCCATGCCGCGGTACTCAAGGTTATCTCCGATCTCGGACGGGTCCGTGGAGATGACGCGGGTGTTGTCGCCCGCGGTGATCACTCTGCCGGTGTCGTCGTAGTTCACCCGGTACTCGCGGCTGAACCACTCCGTCTTACAGGCATTGATGCCGCCGTTCCTGGTGATGGCGCTGTCGAAGAGGGCGAACCCGTTCGGGATAGCCCAGGCTTCCCGGCAGAGCATGTCCACCTTGGCGCTGGAGTAGATACCCGACATCCCGGCGCTGCGCGTCAGGGCCTGGTAAGCTATGGCCTTGGCGGCGCCGAACTGGAAGTTCTGAGGCTTCAGTTTCCAGTTCAGGGTCACATAGAAGGCGGTGACTTTCTTACAGCCCTTGTCGTTCTCATGGCACTTGTCGGACGCCGGCAGGCCGCTGGCGGCCGCCTTGAGCGCCGCGATAGCGCTGGCAAGCGTTTCCGCTTCCGAAGCCTTGGCTCGCAACGAGTCCCTGGCAGAAGTCGCCGTTGCCTTGGAAGTAGCGTTCGCCGCAGTATTCTTCAACTGGCCGGCCGAGGTATAAACTCCGGTCAGCGTGTTCATCTTGGTCTGGGCCTGGGCCTTTTTCTGGTCCTTGGCCGCAGTGCCGGAAGGGAAGCCCGTCATGTTGTTAGTTCCCTTATTGTAAGCCTTGACCACCCTGTCGTAAGCGGACCGGGCGTCCTGCTTGATCTGGGCGAGCGTGGGACCTTGCTCAGCGGCAGGAGTGCCGCCGTTCTGGCTTATAGCCTGGGCGGAAGAATAGGCCGTCGACAGCTCCTGCTGAGCGGTGTTGATCTTCCCCATCTCCTCGTCAATAGCGGCCTTCTTGGAGTCGACGCAACCTTTATCCGTGCAGGCTTCCATCTCTTTGACCAGGCCGGCTATCTTGGTGTGGCTGGCGTTGATCTTGCCCAGCGCCACGCGGCCGGCAGCTTTATACCTGTTCATCTCCGCTTGTTTGCCGGGCTTAGCCACCAGCGCCTGGAGCTTGCCGTTCATAGCATTTGCAGTGTCTTTGGCCATGGCGGCATTGCCCAAGGAAGTCCTGGCGCTGCTCACAGCGCCGGTCTTATAGGAATTAAACTCCGCCGGGGTCATGGTTCCGGTGTTCCCGTTCCCGCCGTTGTTCGGGTGTTCGTCAGGGGTTACAGCCGAGGAACCGCAGCTATTATTGAAGTAGCAGGGATTCACGCCTGAACCGGTGACCTGGGTAACGACAGTGCCTATCATTTCGCTTATGGCGGTGGCATTACTATCCATAGCGGGCAGGCTGGCCTTGTTGGCCGCCATGCTGTTCTTGATAGAAGCGCTGCGCATCTGATTGCTTACGAAGTTATTAAGGTCCGTAGTATTCGGCGGCTGGGCGCCGGAAGCGAGACTGGCGTCGAAAGCGTCCCAGGCTTTGCTCTCGTCTTCAGCTTTGTATACTACAGCGGCCTTGGTGACTTCTTTGGTTTCCCACAGATTAGCCCAATCCAGGCCGCGCAGCATTACGGCTACCTTAAGCGGCTGAGGGGCGGCCGTCTCGGCCGGCGCCATGCGGAGGTCACCGGGGATGGAAGCCTGAGCCATCAAGACATCATTATTCGCCGGCACAGGGTCCGCTGCGGGCAGCGCCCCTTCCGGTCTGCCGGTGATCTTCTGGAATTTGGCCGCCGCAGTTTCTTCACCGGAGAGCATGCCCTGAGCCGCTCCCTGGAGAGGGGTCATCTTGCCGGTGATCACGCCGACGGCCGTTTTCACGGCTTCGACCTGCGCACCGTAGAAGGTTTTGAAAGTCTTCTGTTTCTCGACTATGACTTTATAGGCGGCAAGCTTGTCGTCAAGTTTCTTGATATCTCTCTTCGCCTGCGCCTTGATGATCTCCGCCTGGTCGGCGGGGATAACGCCCTTGATACCGGGCGTAGTCTCCGCACCCTTGATCTCCGTGGCGTTCGCTATTGCCTGGAGCTTGGACCGGAACAAGCCCACCGAGTTCTCGGCCTGCTGTGCGATTTCCTCGCTCCTGCCGAGGGCAGCGGTATACTCGCCCAAAGCCGCGGTGTTCAAAGAGACGGCTCCATTAAGTTCGGTCGCGATCTTGTTGGAATAATCGGAGTTCAGGTTCCCGAAGCCGCCAATGATGTCGCCTTCGACCAGTTTAACAAGCTCTTTGGGTTGATCCAACTGAGCTTCTCCGCTAAGAGTCGCGGTGATCATGCCCTGCAGATGCCCGTCGAATTCGCTGAACGCCGCTGCGGGGGTAGTGTTACCGCCGTTGGTTCCGCCGTTGGTTCCGCCGTTGGTTCCGCCGTTGGTTCCGCCGTTGGTTCCGCCGTTGGTTCCGCCGTTGGTTCCGCCGTTGGTTC
>Ga0079306_1002295_pt1 | contig 10911 bp, 10 predicted proteins | sample Methanotroph_Enr_FD_79181 | JGI IMG/M metagenome (GOLD analysis project Ga0079306, IMG submission 79181) | Enriched soil microbial communities from Old Woman Creek wetland in Ohio, USA - Methanotroph_Enrichment_5 | ecosystem: Environmental > Terrestrial > Soil > Wetlands | place: USA: Ohio...
GGAGCTGACATTTATGCATGTACAAACCTGATTATCACCAAAGGTGCCAGCAGCGACCAGTCGGTCATGATCACCTATAACGCGGACTCGCATACCCGATACGGAGCCATGGCTTTTTACCCTGCCGCCGATCATCAGCCCGGCGATATGTGTGAAGTGTATCATTATGAAAACGGGAAACTGCTGGGTAAAATCCCGGAAATACCGCATACCTTTTCTGTAATTCAATTTATGAACGAGTACCAGGTAGCTATAGGCGAAACAACCTGGGGCGGCCTCGATTCATTAGCCAGGCAGCCCGGTGCTTTCCTCGACTATGGCTCGCTGATGAAAATCGGGCTGCAACGCTCAAAAACGGCAAGAGAGATGATAAAAGTGATAACGGAGCTGGTTGAAAAATATGGCTATGCATCAGGTGGCGAATCTTTCTCGATATCGGATGCCAACGAAGCCTGGATCATGGAAATCATCGGCAAAGGGAAATACGAAAAAGGAGCGGTTTGGGTAGCAAGGTTAATTCCGGATGGATATATAAGCGGCCATGCCAACCAGGCACGCATTACGACTTTCCCTTTTCTGAAAGCAAACAACTGGAATGATCTGAAACAAACTACGTATCATTCGGCAGATGTAATCGGTTTTGCAAGGAAACACGGATTCTATAAAGGCAGTGACGAGGCTTTCAGTTTCTCCGATGTATTTAATCCTTTGACTTTCGGAGGTGCCCGTTTCTGCGATGCCCGCGTTTGGTCCTTTTTCAGGAAAATAAATACAGAGATCCGCGACAACCCTGAATATACAAAATATGCACTTGGGCAGTTTTCGAATACCCTTTTACTGATGGACGGAAGCAAAAATCCGAACGCATATGTTTCGAACAGGTTGCCCTTATGGGTTAAGCCGGATTCGCCGGTTACGCTTCAACAAGTAATGGACGGCATGCGCGACCATTACGAGGATACACCGCTCGATATGCGTAATGATCCCGGCGCCGGCCCGTTTAAGTTGCCGTATCGCTGGCGTCCCATGGAATTTGAAGTGGATAGCGTGATGTACCTCAACGAAAGAGCCATTGCCACCCAGCAGACAGGGTATAGCTTTGTGGCACAGTCGCGCAACTGGCTTCCTGATCCTGTAGGCGGTATTTTCTGGTTTGGCGTCGACGATGCAGATGGATGTGTATATGCCCCGATGTATTGCGGAATAAATAAAATCCCGGAAAGTTACGCTATGGGCAACGGCTCCATGATCACATGGTCCGAAACTTCCGCCTATTGGGCTTTCAGCCAGGTAAACAACTGGGCTTATATGCGGTATGACCTGATTCATCCTGAAATTGAAAAATACCAGCATCAGCTTGAAAACAGGTTTCAGGCTGAAGTGAATTTAACTGATAAGCAAGCTTCCGCGACATACAAACAGAACCCCGCTGCTGCCCGTGATTACATCACAGGATATTCCGTTTCGGCCGGGAATAAGCTGGTTGCCGACTGGAAACTATTTTATCAGTACCTGTTCATGAAATATATAGATGGGAATGTCAAAAATTCAGAAGGACACAAACTGCTTGATAACGGCAACGGTAAAAACATCCCGAAAGCACCTTTGCAACCAGGCTATGGTAAGGAATGGGAGCGGATTATGATACAGGGAACCGGTGACAGGTTGAAAGTGCCGGTGAAAGAATAATTCCCTGGTAAGATATTTTTACCTGGGATATGATCTTTTTAAACTTCTTCATTCAAAATTCGGAGCGTATCAGGCTGCCTTCAGGTTGATATAATACGGTATCAGGTTTTTGGGGATTCTGCCTTATCGGTATCAGCCGAACATCAGGTTTTCCCTTATTCCTGGTATAAAATCCATAGTAGCTAGTAAAGAAAATATTAAATTTCACAACCATTCTATCACTCAATTCATGAAGATACCGAAGTTTTGTTTCTGGTTGGCATCAGCCATGTTATTTCTGAGTCAGACAGTGGAAGCGCAGAAAATGAAATATAGTACAGGCTCCTGGAATGCCGATACCCTGGGTAATCACCGGGCTTTGGTCAGAGTAACTGCAAAATCCAGTGCGGTAGTTGCGCATATCGATTGGAGAAGACGCGATCATCACCCCGAAAAGATTGATGTCGTGGTTGTTGAAGCTGCAACGGGCAAACGAATCAGAAATGTTGTTCGCCAGGATATTAACCGCGAATTTGGTGAATTTATCTTCCAGGCTCCTTCAGCGGGGGTGTATTACTTCTACTATATGCCGTATGTAATGAGCAAAGGCAATTATCCTGAAGTTGCATACCATGCGCCGCTCGATTTGGCTGAAAAATCATGGATTACTAGAAATAAATTGGCAAACCTTCCCTTGACACAACTGCAGTTATCAAAGTTCCAAAAGGGTACATCAAAAGAAATTCAGTCAATTGATGCGTTCAACTCTTTTTATCCGATGGAAGTGATTGCTTCGGAGGCAGAGATATCTGCACTGATGAAAAAGAATCCAGGTGCGCCCTTTCTCCTCTTTCCTGAGAACAGGAAGTATTCTATCCGGATGACTGATGATATTCCGCAGCGCTGGGCCATCAGGGATACAAAGACTAATCTGAATGATACCGTTCGGAAGGGAGAATATTATGCATTTCAGGCAGGATTTTGGGCCCTTTCAAAATCCTTTCAAAAGGTGGAAATAAAGTTTTCGGACCTGAAAAATGTACAAAATACGATTAAAGCCGAAAATTTTACCTGTTTTAATACGGAAGGCTCCAATTCGGAAGGCGAATATTTCGAAAAAAATTGTCCTGTTCAGCAGAATAAAATCCAGGCATTCTGGTGCGGATTGCAGATTCCGGCAGATGCGGTTCCCGGAACTTATTCGGCTGTTGTTACCGTTGTTGCTGACAATGAAAAACCACGAACCTTTAAACTAATACTGCAAATTAAAAATCAGCTGATTGCTGACGGAGGTGTTTATGATCCGGCTGATTTGTCAAGATTGAAATGGCTGAATTCAAAACTGGCTTTTGATGATGGAATTGTACCGCCTTATTCGGCAATGACCGTCAATGATAAAACAATTGGTTTATCAGGCCGGACGATCACATTAAGTGACATGGGATTCCCTGTCTCGATTCAAAGTTTTTTCGATATCGAAATGACGAAGCTTACGGATAAACCGCTCGAAATGCTGTATAGCCCGATTCGGTTTGTGATTGAGAACAAGGATAAGTCGCTGCAGAAATTTGTCTCCAGGAATTTTTCCTATACTAAGAAAGCGGAAGGCGCAGTTGCCTGGGTTTCTGAATCAGAATCAGCAGATCTAAATATGCTCCTGACTGCCCAGGCGGAATTTGATGGTTGTGTTGAGTTCCAGGTGACGCTTGTCGCCAAAAATGATGTTGACGTTAACGATATCCGGCTTGAGGTGCCTTTTCGAAACGAAGTGGCTGAAATGCTGATGGGACTTGGCATTCATGGCGGGAAACGGCCGGATAGCCTGAGCTGGAACTGGGATAAGCAAAAAAACCAGGATGCATTATGGGTCGGGAAAGTGAATGCAGGTATTCAAACCAGCCTGAAGGATGAAAATTACGTCAGGCCGTTGAATACCAATTTCTACCTGAGTAAACCGTTGAATATGCCACCTTCGTGGTTTAACAACGGGAATGGCGGATTTACCGCTTCCCGGGTTGACAAAGAGTACCTGGTAAAAGCATTTTCAGGGAAGCGAATGCTGAAAAAAGGACAGGAATTGCATTACAATTTCCGCCTGCTGATTACTCCTTTCCGGCCAATCAATACGGATTGGCAGTGGAATACCCGGTTTTATCATGCGTTCAAACCAATTGATGAAATAGTTAAAACCGGCGCCAATACGGTAAATGTTCATCATGCCACTGCCATCAATCCATATATTAATTATCCTTTCCTCCGTCCCGCCGAGATGAAGAAGTACATTGACGAAGGGCATGAAAAGGGCCTGAAAGTTAAGATTTACTATACTGTCCGTGAACTTTCGAATAAGGCACCCGAAATGTTTATGCTTCGCAGCCTGGGCGATGAGGTTCTGTCTCATGGTAAAGGCAATGGTTTCTCCTGGTTACAGGAACATCTTGATTCGGATTATATACCTGCATGGTTTGTACCCGAGCTCAAAGATGCCGCTGTAGTGAATAGCGGTGTTTCACGCTGGCACAATTTTTATGTGGAAGGTCTGAACTGGCTTGCCATTCATGAAGGCATCGATGGGATTTATATTGATGACGTTGCTTTCGACCGTACTACGATGAAACGTGTCAGGAAAGTTCTCGACCGCAACCGCAAAGGTGCCATTATTGATTTGCATTCAGCCAACCAGTATAACGTTCGGGATGGATTTGCCAGCAGTACAAACCTTTACCTTGAACATTTCCCATATATTAACCGGCTCTGGTTTGGTGAGTATTTTAATTACAATTCCAAACCTGATTACTGGTTAACTGAAATTTCCGGTATCCCTTATGGTTTAATGGGCGAAATGTTACAGGATGGAGGCAACGCATGGCGTGGAATGATATTTGGCATGACAGCCCGTCTTCCATGGGCCGGGGATCCGACTCCCGTATGGAAAATAATGGATACCTTTGGAATACAAGGCAGCCGTATGATTGGTTATTGGGTGCCTTATTGCCCGGTAAAAACGAATAATCCGGATGTGATCTGTACGGTCTATCAAAAAGACAAGCAATCGCTCATTTCGATAGCCAGCTGGGCTAAAGAAAAAACGGATATTAAACTCGCAATCGACTGGAATTCATTGGGAATATCACCCGAAAAGGCCATTTTAACTGCAGTCGAAGCAAAGGATTTTCAGCCTTCTGCCACTTTTAACCCCGGACAGGAAATCCCGGTTGAACCGGGAAAAGGCTGGCTGCTGATTTTGAAAGAGAAATAAATTTACGAAAAGCCTTGTTGAATAATCACCATGTTTTACAATATCCGATAATTTCATATTACTAAAGAATGAATAAGTTTCACAATATACTCTAAAGCAATAGAGGCTGCCCTGATGAGCAGCCTCTCGTTTTACAAAGCCTGGTATTGAAGTCTTACATGTTTGAAGTTTGCAGGTTTATTCATTTACCGGCAACTCGCCTAAATTGTCAGATGCAGAATTGTTTTGTGCAGCAAATTTTATAGCATCAAATTTCAGGTAGTCAAATTCATTTGCAGGTAATTCAATTGTTTGGTAGGAGTCTGCTTCATTGGCTGTTGCATATTTTGTGACATCGAACTTCAGGGATTCGAACTCATTTACCGGTAATTCAATTGATTCGTAGGAAACTGTTTCACCTGTTGTGTAGTTATTGACATTGAACTTCAGGTATCCAAAATCGCTTACGGGTAACTCTCCTGATTCATGTGAGTCTGCATCAACGGATGTATAATCATTGGCATCGAACTTCAGGTAATCGAATGAATTCTCAGTATTGATTTCGGCAACTGTTTCATCCATGTCCGTAAAATCGGAAACATTAAATTTAAGGTAACTGAAGTCTTCAGCGGCAGTTTTTTCAGCTTTAATTGCAGCTGATTTCTTTGTGATGGCTGTTAACTTAACATCCGGAGAAGCAACCACCAGGTTTGCCGGTATGTATGAAAAATGGATGGCTGATATTGCATTATTGCTTTCAGCATTTCGGCGGACAGGAACCTCTGCTAAAGTTATCATGAGGTAAAGTGCTGCGAAAGTTGATACTATAATTGAAGTTTTCATGGCTTTTGGTTTTATTCTCTTGCGAGGTTTTTGGTTTTTGGTTACTTATTTTGTATTTGCTTATATGACGATAATGGATTAGAAATGTTACAGAAAGTACTGATAATGAATTGTTAAATCGGTTAACAGCGTAAAATGATCGGTGAAATATTTATTTGGCCGGATAAAATTTCAGCAAATAAAGCTAATCGATGGCAATGAAATTGTGATGAACGGTTGACTATTTTAACAGGGATATCATTGAACAAGATGAATAAATTTAAAAGTATCAGCAGCGAATAAGCCGCCTTGGTATATGCAGCTATTTTGGATAGTAGTTTATTTCCAAAATGCATTTTGGTCTTCACTTTAGAAAGTATTTTTAAAACATCTGTAGTTAAAAATGATCAACCGGCGGTCACTTTTCGCCCGGGTGAAAAATGCTTTCGAACCTGGTACAGTCTTGTTTCTTTTTCATAGGGAAAAAAATAATGGTGTTTTTTATCGTAGGGTTTCTGGGTTATTGCATAACCGGCATCTTTTCTAATCCTGTCTGAAAAATGTGACATAGCAGAAGAGGCTGTCCTGATGGGCAGCCTCTCGTTTTACAAAGTGTGATTGCAGTCTTACTTGTTTTATGTTTGCAGGTTTATTCATTTACCGGCAACTCGCCTAAATTATCAGATGCCGGATTGTTTTGTGAAGCATATCTGGTGACGTCAAACTTCAGGTAGTCAAATTCATCTGCAGGTAATTCAATTGTTTCGTAGGAGTCTGTTTCATTGGTTGTTGCATATTTTGTAACATCAAACTTGAGGTAATCATAATTATTTACCGGTAACTCAATTGATTCGTAGGAAACTGCATCACCTGTTGTATAGTTATTGACATTGAACTTCAGGTATCCAAAATCGCTTACGGGTAACTCTCCTGATTCGTGTGAGTCTGCTTCAACAGATGAATAATCATTGACATCGAACTTCAGGTAATCAAATGAATTCTCAGTATTGATTTCGGCAGCAGTTTCATCCTTGTCCGGAAAATCGGAAACATTAAATTTCAGGTAACTGAAGTCTTCATCGGGTGTTTCTTCAGCTTTAATTGCAGCTGATTTCTTTGTGAAGACTGTTAATTTAACATCCGGTGAAGCCACAACCAGGTTTGCCGGTATGTATGAAATATTGATGGTTGATTTTGCATCATTGGATTCAGTATTGCGGCGGCTCGGAGCTTCTGCGAAAGTTATCAGGAGGCAAAGTGCTGCGAAAGTCGATACAAAAATTGAAGTTTTCATGGCTTTTGATTTTTATTCTCTTGCGAGGTCTTTTGGTTTTTGGTTACTTATGTTGTATTTGCCTATATGACGATAATGGATTAGAAATGTTACAGAAAGTATTGATAATGAATTGTTAAATCGGTTAACAGCGTAAAACGATCGGTGAAATATTTCTTTGGCCGGATAAAATTTCAGCAAATAATGCTAATCGCTGACAAGTAAATTATAATGGTCAGTTGACTATTTTAACAGGGATATCATTGAACAAGATGAATAAATTTAAAAGTATCAGCAGCGGAAAAACCACTTTGGTTTATGCAGCTATTTTGGATGGTAGTTTATTTCCAAAATGCATTTTGGTATTCACTTTAGAAAGTATTTTTAACACCTCTGCAGTTAAAGATGATCAACTGACGGTCACTTTTCACCCGGATGAAAAATGCTTTCGAACCTGGTAAAGTCTTGTTGTTTTTTTTAAAAGTGGAAAAATAATGGTGTTTTAATCTTCGGGTTTCAGGGTTATTGCATAACCGGCATCTTTTCTAATCCTGTCTGAAAAATGTGCTATAACAGAAGAGGCTGTCCTGATGGGCAGCCTCTCGATTTACAAAGCCTGGGATTGAAGCCTTACTTGTTTGAAGTTTGCAGGTTTATTCATTTACCGGCAACTCGCCTAAATTGTCGGATACCGGATGTGAAGCATATTTGGTGACGTCAAACTTCAGGTAGTCAAATTCATTTGCAGGTAATTCAATTGTTTCGTAGGAGTCTGCTTCATCGGTTGTTGCATATTTTGTAACATCAAACTTCAGGGATTCGAACTCATTAACCGGTAATTCAATTGATTCAACTATATCAGCTTTACCGGTTGCAGTGTATTCATTAACATCAAACTTAAGGTATTCAAACTCATTTACCGGTAATTCAATTGCTTCGTAGGAATTTGCTTCACTGTTTGTATATTCATTGACATCGAATTTCAGGTAATCAAATGAATTCTCAGTATTGATTTCGGAAGCTGTTTCATCCTTGTCTATAAAATCGGAAACATTAAATTCCAGGTAACTGAAGTCTTCAGAGGCTGTTTCTTCAGCTTGAATTGCAGCTTTTTTGATTGTGCTGGCTGATACCATTACTGTTGGTTTGGCAGTAACCCTGTTTGCCGGAAAGTATGAAAAATGGATGGCTGATGTTGAATTATTGCTTTCAGCATTACGGCGGGTTGGTGCTTCTGCGAAAGTTATCAGGAGGCAGAGTGCTGCGAATGTCGATACTATAACTGATGTTTTCATGGCATTATGTTTTTTTTTGATGGTTAAGTCTAATGTTAAATCATGATATAAAATTACATAATGCATTGATCGTAAAGCAAATATATTCGATAAAATGGAAATGGAAAACGTTGTGCCGGTTAGAGGTCAATAATGCCAGGATGGCGAAAAGTATAAGGCTTTCAGCGATTGGGTTCAGCAATCATTTTTACATTTCAACATAAGCATTCCTGTTGTTTCATTAAAGCATAACAAAGACCTGCTTCATACTCATTACTTTAAATCATTCGATAGGCCTTAATACAATATTCACAGGATTATTATTTTATATACTTATCATACTTAACTGATAGGATTAATGGTAACCCACATTAATTTTTATAGTAAATTTGAAGCATTATCAACGGGTAACGGATTCCTTACTCTATATCCGGCCTCAAAGGGTTTCCTGATTAAAAAATGAAATGATGAAAAAATTACTCTTTATTCTAAGTATGATGGTTTCAATCGTAACGCATGCCCAGACTGCACCGTCCAAAACGGCATTGATAATAATTGACATACAGGATTTCTACTTTACGGGAGGGTCTTCGGAACTGGTAAACCCTGTTCCGGCAAGTTTAAATGCGCAAAAACTTCTGAACCATTTCCGGGAAACGAAACAACTGGTAGTTCATGTTAAACATGGTGATGGCAAAGGAACAGAAATACATGCAAATGTTGCTCCGTTGGCCGGTGAAAAAGTAATTGTGAAACATGAAGTAAATAGTTTCCTGAACACGGATTTATTGGATTATCTCCGTAAAAACGGGATCACGAAGTTGGTTTTATGCGGCATGCAGACCAATATGTGTCTGGAAGGGGCAACCCGTGCGGCTTCTGATTATGGTTTCGACTGCACTGTAATTCACGATGCATGTGCAGCAAAGAATCTGACTTTCAATGATAAAACCGTTAAGGCGGAAGATGTTCATCTTACGGCACTTGTTACACTTAAAGCCTACGCCAAAGTAATAAGTACTGACGAATATTTAGGGAATAAATAATTGGCGTTCCTTTCGTGACTGCTTTTGAGCAAAATCCGGGTCTCAAAATCCCTGTCTCAAAATAGCAGAACCAGATCAACTATTCTCCATTAATCATTTTCAATAACCCTCATGCAACCTGATTCACAATTGCTTCTTGAACTCGTTAAAATGCAGATGCCTTTCGGCAAATACAAAGGAACTGTCTTGTGTAATTTGCCGGTCTCGTACCTCGAATGGTTCAATAAAAAAGGATTTCCCGATGGGAAACTTGGGATGTTGTTGAGAACGATTCATGAAATTAAGCTGAACGGGCTCGAATATTTACTTGATCCGATTAAAAAAATGAACCAGGGAGCATGAAGGCTTCTTCAATCAGCACGCTGAAAAAAGAACTGGGAACCTTGCCGGCCGGCGATGTTTTGGAACTTTGTTTGAAGCTGATCAGATATAAAAAGGAGAATAAGGAACTGCTAAGTTATTTGTTGTTTGATGCGAACAATGAACCGGAATATATCAGGGATATAAAAAAGGAAATCGACATTCAGTTTGCTGAAATCAACCTTAGCCAACTCTATTTTGCGAAAAAAAGCATCCGGAAAATACTAAAAACAACCAGCAAATACATACGGTATTCAGGGCATAAGCAAACCGAAGTTGAGTTGCTTATTCACTTTTGCCTGAACCTGAAAAAATCCGGAATACCTTTTAAATCAAGTAATGCACTTCTCAATGTGTACAAAAACCAGGTAAGGAAAATTCATCTTGCAATAAGCGCTTTACATGAAGACCTGCAACACGATTATTTGGAAGAATTGGCTGAATTGAATCTCCATCTTGTATAGAAGGAGAATGAATCAGGAAATAACAAGTACATAACTGGCTGTAAAATTTACAGAGCTGAAAAACCAGGTAATAAAATATCTTCAAGAATTATTGCGTTAAAATGCAGGTTCTTAAAGAAAATTGCGACTATTTTCAATTACTTTTGTTTCAGCGTGGATTTTAATATAAACCTTAAAACATAAGATTATGCGGTTTAATGTTTTTCAGAAAGTAGCAGCATCATTTGGAGTGATGGCTATGGTAATATTATTTGCAGGATGCCCATATTCCAGTTCTGTTCCGGTGGATGAAGGAACTGTAAAAGTTGCTGATGGACTTGCCGGGCAGTGGATTAGTACTGCCGATACAGGCTTGGCGAATCCGACTTATTTCGTGATTACTAAAGATGATAAATTTCACGTCACGGCTAAAAAAAAGGAATTTTCTTCTACTGATAGTACCTATGCTGAAACGATATACCACCTCACCTTTTCCGATGTTGATGGCGAAACGTTCATGAATGCCATGGAAGATCAAGGTACAACTTACAGCCTGTTTAAATTTAAATACGATGAAAAGTCCGGCGAGATCACTACTTCCGAAGTTACCGATTATATTAAGGAGGTTTTTAGTACTTCAAAAGAATTAAAAGCTTTTATTGCTAAAAATAAGTCGAACAGTTATTTCTATACCAATACCAGCGATACGTACATCCGCAAATAAAATATGTATTACTCTGGAAGGGATAAATCCGTATTGCTTTTCAAAGATATAAGCGTCAAATCC
>Ga0079306_1002296_pt1 | contig 10910 bp, 8 predicted proteins | sample Methanotroph_Enr_FD_79181 | JGI IMG/M metagenome (GOLD analysis project Ga0079306, IMG submission 79181) | Enriched soil microbial communities from Old Woman Creek wetland in Ohio, USA - Methanotroph_Enrichment_5 | ecosystem: Environmental > Terrestrial > Soil > Wetlands | place: USA: Ohio...
AAAACATCATTATCGAATTGGTTCATTATTCAGAAAATCAGCTGACGATAAAATTCTCCGTCTATTTAAGTGAGAAACTTAAATATGACTATACTTATTTGGCTAATCTTTTTTCGGAAATGCAAGGCATTTCGATTGTACATTTTATTCTGAACCACAAAATTGAACGGGTAAAAGAACTTCTTATATACGATGAACTCAATATTAACGAAATTGCTGAAATAATGCACTATAGCAGTAGTGCTCATCTATCAAACCAATTCAGAAAAATGACGGGATTAACTCCTTCCGACTACAAGCATCTCAGGATTAAAAAGCGCCATCCACTTGAAAAAGTGTGAATGTTGTAACGTTCGCACGCAATTATATAACACTTCCGGATATTTTTTAATTCACCTTTGTATTACTAATAGCAAGGCTCCACTAAAAATTCAGAAAATCGTATGCTTTTAGAATTTTCATTGGGCTTTTAAAACCAATGAATAAATGAATTGGCAAACAAAGGTTCTCATCATACTTATGCTTTGGGGTCCATCTGTAGATGCCAGGGAAATATTTACCCCACAGATAAAAATCAATACAGCTTTTAAGGCCGGTGAAAAGCTTACCTATCAAATCCGTTATGGAATTATTGTAGCGGGAATTGCGACCATTTCGCTTACCGAAGAGGTTTATAATGATAAAACGGTATTTCGTGCCCGGACATTGGGTCAGACTACCGGGTTAGCCGACAAACTTTATGGGGTTAAGGATATCTATGAAAGTTGGTTCGATAAAAATACCAACCTGCCCTGTAAGCAGATACGCAACATCAGCGAAGGTCATTACAAAAATTACAACGAAGTAACCTACAACCGCGAAAACAATACCATTCACTCAAAACTAACTGGAGTACACCGGGTTCCGGCAAAGATTCTTGATTTAACATCAACCTTTTATTACATCAGGCGAATCGATTTCTCGAAAGTTAAAGAGAACGATGTGCTTTTTGTAAACATGTATTTTGGCGACGGAATATTTCCGTTTCGCTTCATTTACAAAGGAAAAGAAACCATCCGTACTAGATTTGGAAAAATAGAGTGTCTTAAAATTTGTCCGGTGGTTGAAGTGGGCCGTATGTTTAAGTCGCGGGATGACATGTCAATTTGGTTTACTGACGATAACAACCGTCTCCCTGTTTTAGTAAAAATGGATCTCAGGCTTGTTGGTTCAGTTTTACTAAAACTTACTCAATATGAAAACATTGCAAATAAGCTAATCATACAGTAACCTGAGTTCGATATAAAATTGAATAGATAGCAATTGAGAAACAACAAGTTAATAAGGTTGTATGGACTTATGTATAAATTTTCTACTAAGGTTTGGTTTAAAAATAAGGTTTTATAACCTTATCATCACTTCTGAACCTTAGTAGAGATTCATTAATCCAAAACAACGACCTTATTACCATAGGTACAAAGTATTATCATGTAGCTTATATCGAACTCAGGTTACAGTAGATATATCTGGCCACACCAACGAAGATTCGGCTATGCCCGTTGATTTGTTTTCAGAGCACTTCAACATAACTTTACCTTGCCTGAAAATTCGGAAATTATGTAACTCTTTTCATCTGTTACGTAATACTTGTTGAGGCTAATGTGATTAAATTAGTGATATCTAAATTCATTGATCATGAAAAAAGAAAAAAAAGATAACCGGGACCAGTCGGTTCAGGAATCAGGCATCGAAGAAAATAATTTACCGGGATACCCCGTTTATCCTGAAAGTGAAGATATTTACAATAACTATCAGGAAGAGAAAGACATAAATCCCGAAGACATTTTCACAACGGAAGAGTCGGACCCGGAACTTAAAGTTGGCGGAAGTTCTGATAAGTATCTGAATGATGAATTATCGGGCATCGATTTGGATATTCCCGGATCGGAAATGGATGATGACATGGAAAATATTGGAATTGAAGATGAAGAGAACGACTATTACAGTTTGGGAGGAGATGATCACACGGATCTGGAAGAAGATCAGGGAGAATAATTAGAAACTGTTTAAATTTTATTTTTGGTTCCGTTAAGAACTAAAGGTCGGTAGAAAGAATGGAAATAGGAATGTCTTTTCCCTACGGGAAATTTTTAAACAGTTTCAAGTGTGCCAAAAATGCTATCAACCTGGTTAAAGCACATATTGGGCTGCATTTAAAACAGTAGCCTTCGGGACATGTCTTTTGAAAAAGAATCAATGAACCGGTAAATCCGGAATTTAAATAAACTTACCTCAGAATCAGTTGACCAACACTCCATTTTGATCCAATTCCCAAAGAATATGCTCACCTACATTTCTGCCTGATCCCAAAGGAGTCATTTCATTGATTAAATCGGTTCGTTCATCACGAATTTCGTCCACTTCATTAATTTTTTCAAAAAATAACTTGACTTGGTTAACATTCTGTTGTAAATTACATAAATAAATCAACACAAATACTACAAGTAATCAGTGATTTAGCTTGTTAAATGACCGGTCAACATGCTTCGAATCTTTTTCAGTGTCCATTGCAGACCTATCAGTGTTCGATGCAGAGCATTCATTGGGAAGGGAAACCGGTAAAACGTGCTTTTCAGAGTTTTAAAAGTGAAAAGTAGTGTTGTCAGATTTCGTTGCAACGCTTTAAATATTAAATGCAACACTTTAAAAATACAAGGGAAAAGATGAAAATTACTTTGCAAAGCATTAAAAGGGAAAAGAAGAGTCGTCAGCCTTCAAAGCAGCGCTTTTAATTTGAGATGCAGTGCTTTTAGTTTGAAATGTGGCACTTTAAAAGTGCTTTGAAATGAATGATAAATACTTTCTGAAATTCATAAAGTAAAATTGCATCTGCTGTAATCCGATAGAGAACGAACATAGTTTATATTTTTTATTAATCTTTAAACTTCGAATGTTATGATTAAACGATTTGAAAACAAGATGGTAATGGTAAAGGCTCTGTTGAGACTTTTAAGATTGAATCAACCGTTGTGGCAGGATTCAGTTCCAATTTCGAATGCAGTGAACGAACTTGAAGGTTTGATTGCTCAGATTGAAGCCACCCGGCTGATTACCGATGCCAACCACACTGGTATGATTACTGAGAAAACGAATCTGCAGAATTCGTTAATTACCAAAGCTTTTGAAATCTCATCGATGCTACACGCCCTGGCATCCAGTTCAAAAAACCTGATTTTGCTGAAAAAAGTCGATTTCCCGATATCAGAGTTGCAAAGGCAACGCGATGGCGAATTGGCAAGTATGTGCAAGGGGATTGCTACACTTACCCATGAATACATGCCTGCATTGGTCGATTATCCTGTTACAGAAGCTGAATTGGAAGGCTTTGAAGAACTTACTGCAGAGTATGAATCCGGGTTGCCCAATCACCGTGTATCGGTGTCCGAACGAAAAGCGGCTAATGAAAAGTTGAAAGACTTATTCAAAATGGCTGATGTTGTGTTAATCAACCAGATCGACCGGCTGATGTTTCGCTACAGTACTACCGCTCCCGATTTCTATGCTTCGTACCAAAACGCCCGCAAGGTGGTAGATTACGGCATACGGCATGAAAAGCCGGAAGCAGAAGTACCCCAATAGAAAAGTCCGGAATAGCCCTGACAGGGTTTCGTATCATGTCGGGGCTTGAACATCGCCACAGTTAAAGCGATTGACCGGATTACTCAAAATCATCCGGTCAATTTGTTTTCAAACCAGAAACTTCTCCGAAATTATTCATTTTCAATGCAGATCTTGTTGAAGAACATAAATTTTGTCTTTTTAAGATAACAATAATTTATAGGAATAGTCTTAATTTGGCTGTGCTGAAATTTGATTACAGGAGATAAGAAGATAGAAGATTCAGCCTTGAGTCTATTTACTCCTGTTGATTTGATAAACCTACCCATTCAGCAGTCTTATCCCGGGAATAATAGAATCCAAAGCAATCAAATAGAATTGAAAGAACAGAAAAGTATCGTGTATATGATGTCATATACTAGTTAGCGGTCAGTTTAGTCGCTCATTGAAACAGTTTTGGTTTTGACAGATTTTTAAAATTGAATGTTCGAGCGGTTTGGGAGAATATCGGGGTTTGACAGAGACGAGTTGTTTGAGGTATTTTTAAAATTTGGGTTTTTAAGCTTTCGGTTTTCACAGGTTCTCACATTTTTAGAGAACCGAATTCTTTGAGAGATTTATAAAATTGGGTTTTTAGGACGGTTCGGTTTGACAGGTTTTCACTTATTGAGAGAGACAAGAAATTCGACCAAAACGTTCTTTTTCAACTTGACATAGATTGAAACAGGAAACGTATTCGCAGATAGAGTTTTTAAACTTTGTGGACACATCAGCGGAGAATTTGGTCGTGGTAATTTTACTATTTGAGTAGGGATTTATTGACAGACCACGTTTATTAGGGATTTGCAAATCGAAATAATTACAGGCAACCAAACTAGCATTGTTATGAGCAATCTTGTATATGTAACCTATTTTCTGAAAGCAATAGAAACAAACGAATAAATTAAAACCTTTAAATCATTCATTAATCATAAAACAAATAGATATGAAACTAAAAATCCTGTTTTTGTTTTTTGTGTTTTCTGCCATTTTCCTGAATGGACAGGAAATTAAGCTAAATTCTGGTATTGTAGCGACTGCCGGAATTGGTAATGAATTAAACTCCGTAAATATTTCAAAATGGAGAATAGGCGAAGTACATCTTATTATTCTTCAACAGGAAGAGCTTAATAAAACACCTGATCAGAATTGGGATGTAATTTCTTACCCAAATCCGTTTAAGAAAATTTTAAACCTGGATTTTCGATCTGAAAGAAGAGATGAATATACAATTCAAATTACAGATATTATAGGAAAAAAAGTGTTGATGAATATTGATAAAGAAGTTTTACCAAACGAAGTGATAAAACTTGACTTGTCTAATCTCATATCAGCAATTTATTTGGTATCCATTACTCCAAAAGGTAAACAAACAAAAATGGTAATAAAAGTCAGGAAATATTAAATTTTTATAGATGGTTAAATATTTTAAATTAATACAAAAATGAAAAAATTAACTATTAATTTATTGATAATCCTTTTTACAATATCAGGATTTTCGAATATGGTTTTGGCTCAAGCTCCAGAGGGTATAATATATCAGGCAGAAGCTCGCGATAGTAAAGACAATCTTATCATAAATAAAGCCCTCGATGTAAATATCACTATAATACAAGACAATCTAACCGGGTCCGTTGTATTTAATGAAATACACAATGTAACCACCAACTCATTCGGCATGTTTACTTTGGTTATTGGTCAAGGGACAAACACATCTGGAAACCTACTGAATAATGTTGACTGGGGAAATCACAGCCATTTTTTGAATGTACAAGTAAAAGAACCTAAAAAAGTCTGGATTGATATGGGTACTTCACAGCTTTTATCAGTTCCTTATGCGCTGTATGCAACAACTGCTGAACAAATAAAAGGTGGAATAATCGAAAATGATCCTATATTCATAAGTAGTCAGGCATCCAGAATCACATCCAGCGATATAACCAAATTAAGTAATTTGTCGGGTACAAATACAGGCGATCAGGATTTGACTGGATTGGCAACAACTACTTCTTTAAATTTAAAAGTTGACAAGATAGCAGGAAAAGGTCTTTCAACAAACGACTATACAACAGCAGAACAAACAAAGCTTGCCGCAATAACTGGTACCAATACTGGTGATCAGGATTTAAGTGGTTTGGCAACTATTGCCAATTTAACTACAGGGTTGGATTCAAAAGTTGATAAAGAAGCAGGGAAAGGTTTATCCACAGAAGATTTTACGACTGCTGAAAAAACAAAAGTTTCAAATCTATCAGGCATTAACTCTGGAGATCAGGATGTTTCTGCAATGACACACATAAACCGTTTGGCTTTAGACGCAGTAACTGGAGTAAATACAGGCGATCAAATTTTGCCAACATTAGAAAGTTTAGGAGGCGTTGCAAGAAATGCCCAAATTATTGGATCAACAAAAACTAAAATAACTTACGACACTAAAGGATTGGTAATTGCAGGTGCCGACGCAACTACTGATGATATTGCAGCTTCAACCGATAAGAACTATGTTACTGATGCTGAAAAAATAAAAATAGCGGCTCTCCCGACTGGAACAGCTTTGGGACAAATGCAATATTGGAATGGAACAGCATGGGTCACTGTTGCTCCTGGAACAAGCGGGCAAAACTTAACTTTTTGCAATGGAGTACCTGCCTGGGGGCCATGTCCTTTTTTTACCTTGAGTGTTTCAAAAAATGGAATGGGCACAGGAACAATTATAAGTAGCCCTGGTGGAATAAATTGTGGGGATGATTGTACAGAGCCCTATATTCTCGGAACTGTTGTAACATTAACAGCCTTGCCTGTCTCTGGTTCAACTTTTGCTGGATGGTCTGGTGGCGGATGCTCTGGAACAGGACCTTGTACTGTTAACATGAACAATGCTGTAACAATAACAGCTGCATTTACATCTTCAACTATTTCGACAGTTACTAACCCAATAACTGGCAAAACCTGGATGGACCGTAATTTAGGCGCAAGCCAGGTTGCTACAAGTAGTACTGATGATCAAGCTTACGGCGACCTTTACCAATGGGGTAGGTTAGCAGATGGTCATCAGTTAAGAACAAGTGGCAAAACCATTACATTATCAACTACAGATGTCCCGGGACATAGCAATTTTATCACACCTGTTAGCTACCCTTACAACTGGCGTAGCGAGCAAAATAACAACTTATGGCAAGGCATAAGCGGCATCAACAACCCATGCCCGGCCGGTTACAGGTTACCTACCTTAGCTGAGTGGGATGCAGAACGCACAAGCTGGACTACCAACGATGCAGCCGGTGCTTTTGGCTCACCGCTTAAATTGCCCTTGGCAGGCCGCCGCGGCGACCAAAGTAATTTCCTCAATGTGGGTGACGACGGCTACTATTGGTCAAGTACCGCCGTTTATGCCCAACCGAATAACTTGTTCTTCAACGGCGACAATGCTTACATGAGCGGCCACTACCAGGCGAACGGTTACTGTGTGCGTTGCATAATGGACGATAGTTCCACTTCTGGTTCTATAGGAACATTAGACTGTTCCGGTGCAACCTTAAATGGAACACTTACTGCAAACCAAGCTGTAAGTGGTGTTTCAACTATAGTATCTTACACAGATGGTAATGGTGGCATCTACAGCGGACAGACCGTTATCTCCTCTGGTGTCACTGGACTTACAGCCACTTTACCAGCCGGATCTTTTGCAAATGGCGCAGGGACATTAACTTACAGTATTACTGGGTCTCCATCAAGTGCGGGCACAGCAACATTTGGGCTGAATATTGGTGGGCAAACCTGTAATTTGAGTTTGACTGTCGGTAGTGGTATATTAGCCATCGGGCAAAACTATCAGGGCGGCATAATTGCTTACCTATTTCAACCCGGAGATTCTGAGTATGTAGCAGGAGAAACACATGGACTTATAGCAGCTCCGAGCGACCAATCTCCTTCATTATGGGGATGTTATAACCTATCAGTTCCAGGTACATCTACAGCCATCGGTACAGGTCAAGCCAATACTACAATTATTTTAAATAGTTGTGCACTTCCAAACATTGCAGCCCGAGTTTGTAATGATCTTGTTTTAAACGGATACGATGATTGGTTTTTACCCTCTAAGGATGAACTTAATCTAATGTTCCAACAAAAAACTCTAATTGGTGGTTTTGTAATAGCATATGATGCTAATTATTGGAGTTCGTCCGAATATGATACTTATTCAGCAAATCTACAAAACTTCGAGCATGGAGGTCAAGGGTTCACCAATAAATGTGGTTATAATTTCTTTGTTCGTGCTGTCAGATATATAACAAACGATAATTCTACTGCTGGTGCCATAGGAACATTGGACTGTTCCGGTTCAACAATAAATGGAACACTCACTGCAAACCAAGCTGTAAGTGGTGTTTCTGCAATGGTATCTTACACAGGTAGTAATGGAGGTGCGCACAGCGGACAAACCGTTACCTCAACAGGTGTCACAGGACTTACAGCCACTTTGCCAGCCGGATCTTTTACCAGTGGTTCAGGTACATTAACTTATGACATTACAGGTACACCATCAAATTCAGGCACCGCATCTTTTGCGCTGAATATCGGTGGACAAAGCTGTAATTTGAGTTTGACTGTTGGTAGTGGTAATAATTCCACTGCCGGATTGCTTGCTTATTATCCGTTTAATGGCAATGCGAACGATGAAAGTGGAAATGGAAATAATGGCATTGTTCATGGTGCAACTTTGACGACCGATAGGAATGGGATTACAAATAGCGCATATTATTTTGATGGAACAAACAATTATATTCGGATACCTCAGATTAATTGGCCGGCTTTGGGTACAGGAGATTTTACGGCATGTGCTTGGGTTAATATATCGTCTTTTAACGATTATCGAATGATATTTGCTGATGATATTTTAGGCAACTTTCAATTTAATATTACTAATGGAGGAGGATCATTTGAATTTTATTTTCCAGGATTTGGTTACCGATCAGACTCATACGAATTTACTATTTCAAACTGGTATCATTTAACTGCATTGAGGCAAAATGGCATATTAAAATTTTATATAAATGGACTACAATTTGGTTCATATAACAGATCCGATGCTATTTCGAAATCTTCATTTTTAGATATAGGTTATAGAACTTCGAATAATGCACACCCATTTTATGGTTCTATTGATGATATCCGCATATACAACCGTGCATTAACTGAAAGCGAAATCCAACAACTATATAATGAGTAACAATATCAGATATCTATTAATGATCTTGTTTTAAGAGAAAAAAACAACGATGAAGAAATCAGTTTTGCTATTAAGAGACAATTTTGACTAAAATGTTCATTTTCGACTTGACTGAGACTGTAACTGGAAACGTTTTTTCTAACTTAGTTTTTAACTTCGTTGGCTCTTCAGCGGAGAATCTGGTTGAGAGAATTTTACGATTTGTGTTGGGTTTTATTGACAGACAACGTTATTTCGTGATTTACAAAAGAAAAAACATTCAACTGTTACAAGTGACCGAAAACCGAACCGCTAACATCAGCTATTCAGCTCATCAGGATTTGAACCTGCTCTTCATTATATGAATAAAAGCTGGCAATTGCTGGTGCAGATTTGCAATCTGCACCTATTGACTTAGGATTTGAAATCTGAAATATATGCAAGTCGGGTTTTCCGCCAAAGCGGGCAGGTGGTGCTTCGTTGACAGAAAATCAGATCCCGATAGTCATCGGGATGACAAGCAGCACTTTGCAGGAAGTTTATCGGGAAAATCCCGGCAAGTGTATGCAGTAAAATATTGTGGATCATGCTAAGAACCGCTCCGCTGAAAGATACCTGAATTTTTAAAATAGTAATTTATGAAAAAGAAGTTTGTTCTGATTATTTCGATTTTAGTAATTGGATTGGTGTTAATCAATCAGTTTTTATTCGCGAAAGACAAAGTCTTGGTTATATCGGCAAATTCAAAAATGGTAGATATCAGAGATGGAGGAGTTTTAAGAAAATCAGTCTGGCGAATTTCACCCGAAACAAAACCAGATGTTTATACTACATCAAATAAAAATTCAAGCGTTACTTTTTATACCGATTTGGATTCTATTTCATTCAATGAAAGCCTAATGAAAAGTATAGATTTATTATTTTATTAAACGGCAAAGACAGTGCATTAACTGAAATAATTTATGTGCTAGGTTTTCGGAAAACCTTGAAAAGAGCAGCTAAATACAATATGAATGACGATAGGGTAATTCCAAAGTTTACTTATCAATTAGCAGATAATCCAAATTTACAGTCGTTGCGAAAGCATTATAAGTTAGATTCAATAGCCGGTAATGGAAATGAGTTTTCTCAAATTTTAAATGTACTTCATTGGTTGCATAATCTGGTTCCCCACGATGGTCAACACGGAAATCCTGAAATTAAAAATGCTGAAAGCATGATCTCGGTATGTAAAAAAGAAAACCGGGGATTAAATTGCAGAGGATTGGCAATTACTTTAAATGAATGTTATTTATCCTTAGGGTTTAAATCGCGTTATATTACATGTTTACCAAAAGACAGTTTAAAAACGGACAACGATTGCCATGTTATCAATATGGTCTACTTAAACTCCCAAAGTAAATGGATTTGGATAGATCCAACATTTAATGCCTATGTGATGAACGAAAAAAAGGAGCCACTAAGCATTGAAGAAGTAAGAGAAAGAATTATTGAGGATAAGCCTTTGGTTCTTACTTCGGACGCAAACTGGAATAACAAAAACCCCGCAGTTAAGGAAGAATATCTATTCAACTATATGGCTAAAAATTTGTATATTTTAGAATGCCCCGTTGTTAGTGAGTTCGATGCGGAAACAACATCTAAGGATAAAATCCCGGAAAGGGGAAAAGTCATTGAATACATAAAACTTTTACCATTGGATTATTTTAAACAAACACCAGATAAGATTGGGAATTGTTACAGTACCAATAATTCAAATGTATTTTGGGAAAAACCAGAATAAGGCATGAACACCCAACAGCAAAATACTTGCCTGGGTGCAGTGCTTCGTTGCCAGGAAATCAGATTAAAGGAATTAAGAAGCTGTTTAAATTTTCTCCGTAGGAGATGAATATCAATAGAAAAGGTTCATCACGAACCCGGATTTCCCATAAGGAATTAATCGGTTATCTATGGATGTCCTAACGGACAATCGATTTATTTGTAATTGTATTCTATTGACATTGATGCCCTCCGGACAAATTGATTAAAATATTTTAGAACCTGTATAATTTACAAACATGCA
>Ga0079306_1002297_pt1 | contig 10906 bp, 6 predicted proteins | sample Methanotroph_Enr_FD_79181 | JGI IMG/M metagenome (GOLD analysis project Ga0079306, IMG submission 79181) | Enriched soil microbial communities from Old Woman Creek wetland in Ohio, USA - Methanotroph_Enrichment_5 | ecosystem: Environmental > Terrestrial > Soil > Wetlands | place: USA: Ohio...
CCCATAATGAGGCAGCTTAATAACTTAACAGAAGAATTACTGCAGTTTACTTACCGGTCATTAATTTGACATCAACCAATGATACCTTTCCTTTTTCTACTTTAATATCATCAATCAAACTCTTATTATATGAAATCAGCGATAGAACAACATCATAATTCCCTTCGGGAAGATTTTTGAAGCTGAAGTTACCGTCCAGGTCAGTATATGTTTTATAATCAGTATCTAAAATACTTACTTCAACACCTACCAGGGACTCCCCCGATTTGGAATCCATTACTTTACCGGTAAAAGCTCCCTGAGTGGGAACAGCAGAAACGGGTGGGTCGCCAATAGCCTTGCAATCTTCAATAAATGAGAATGTTGCCAGGGCAAGGATAAATATAATCGCGATTGGTTTTTTCATGGACTTATCAGATTGGTTTAGGATGTAAAATTACTGCCCAAGCCATCATTTTGTGTTATGGCAATATTAACGAATGGTTAAGAATGAGTTTCATTTTTAGTAGTCGTCTTGCTTTGATATCATCCCTGGCTGATCCGGCAGTCCTGCCGAAATGACTTGATTACAAGTATTTGTGCAGAAAAACGTAATATTTCATTAACATTCAGTTTAAACTGAAAGTATACGTTTGTGCTTTCAATAATAATACCTTGCAAACAATGAATACAGGCATAATCAGAATTCTACTTGCCGATTACGATTTGGATACCCTTGATCAGTATCGTAAATTCCTGGAGCAGGAAGGATACCAGATAGTAGTAGCGAGCAATGGTTCCGACGTCAGGAATAAGGCTATTTTGTTTAGGCCACACCTGATTATTATGGATCTGATTAATGCAGATTTTACCGGCTACAAGACCATTGTGGCTCTCAGGAACAATCCCATGTTTCACAATACTGCCATCATCATCTTTACTTCCATGTATGATGAAGCTATCCAGTATGAAGAACTGAGCAAACTGGTTAATGGTTTTATTAAGAAAAATATAACAGGTGAATTGTTATTAGCCCATGTAAGGAGGCATCTTAAGGATTTGAAGCCGGAAAACCCGCGCAGGCAAGTACTGGAATTTGCAGGCTTGTCGATTGACGTTGAAGGGTATGTAGTGCGGAGAGGCAGCAACGTGATCGACCTTGCAAAAAGGGAATTTGAACTTTTGCTATACCTGGCATCAGAACCCCGGAGAATATTTACCAGAGGTGAAATTTCCAGACAGATGTGGGGAAGACAAATACTTGAAAACGACAGGATACTGGATGTTTATATTGCCAAACTCCGGCATAAAATCGGGAAAAACCATATTCAGACTATGAAAGGCGTGGGATACTCATTTGTAGCCTAGGCCGACTGTTTAATCAAATATTGATCAATGTGAACCATCTTACTTTTCATGAACTGGTAAAGAATGAATTAGCATCGTTCCAGCTGCAAAATCAGGATCGTTTCCCTGGAAATGAGTTGCTTAAAATCGATTTGCATTGTCACGATCATAATAGTAATGTGCCCGATGAGCTTTTGGGCAGGATAATGAATGTACCTGAAACCTGGCTTCCAACTGAACACCTCATTCATAGATTGAGGCAACACCAGGTTGATGCAATCACTATAACCAATCACAATAATGCCCGCTCCTGCTTTGATCAACTCGAAAAAGGAATAGATATCCTTGTAGGCGCAGAGTTCAGTTGCTATGTTCCTGATTTTGAGACAGGCATTCATGTACTGACGTATGGATTTTCGCCTTCACAAGAGACAAAACTGAACAAACTCCGGAAAAACCTATATGGCTTCCTTGAGTATGCTGCTGCTGAAGATATTCCCACGATCTGGGCACATCCTCTTTATCATTACAAATCATCCGGAAGACCTCCCTTGTTGTTCTTTGATAATATGGCTCTTCTTTTTGAGCGATTCGAAGTTCTGAATGGTCAACGGGATACCTGGCAAAATTTATTGGTGAAGAGATGGGTTGAAACGCTTACACAAGAAAAGATTGATTCTCTTTCGAAACAAACCGGCATCGATCCTGGATTGTTCTGCAGGAATCCATACAGAAAAAGCATTTCCGGAGGATCGGATAGCCATATGGGTATATTCTGCGGATTGACCGGTACGCACCTGCATGTTCCTGACCTGGAGGAAAAGAGACTTTCATTGCCTCTTTCAGCCTTGGCGTTGCAGGCCATTCGTGAAGGCAAGATGCTGCCATTTGGTTCTCATCATAATAGTGAGAAAATGACCATCACCTTCCTTGACTATGTTTGCCAGATAGCCATAAACGGCAATGATCCGGGATTAATGAGAATACTTCTGCACAAAGGCACAGCCAGGGATAAAGTGATTGCAATGCTGATCTCGAACGGTTTTGCGGAACTCAGAAGGCACAAGGTGACCATGAGTTTTATTAACCTTTTTCACAATAGCTTCACAGGGCAGTATCCTCATTTTACCAAACGATGGTTTACGCCTAAAGTTTATAAACCTGTCTTTGATGAAACACGCAAGATGGCTGATAGTTTCCATGGAAATAGCGAGGTTATGGCTGCTGAATTCCAGAAGTCAATCGCTTCCATTTTCAGACAGCTGGTTGGTGTATTGACTGACAGGCTCCAGCAGAAAATCTTGCAGCTTGGGAGCGAACATAAAATGGACAACATGAGCCTGGTCGATTTACTGGATAAATTTGAGTTTCCTAGTGAAATCAGGGCCTATATTGAAGCGGATAACAGGAAAACCTCGCGGAAAAGCAATATTTTTAACACCCCTGACATACCGAAATTTCTCGATGGGCTGTCATTTTCTTTATTGGCTGCATCCGTCATTTTAAGTGCCCACTTTACGTCGGCACATGTTCTATATAAATCAAGTCCTTTACTGGATGAGTTTTCGGATAAACTGGACTATTTGAAACACCCGAAAAGGTTGTTATGGCTTACTGATACCTATGGCGATACGAATGGCGTTTCAATGGTTTTGAAATCAATGCTTCACCAGATACAGGTCAGGAATTTACCCATTGATATCCTGGTATGCAGTGACACAGAGCAAGAAGTTGATAACCTTATTGTACTTAAACCGGTCGCTGAATTCAATTTACCTTTTTATAAACAGCAATCCATCAGGGTACCTGATTTTCTTGAATTGAACCGGATTTTTCTGGAAGGAGAATACGACAGGATTATTTGTTCAACCGAAGGACCTTCGGGATTGGCTGCTTTATATCTCAAACATGCATATACAGTTCCTGCTTATTTCTATATGCATACTGACTGGATCACATTTGGACAGAAGGTGCTTAATATGGAAAAGAGTATGTCGGATCAGTTTCGCCGCATTATCAGGGCTTATTACAAGGAATTTGACGGGGTCTTTGTTTTGAATAAGGATCATCATAAATGGCTGACAGGAAGAAAAATGGAAATGGATGATTCATCTGTTTTCCTCACAGCGCATTGGGCTGATGATTATTTCAGCCCGCAAACAGTATCTAAAATGGATGTATTTGGAATAAAGGAGTCGCATCCAGTTATTCTGTATACCGGCCGGCTGAGCCAGGAAAAAGGGGTGATGGAATTGCCCCTGCTGTATAAAATGATGAAAAATGAATTACCGGACCTCAAAATCGTTGTTGCAGGTTCGGGCCCGGCTGAAACGGAACTCAGGGAGGCCTTACCTGAAGCCATTTTTATGGGTTGGGTTTCGTCCGAATTGCTGCCACAGTTATATTCTGCCGCAGACCTCCTGTTGCTTCCTTCTAAGTTTGATACATTCAGCTGTGTAGTACTGGAAGCTATGAGTTGCGGTTTACCGGTAATTGCTTACAAGACCAAGGGGCCAAAAGACATTATCATGCATGGCATTAATGGTTTCCTGATCAGGAGTATTGGGAGTTTTGCGCTTACAGCTGCTGAATACCTAAAGGATAATAATTTACACTCATCTTACCGGGATGCTGCTGTTAGGCGAGCAAAAGAATATACAGCTGACAGGATCATTCGGAATTTGCTAATTGATGTTGGTCTTACTGAGCATTCAGTGAATGAAGATGGAAAATCTTTCAGATGACAATGAAACCTGGTGGAAACAGGGCGTAATTTACCACATCTGCCCCTTGAGCTTTAATGACTCTGACGGGGATGGATATGGTGATTTGCAAGGAATAATTCAGAAATTGGATTACCTCTCACTGCTAGGAATTGATGCTATCTGGCTTTCCCCTGTGTATCAGTCACCGATGGTTGATTTTGGTTATGATATTTCAGATCATACCATGATTGATCCCCGCCTGGGGACCCTCGAAGACTTCAGGTGTTTATTGAGTGAAGCTCATAGCAGGGGTATCCGGGTTGTTATGGATCTTGTAATGAACCATACATCCGATAAACATGAGTGGTTTCTTGAATCGTCTTCTTCAATAGATAACTCCAAGAGGGATTGGTATATCTGGCATGATGGCAGGAATGGGAAGAAACCAAATAATTGGCGCTCAGCTGCAGGTGGCTCTGCGTGGCAATATGACAAAATCACCGGGCAATATTTTTATCATTCATTTTTTAAAAACCAGCCCGATCTCAATTGGAGAAGTAAGGAAATGCAAAAAGCCTTTTTTGAGCAGGTTCGTTTCTGGCTCAATATGGGAGTGGATGGATTTCGGCTGGACGTGATCAATATGGTAGTGAAAGACAAGAAATTCCGAAATTCTCCGCTACTGTCAAATCTTCCTTTCAGACATAAAAAAGTCTATACACGGAACCGTCCAAAATCATACAAAATTGTCAGAAAACTTAGAAAGCTGGTAAATGAATATGATAACAGGTTGCTGGTTGGGGAGATATATTCTCTGCCTCCCGGGGATCCTGAATTATCAGCCAGTTACCTGGGAACCGAAAACAACCTTTTGCACCTTGCATTTGATTTTTCGATTATGTTCCGCCGATGGAGCGCTGTTTCTTATTTCAGGAGCATCAGCGCATGGTACTGGCAGATCTCTGCTGATGGCTGGCCTTGCAATGTGCTTTCCAACCATGACCTGAACCGGTATATCAACCGGTATCATTTTTCGTTCCATAAGGAAAGGAAAGCCCGGCTGTTAGCTGTGCTTTTACTTACTATTAAGGGGACTCCATTTATATATTATGGTGATGAGATCGGAATGCAAAATGCCTTAATTCCACGCAATCGATTGGTCGACCCGCTGGGACAAAAATACTGGCCATTCTACAAAGGAAGGGATCGCTCAAGGACCCCTATGCAATGGGATACATCAGAACAGGCTGGATTCACAATCTCCCGTCCCTGGCTGCCTGTAAACCAGGACTACCGGAATAGAAACGTAAAAAAGCAAATGAATGACCCTGATTCCTTGCTAAATCAATACATTGAGTTAATCAGGCTGAGGAAACAATATAATGAGCTTCAAAGTGGGGAATGGATGTCGGTGATTCCAGGTACCAGAGGTGTATTGGCCTACTTGAGATTTAAAATGGATAAAAGGCTATTGATCATATTGAATTTTAAAAAAATCAAAAATAAGGTACATTTAGCGGAGATCGTGAATTTGAAAGTAATCTATTCAACTCATCGTAACCCGGACGCTGTTTTTTTAAGTAATGACCTGTCATTAAATCCATTTGAGGCGAGTATTTTTCAAGTTGGAGCGAATCTTTAAGCCCAATCGGCTTTTCATCACTTTTTCCCGGATTAATTTGTAGCTGAAGGATATTCATATGGCTGAAAAGTTTAATTGAATAAATATGTTGTGCACTGATTCATTTTTTTTCAGTTTCCAGTCATTAAGAATTTGAAACTGTTCCTTCATTACTCAACATTCTTCGTTCTATTTGAGGTATTTTTTCAAGAGGATAATGTGAAAACCGGTTAATCAGTGGAATCAACAGGATAATTGGAGTCAGGGTTTTCAACATGAAAGGAATGTAATTACCTGGCAGGGATACTACTATGAATACTATTGTTCCGGTTATCCAGGGAAAAATAATATCAGAAAAAACCAGGAAGGGCCGGTATACAAGAGATTCAGAAGTATCAGCAAAGGATGCTGCAAGGAATTTTTTAGCTAGTATTCTGCCTGAGATTATCATAAGTGTTAAAGCCAAAAGGATCAGTAGGAATTCAGACGGGTCGTAAATGCTGTTCATGAAGAGCCAGACGCTGGCGTACATAACCTCTGTCCGGGTAATGATACCAATTATTAAAGCACCAAAAAGGAGGTTGTAGCCGTTAATTATTCCCCATACCACTGAAAACCGTACAAATTGAGATGAAATGATCCTCTTCCGTGCTACTCTCAGCAGTATCAGTGCAATGGCAAAAGAAATAACCGGTCCTGAACCAAAAATGCAAATCAAGGCTACCCGAGTGTATAGTAATGAACCAGTATGCAGTGGAAAATGAAATCTGAAGTTGTTCCACACGATTGGGATAGAAAACAGGCGGGCAGTTAGAACTGTCACAATCTGGTAAACCGAGTATATTAAATAAAATGTCAGGATGTATGCTATTGCTGAAAATATAAAGCGGAGCAGGTAGAGTTTTCGTTGTTCCGGACGCTGCGTTAATCCCAAGAGCGTTTTATGGAAAATAGCTTTCTGTGACCGGGAAGCTTTTATCTGTTCAATTCTGGCATAATCCTGCATTCTCATTGCCTTCCCCTTTCTCCTGGATGAAAATACACCAGCAAACCTGGAGAGGAATCCTTGCTTCTTCTTACCGGAAATACGACTTGAATCATGCAAACGTCTCCTCATTTGAATTATCCTTATCTGTTCTTCAGTGTATTGACCCATACTTTCGCTCACACTGCTATGATTGCTAAAAATTGGATACTCCAGGTGGTCCGATTTGTTCCTAAGGTTATGCTGCATGGATTTTTGATAAGCAGCCAGCTTTCTTTTTTCCTTTTTAAGGTTTCGTCGGTATTCGCGTTGGTATTTAAGTCTCTCGAACATAAGGCTTGCTTTGTGCAATTGAGTAATTGCTCTAACAAAAATACCTCAATTCAAATGGGAGGAAGTTAAGGTGCTGTGAAATCTGTATTAAGTTAAGTTTCTTATGTTTAATTCAAATCATAAATGCTTAACAATTCAATAACATCCTATCATTTTCTCTTAATACTACGAATCTACATTTGTGCCCAAGATCCAAAACCAAAAATCCTTAATCTCATTCTTATGAAAAAAAATCTCTTTACACTTTTGCTCGTAGTATGGGCATGCATGAATGGATTCTCACAGATTACTGATCCATTTTTTGAAAATGTCAACTACATCGGCGCTTTCGGCAAGACCGACTGGACCCAGGGTTGGGCTAATTATAACCCTAATGCCACAAATTATCCTGCACCAACAGTCACCATTGGTAATGGTGCATCTACGCCAGGTGTGGCTGCAAACGAAATTACAACGGATACCCATTGGTCATCCAGTAACTCACCTGTTATTGGAAATGCGTCTTTCACTAATTCAAACCTTGGCAACGCATTTTTTGAACAGGTGAATTATGTTGGCGCTTTTGGCACTTATGACTGGACGCAAGGCTGGGCTAATTTCAATCCCCAGACTGCAACATATCCTGCAACCAATGTAACGATACCAGCTGGTCACATAACAACCAACACCACCTGGACTTCAAACAATACCTATTTATTAAACGGATGGGTTTATGTTGACAATGGTGTTACACTCACAATTCAGCCGGGAACCATTATCCGTGGCGATATCACCAACCAGGGCGCCCTGATCATTGAACGTGGTGGAAAACTTATGGCTGAAGGTACTGTTTCCCAGCCTATTGTTTTCACCTCTAATGCGAATGCCGGATCCCGTGCCTATGGCGACTGGGGAGGAATTATACTTTGTGGTAGAGCCACCATTAATCAAACCGGGGGAGAAGCCATTATTGAAGGCGGTGTTGGTGCTTATTATGGTGGTGGATTAACCCCAAATAATGCCGATAATTCCGGTACACTTAAATATTTACGTATTGAATTCCCGGGTATCGCCTTTTCTCCAAACAATGAAATCAACGGCCTCACAATGGGTGGTGTTGGTTCAGGAACAACTCTCGATTATATCCAGGTTTCCTATAGTGGAGACGATTCATACGAATGGTTCGGCGGAACAGTGAATTGTAAACACCTTATTGCACTGCGCGGTTGGGATGACGAATTTGATACTGATAACGGATATTCCGGTTTGATCCAATTTGCTGTTTCATTGAGAGATCCTTCAATTGCGGATGTCTCAGGTTCCAATGGCTTTGAGTCCGATAATGATGCTTCCGGTTCAGCCAATACTCCATTAACTCATCCTATATTCTCGAACGTCAGCATTTTTGGACCTCTGGTAACTCCTTCGACTACCATCAATACCAATTTCAAGAGGTCAATGCACATTCGCAGGAACTCAACGCTCTGCGTTTACAATTCTGTTTTCTGTGGTTTTCCTGTCGGAATGTATATCGATGGAAACACTACCCAGGCAAATGCAACCAACAATATTCTCCAGATCGAAAATTGCATTATGACCGGAATGACAACCAATTTTGACGTTCCTTCAGGTCAGACCTGGAACGCAGCTACTGCTTCAACATGGTATCTAAGTCCAAGCCGTCACAACCAGATACTTCCCAATAATACTGACCTGGCGCTGGTTGACCCATTCAATCTTACCAGTCCTAATTTCCTTCCCTCAAAAACCACCTATAAAATCGACGGATGGATTTATGTAAAGAATAATGCTATCCTTACTATTGACCCTGGTACTATCATTCGTGGTGACAAAACTGACAAGAGTGCACTCATCATTGAAAAGGGAAGTAAAATAATTGCAAACGGTACTGCAAATGAACCCATTGTCTTCACATCTGGCGAAGCAGCCGGAAGCCGCGACAGGGGCGACTGGGGTGGATTGATCCTTTGTGGAAATGCTGTAATCAATGTACCGGGCGGATCAGCTACTATTGAAGGTGGAGTGGGCTCAACCTACGGTGGAACCAACGATGCTGATAATTCTGGTTCACTTAAATATGTACGTCTTGAATTCCCAGGCTATGCATTTGTAGCCAATAGCGAGATTAACGGCCTTACCATGGGTGGAGTAGGCTCAGGAACAAGCATTGATTATGTCCAGGTTTCATACAGTAATGATGATTCCTATGAATGGTTCGGTGGTAAGGTGAATGCTAAACACCTCATTGCTTTACGCGGATTGGATGATGATTTTGATACCGATTTCGGTTTCCGTGGAAATATCCAGTTTGCTGTTTCACTGCGCGATCCTAACGTAGCTGATATTTCAGGTTCCAACTCCTTTGAATCCGATAATGATGCCGCTGGTAGTACAAACACACCATTGACAAATCCTACTTTCAGCAATGTCAGCAGTTTTGGCCCACAGGCTACTGTTGGAGCTGCCTGCAATTCAAACTACAAGCGTGCTCTGCATCTTAGAAGGAATGTACAGACTGACATCCATAATTCAATCTTCCTTGGATGGCCAATTGGTTTATACATCGATGGAAATAATACCCAGGCCAATGCAAACAATAATGACCTGCAAATGGAGAATTCATTCCTCTCAGGTATGGCTACCACATTCTCAGTTCCCAGCGGTCAAACATGGACAGCAACTGATGAACAAAACTGGTTCATGAGTGCTGCAACTCCAAACCGTCATAACAACACCTTTACGCTTGCAAGTGATTTGCAGATAGCAGATGGATTCAACTTAAGCTCTCCCAACTTCCTTCCCCTTTCAACCTCTCCTGTTTGGGGAGCATCCCGTTGGACCAGGAACATTACAGGTACTTTAACCTATGACAATACTGCCAGCACTCCTCTCAACGGTGCCAACGTTTACCTGAAAGCTCAAGGTTCCGGAAGCATTCTTGAAACTGCAACTACGGATGCAAGCGGCAACTTCCTGTTCCATACCATTGATGGAAACTATTTCCTTGATGCTAACTGCACAAAAGCATGGGGTGGTGTAGGTCTTCCTGATGTTATCCAGCTTCGCCGTATTATAGCTTCACAGGTAATCCCTACCGCACTGCAAAACAAGGCTGGTGATGTTAATAAAAGCAATAGCGTATCAGTACAGGATGTTATTTTCCTTCGCCAGAAAATTGCCTTACTCAACCCTTCACAATGGACCATCTCTGATTTTGTGTATGATAACCCTTCTGTGTCTATATCAGGATCAAGTTTAACTCAAAATATTAAGGCCCTCTGTGGTGGAGATGTGAATAACAGCTATATCCCTGCAGCAAAGTAATCAACTGGAAACAACCTTTAATTCTATAAAAATGAAAAAACTTATATATAGTCTGGCTTTTTTGATTGCAGGAGTACTGACTGCAACTGCTGCCCAGCCAACAGTTACTATCGGAACTGTTGCGAATGCAGTTCAAGGACAAGTGTACACTGTTCCTGTAACTGTATCTGGTTGCGATGCAGGCAATAGCGGTACCGGCATTACAGGTCTTGAGATCCATTTCTCATATACCAATGCGGTTCAGTATTTTGGAACAACCAATCTTTATTCCGGATTTTCTGCAGGCGACTGCAACTTTAATGGATCAGGCGCACAGTTTGTGGGACTTTGGAGTTCTCCAACCTTACTTCCATACAATGTTCCCGATGGAACTGTATTGTTCGAAGTTCAGTTTATTGCCAGGATTGGGGGAGTAAGCCCGCTTAATTTTCTGCAGATCGGGAACCAGACCATTCTTTTGGACCAGAATTTCGATGTGATTCCTGGTACCACCTGGTCCAATGGTTCAATCTCTGTCCCTGCACCGGCGTTGACTTCCAGTTGGAACAGTTCATCGGCTCAATCGTGGTCCACAATTGCCAATTGGAGCAATGGGCTACCCGGCAGTATCAC
>Ga0079306_1002298_pt1 | contig 10903 bp, 7 predicted proteins | sample Methanotroph_Enr_FD_79181 | JGI IMG/M metagenome (GOLD analysis project Ga0079306, IMG submission 79181) | Enriched soil microbial communities from Old Woman Creek wetland in Ohio, USA - Methanotroph_Enrichment_5 | ecosystem: Environmental > Terrestrial > Soil > Wetlands | place: USA: Ohio...
AGCTCGTTGAGCTGCGCGTAACCGGCCATCGCGCGATCGACGGCGAGACGCTCGTCGTCGCGCTGCAGTGAGATCGAGATGAAACGTCCGAACCTGTCGAGCCGTGCGACGCGCTCCTGCGCGACCGGCAACGCCGAGGCGGGCAGCCGCACCTCGAGGCAGCCCAGCGTACGGCCCGAGAGCGTCAACGGGAGCACGAGCGTCGATGTCGTGCCGCGCCCGCCCCCCGGCGTGACGACGGTGCGACCGGTCGAGCATGCGCGGCCAGCCGCGGTACCTTCGGTCGGAACGTGTGCGCCGACGCTTCCGCGCCAGCCCTGAGTGTGTGCGATGACTTCGAGATGCCCGCCAACCGGGCGGAGCACCGCGCCGGCCTCGCCGCCCACGAGTGCGACGGCCTCCTCGGCCATGGCTGCGAGCGTGGCGGAGTCGAGGTGCACCTCGGAGGCAACCTGCTGACCGGCGGTGACGAACACCCGGAGCTCCTCGACGCGCTCGGCGGCTGAGAGCTGATCGGCAGCGGTCTGGACGAGCGTGGTGGCGGTCGCAAGCGCCATCTGAAGACAGCCCTCGGCCGTGCGGCGCGGGACCACGGCAAGCGCCTTGATCGCCAGGCGGGCGAAGTCGGGGTTGCTGTTGCGCGCAAGGAGGTTCTCGTAGAGCCTGCGCCGCTCTCGCGTGGAGGTGACGAAGCCGCTGACCACGAGATTGGCGACCACGCGCTCGCCGAGCATGACGGGCGCGGAGAGCGTGGGCAGACCTGCTCGGCAGATGATGCGCGTGATTCCCGAACCGGACTGCGGCGGGTTGTCGAAGCAGTCCTCAGGGCTGGGAGAAGCGATGTCGGTGGAGAGGTTGCAGTACCCGCACCGCGTGCCTTCGGCGAACATGTCGCCCGCCGAGAAGTCCATGGCATTGACCGTCACGCCATTCGCTTCGAACAGCGCATCACAAGCGGCCCGCCACTCCGGACTGCTGAATGCTCTTGCGGCGATAGCTCTCGGCTTTGCGGGCACGGCCCCCCCTTCCCGGCGTTCTGGGCTACAACGGGGTATCGGCCTCTAGCTGCGGACACTTGAATCGGCGCAGGCACACACGTGACGCCCGTCACGGTCTAAATGCGGCCCTTTGGCAGCCTCACGGTGAAGGTTGTCCCCTCGCCGACGGCACTTGAGACATGAATATCGCCGCCCATGCCCTCCACGATGCTGCGCAGGATCGCGAGTCCGAGACCGAAACCGCCCTCGCCTGCCGCACGCGACGCGTCGCTGCGGAAGAAGCGGTCGAAGATGCGTGGCAGGTCCTCTGCGGGAATACCCTGCCCCGAGTCACGTACCTCGATGAGCACGTTGTCGCGCTTGCGGCGTGTCGCCACCGCGACCGTGCCGAGGGCTGGCGTGTACTTGGCGGCGTTGTCGAGCAGGATCGAGATGATGTCCTCGACGCGGTCGGGATCGCCCATCATGAGGAGCGAGTCCTCCTCGGGGCCCTCGAAATCGATGCCCTTGTCGATCCAGCGGCTGGCCGTTGCAGCGATGCGCTCGCGCACGAGCGGGTTCAGGTCGAAGCGGTCAGAGCGCAGCACGAGGCCCTGATCGGCGTGAAGCAGGTTGAGCAGATCCGCGGTCAGGCGGGCCATCCTGCGAGACTCCCGATCGATGGCGTCGACGGCCTCGTCGCGCACCTTCGGGTCATCCGCTCCCCAGGCGCGAAGAATCGACGTGTAGCCGCGGATCCCGGCGACGGGCGTGGCAAGTTCGTGGCTAGCATCGGCGACGAAGCGCGACTGTGCCTCGCTGCGCCGCTGCAACCGCTCGATGAGGTGGTTCAGCGAGCGGGCGAGGTCTGCAATCTCGCTGTTGCCGGCGACGGGCAACCGCTCGTCGAGGCGACCGGCGTCGATGGAATCCGCCGCCTTCCGAAGGTTGTCGACGAGCCCGAGTACCCACACCATCGACGTTTGCATCAGCAGGACCATGATGAGCATCGCCGTCACGGCGAGCACTGCCATGGGTCGACGGATCGCGTCGATGACGCGCTCTTCCGAGACGGGCGTGTGCGTGATGTCGAGCACTCCGTGGACGTCGCCCGGGAGGATCACCGGCGTATGCACGATGGTGGTGCCGAGATGCGCGCTCACGAGCAGGCCGGAGACCATGTCGCCCTTCTGGCCGATCGAACGCGTGGGCATGCCGGAGCTGAGCGCCGTCCTTCTCCCGGCTGCCTGCTCGGCGGTCGAGCTCGGAACCGACGACGACCACAGCACTTTGAGGTTGGTGTCATACAGCGCGTACGCGCCCTCGGACATGCCGGGGCGCGACATCGCGTTCGCGAGGTTCGACACGACGTAGTTGCGAGCGGCCTTCTCGGCAGCCGTGCCGCTGAGCCCCTGAGCCGCCGCCTCACGCTCACCGGCGTCGATGACGTCCAGCAGGACCGCATCGGCAGTCGATGCGAGCCGCCGCGACGTGTCGACGGCGACGACCTGCATGCCATCCGAGACGATGACGTACGTGGTCAGCGCGATGCCGCCGACTACCAGCATGGCGAAGAGAATGGAGACGAGCAGAAGCGTTGCTCGCAGGGACGAGCGCGGGCGCATCTTCTGTCAGCTTCTCGCGAAGAAGTAGCCCACGCCTCGAATCGTCCGGATGATCTGGTTGTCCTTGTCACCAATCTTGTTGCGCAGGTGGCAGACGAAGACCTCGATGACGTTGGAGTCGGTCGCGTGCTGGCCGCCCCACACGCGCTCGAGGATCTCGTCTCGGCTGATCACGCGGCCGGCGTTCACCACGAAGTACTCGAGCAGGTCGTACTCCTTGGCGGTGAAGTTGACCGGCTGCCCGTCGACGAGCACGCCACGCGATGCGGGATCGAGTTCGACGTTGGCGGCCTTGTGGGCCACGGGCACCGCTGGGGCGTGATCCACGCGCTTGAGCAGCGCACGCACGCGCGAGAGAAGCTCGGGCACCTCGAAGGGCTTGCGCAGGTAGTCGTCTGCGCCAGCGTCGAAGCCCTGGACGACGTCCTGCGTCTCGGACCGGGCCGTGAGCATCAGGATGGGCATCTCGAAGCCCTTGCCGCGAAGCTCGCGCGCGATGGTCAGGCCATCCTTGCCAGGCAGCATCAGGTCGAGCAGGACCAGATCGGGCTCGACCCGCTCGATCTCGGCGACCGCGGAGTCGCCATCAGACACCTTGAAGACCTCGTGGCCCAAGTGTGTCAGCTCAAGCTCGACGAAGCGGGCGATGGTGGCGTCGTCTTCGACTATCAGGATCTTGGCGGTTGTCTCGTCCATCAGCACACGACCTCCACAGTGAGGGGCTTCCGGTCCCTACCTAGCTCAGCCGAGCAGCGCTTCTGCAATCTGCACGGCGTTCAGAGCTGCACCCTTGCGCAGCTGGTCTGCCACGACCCACATCTGAATCCCGTACTTCACGCTCGGATCGAGGCGCACGCGTCCCACATACACGTCGTCAGTGCCTTCGAGCAGTGCAGGCATCGGGTACGTCTTGGTCTCGTTGTCGTCGAGCATCGTGATGCCCGGACCGCCCTCGAGGGTCTCGAGAACAGCGGCCAGACGGATCGGATCGTTGAACTCGACGTTGATGGCCTCGGAATGGCAGCGAAGCACCGGCACGCGCACGCATGTCGCGGCGACCTCGAGATCGTCTCTGTGCATGATCTTCTTGGTCTCGACGATCATCTTCCACTCTTCTTTGGTGGAGCCGTCGGGCATGAAGACGTCGATCTGCGGGATGCAGTTGAACGCGATCCGGTGGGCGAACTGCTCGACGTGCAGCTCCTGCCCCATGAGGAAGTCGCGCGACTGCGCGTAGAGCTCATCCATCGCCGCCGCGCCGGCACCACTGGCCGCTTGGTACGTGGAGACCACGACGCGCTTGATCTCGGCGAGGTCGTCGAGGGGCTTGAGCGCTACGACCATCTGGATGGTCGAGCAGTTGGGGTTGGCGATGACGCCCGAGTGCCACGCGACGTCTTCGGGATTGACCTCCGGGACGACAAGCGGCACGTCCTCGTCCATGCGGAACGCCGACGAGTTGTCGATCATGACGCAGCCAGCGTCAACGACTGCCTGGCGCAGCCCCTTGCTCACGCTCGCCCCAGCCGAGAAGAGCGCGATGTCGACGCCCTCAAACGACGCGGGGGTCATTTCCTGCACCTCGATCTCGCCACCCGCGAACGGCAGCTTCTTGCCCGCTGAGCGCGAGCTCGCCAGCGCAATCACGCGCTCGGCCGGGAAGTTGCGCTGCTCGAGCGTGAGCAGCATCTCGCGACCGACCGCGCCTGTCGCGCCAGCCACGGCCACAACTGGGCGCGCGGGCATCTGCTTGGTCCATGTCATCACGCATCACCTCCACACGCCGGTGAGATCTCGACGGTGATTTCCGCGGTGGACAGCCCGAACGCTTCGTGCAGCGCGCGGACGGCGGCGGTGACCTGCTCGGCGCTGATCACGCAGCTGATGCGGATCGGCGACGTCGAGATCAGGTCGATGTTGACGCCCGCATCGGCGAGCGTGGAAAACATCTTGGCCGAGATACCCGGATGGGTCTTCATGCCCGCTCCGACCAGCGAGACCTTGGCGATCGACTCGTCCACCGACCACTCGCGTGCGCCGAGTTCATCGCAGACATCGCTCACGGCGCGCTTGGCTCGGACGAGGTCGTCCTTCGGAACCGTGAACGAGATGTCGGTCGTCCCCGCCTCCGAGACGTTCTGGATGATCATGTCCACGTTCACGTTCGCATCCGCGAGCTGGGTGAAGACCCGCGCTGCCACGCCGGGGTGGTCGGGCACGTCTCGGAGGGTGACCTTCGCCTCCGACGTGTCGTGGGTGACCCCCGAGATGATCGCCTGTTCCATGGTTTCGTCGGCCTCCTTGACGATGGTGCCGGGTGCGTCGTGGAAAGAAGAGCGGCAGTGGATGACCACGCCGTGGTTGCGGGCGAATTCGACGGAGCGCATCTGAAGCACGCCGGCGCCGCTCGCAGCCATCTCGAGCATCTCCTCGTAGGAGATGAAGTCGATCTTGCGAGCGTCGGGGACGATGCGTGGGTCGGCGGAGTAGACACCGTCGACGTCCGTGTAGATCTCGCAGACGTCGGCGTCGATGCCGGCAGCGACGGCAACGGCCGTCGTGTCCGAGCCACCGCGGCCGAGTGTGGTGATGGTCCCGTCGGCGGTCATGCCCTGGAAACCAGCGACGATGACGATCTTGCCGTCGTGAATGGCTTCGCGAATCCGGTCGCCGCGCACCTCGGTGATCTTCGCCTTGCTGTGGACGTCGTCAGTAACGATGCCCACCTGCGCGCCCGTGAAGGAGACCGCGTCGTAGCCCTTGGCGTGGATCGCCATCGCGAGCAGCGCAATCGAGACCTGCTCGCCGGTGGAGAGCAGCATGTCCATCTCGCGATCAGGCGGCTCGGAGGTGATCTGCTTGGCGAGGTCGACGAGTTCGTCGGTCACGTGCCCCATCGCCGAGACGACCGCGACGACATCGTCACCGCTGCGCTTGCGTTCAATGAGCCGCTGCGCCACGGCGCGAATTCGATCGGGGCTTCCGACCGACGTGCCGCCGAACTTGGTGACTACAAGTGCCATGCGAACGTCCCTCGCTCGAGCGGACGGGCATGACGAGGGCATGCGGCCGCTTCTGCCTGCGCGTTAATGTTGCGCTCAGTGTAGAGGGAAACCTTAACGCGCGCCACCGCGCACGAAGACCGATCACGTTCACGCTGGCCCGGCGCCCGAACGACTACGAGTGCAAGTCGAGCGCAGCCGCCTGCCGGCGCATCCTCGCCGAGAAGCCCTCGTGCGCGTCGGCGTAGAAGTGGTCCACAAGCGTGGTGCCCGCCACTTCGCACAGCGCACCATCGATGCAGCGTATGGCCGCCCGCATCTGTTCGAGTTCCTCGGCTGCGCCGAAGTCCGACGGCCCAGTGAAGCCCAGACGGCCACGCGCGATGCGGAAGGGCCAGCCTCGCTCGACGAAGAGTGCGTCCACGGCTGTCTCGACGTTGCTGGCCAGCCGGGGACCTCCAAGCCGGCGGAAGCTGGCGAACACGCCGTCGACGAGCGCCGCGAAGATCGCTCGGATCTCCTCGGAGGCGATGTCTCCGATGGAATCCGCCGGCTCGGCCTCGAACTCGCTCTCCTCGCGCTCAACGATTGCGACGAGGACCTCGACGATTCGCGGGTCGAACTGCGAGCCGGAGCAGCGGTTGAGTTCCTGCAGCGCCGCCTCTGCGGAGAGTCCCCGGCGGTACGGGCGGTCTGCGGTCATGGCCTCGAACGAGTCGGCTGCGGTCAGGATTCGCGCGAGCAGCGGGATCTCCTCGCCCTTGAGACCCGCCGGATAGCCCGTGCCGTCGTAGTTCTCGTGGTGGTGGCGAACGATGGGCGTGATCGCCCACGGGAACGCGACCGGCTTGAGGATGTTGGCGCCGATGAGCGGGTGATGGCGCATCTGCACCATCTCGTCGTCGGTCAGTTTGCCCGGCTTCAGCAAGATCTCCTCGGCGACGCCGATCTTGCCGATGTCGTGCAGATACGCGGCCATCTCAAGCGCCACGCGCTGCTCGTGACCGATGCCCATCCGTTCGGCAATCAGCGTGGAGTACATCGCGACCCGATCAGAGTGACCTCGGGTGTAGGTGTCCTTGGCGTCAACCGCCGTCGCAAGGGACCGGACGGTTGCAAGGTACGCGTCCTGGAGACTCGAGAAGAGCTCGATGTTGCCGATGGCGATGGCGACGTGGTTCGCGATCGTGGACAATAGCCGCACGTCGTCGCTGTTGAAGCGGTAGTCGACGTCTGCCGACCCGACGGTGATCGAGCCGATCGTGCCCTCCGATGAGGACAGCGGGACACACAGAGCAGCGCGGGCGCCCGTGACCGTGTCCATCTGTGAGTCCCCGCCACTCGGATCGGGGTTGAAGATGAGCGGCCGGCCTTCTCGGACGACCCATTCCGACATAGACGATCGGACCGCATCCTCCGAGTCCGCCGGCGCGGTACCTCGCGCGGCGCGAACCGAGAGCCCACCGGTGTCCTTGTCCCGCAGTGCGACGTAGCCGAGGTCCAGGTCGAAAATGCGAAGTGCGGAGTCGAGCACCGAGCCGAGAAGCTCGTCCATGTCGAGGGTGGAGCCCAGCGCTCGGCTCATCTCGTAGAGCGTCGCCAGCTCGAGCACTTTCTTCGTGAGTGACTCCGTGCGGTCCTTGAGCGAGTCCGTCATGTCGTTGAACGCCTCGCCGAGCTGCGCGATTTCGTTGGTCCCGCCTACGTGGACCTTAGTCGAGAAGTCGCCGTCGGCGACACGCCGAGCACCGAGCGCGACCTCACCAAGGGGCTCGGACACGGCACGTGCGATCCAGCCGCCGAGGCCGACAAGAGCGATGACCGCAATGACGGACCAGAGCACGATGAGGTTCATGGTCGCGCGGGCCGCTTGGTCGGAGACCTGTTGGCTCACTACCCCGACCACATATCCGAGGTTGGCCTTCTCCGATACACCCTCGATCTCGACACTGCGAGCGAACACCTCGTAGCGGCGCGGGCCGAGGCGCAACTGCGCGGTGCCCGGCGACGCGCCAGACGCACCCTGGAGTGCGCGGGCGACCTCCGGCACCCCCTGTATCAATGCCGAGCGCAGCTCGTCGGCCTCCACGGTCGAGCCCGTCCCCGCGGCGGTACACGCGATCTGACGACCGGAGCGGTCGTAGAAGCAGAAGGCGCTCCCCGTCTGACCCGTCAGGGAGCGCAGATAATCGTCGCTCACAACCCTCGCCACACCCACCGAGAAGTAGCGCCCATCTGGTGCGGCAAACGGTTGCACCGACACGAGGGCGCTTTGACCGCCTATGGCGGCGACGCCCGTCCTGGGTGAGCGGCCCGCCCCCGGCGTCGCCGCCCCATCGGTCCCCAATGGCCTGTCCCCGAGCTTCAGGCCACCGCGCCCCACGGAGACAATGACGTTGCCTTCGGAGTCGAGCACGAACACGTCGTCGAAGTGCAGGGCCTCGTTCGCGCGCTCGAGGGCAGCGGTCACCGTCGCCGTGCGTCCTTCATGAATGGCCTGCTGAAGCGCAGGGTCGCCGGCGGTCAGCCACGCGACGCGCTGCATGTCGTCGACTTGCCTGTCGATCGTGACGACGAGGTTGGAGGTCACAGCGTCGGCAACTTGTGTGATCCAGCGACCTGTGATGTCGCGCAGAAACAACACCGCTGCGACGGTGGCCGCGAGTCCCACGATCACCGACGCCACGAGAAGTGGCACGACGATCTGGCTATAGAGATGGGAGCCTAGGAAGTTGCGCCGTGTCATAGTCGCGCCGCCATCTGAGTCGCGGCGTGTCCCTCCTTGTGAGCGGTACACTTCGCCGCGACGGCCCCACCCTCACGGCATTAACAGATTGAGGATACTCGTCGCGGGCGCTACGCGCATGTATCGGCGGCCACGCGGTCCCGCTGGAACGAACGAGCCCCGACACGGGTGCCGGGGCTCGTCGGGCAGGCAGTTCGAAGCACAACGCTAGCCGCAGCTGCAGCGCTTCTGGATGTACTCCCAGTACTTGTCGACTTCGGCCTGGACCTCGGCCAGTAGATCGGCGTTCTCGGGCGTGAACAGGTGCTTGAAGCGGCCCTGCGGCCTGAGGAACTCCTCGATGGGCTTGCGCTCGCGAACGTTCACCGTCATGCGCCATTCGCCGTCTTCGACCTCGAAGCACGGCCAGAAGCCGGTCATGACTGCGGCCTTCGCGATCTGGATGGTGTCCTCGGACTTGGTGCGCCAACCGCGCGGGCACGGCGCAAGGATGTTGATGAACGCTGGCCCCTCGACCGCGAACGCCTTCTCGGCCTTGGCGGTGAGGTCCTTCCAGTGGCTGACCGACGCCTGCGCAGCGTACGGGATGTGATGCGCGGCGATGATCGACGTGAGGTCCTTGCGGCGCTGCGTCTTGCCCTGCTGCGCCTTGCCGACCTCGGCGGTCGTCGCCCACGCGCCGAACGGCGTCGCCGAGGAGCGCTGGATGCCGGTGTTCATGTACGCGCCGTTGTCGTAGCAGACGTAGACCATGTCGTGCCCGCGCTCCATCGCGCCGGACAGCGACTGCAGGCCGATGTCGTAGGTGCCGCCGTCGCCACCGAACGCGACGAACTTCACGCGCTTGTCGGCGGGAATCTTGCCCGCGGCCTTCAGACCCTTGAACGCCGCCTCGACGCCGGAGATCGTCGCCGCGGAGTTCTCGAACGCGTTGTGGATGAACGGCGTCTTCCACGCCGTGTAGGGATAGATCGTCGTCGAGACCTCGAGGCAGCCCGTCGCACAACCCGCGACAACCGGCTCGATACCAGCGCCGAGCAGGACCTGGCGCACGGCGATCGAGGCGCCGCAGCCGGCGCAGAGGCGGTGACCACCGGCGAGGCGGTCTTCTCGGCGGGAGAGCTCTTTGATGTTTGCCATGTGTATCCCTCCCTACCGGGCGCCGAGGTAGACGAGCCGACCGGGCTGCGTCACCCCATCGGCGAGATCGGCGAGGTCGTTGTAGACCTGCTGGATGTACTCGAGCTTCACGTCGGCGCCGCCCAGGCCGTAGATGTAGTTGACGACCGCGGGACGCTTCTCGAGGTCGTAGAGCGCGCTCTTGACCTCGAGGAAGAGCGGGCCTCCCTCGGAGCCGAAGGACTCGGAGCGGTCGAGGACCGCGACGGCCTTGGCACCCTTGAGGGCGTCGGCGATCTCGGCGAACGGGAACGGGCGGAAGACGCGGACCTTGAGCACGCCGGCCTTGATGCCCTGGGAGCGCAGTTCGCGGGCGACGTGGCGCGCGTTGCCGCACGTCGAGCCGATGGCGACGATGACGTAGTCGGCGTCCTCCACACCCCAGCCTTCGACGACGTCGAAGGGGCGACCGGAGAGTTCTGAGAACTCGGCGCCGATGCTCTTGATGACCGACATGGAACCGTCGATCGCCGTGCGCTGGGCCTTCTTGAACTCGAAGTAGGTGCCGCCGAGGCCGGCGAAGGTGCCGTGGCTCGTCGGGTTCTCAATGTCGAGGAGCGCGTGCTGTGGCGTGTACTCACCCACGAACGCCGAGACGGACTCGTCGTCCATAAGCTCGGCGCGGTCGATCGAATGAGTCGTGATGAAGCCGTCCAGCGTCGTGAAGACGGGGAGCATCACGTCGGGGTGCTCGGCGACGCGGATGGCCATGAGCGTGTTGTCGTAGGCCTCCTGCGCCGTCTCGGCGAAGTAGATGATCCAGCCGGTGTCACGCGCCCCCATGATGTCGCTGTGGTCGCAGTGGATGTTGATCGGTGCGGCAAGCGCGCGGTTCGCGTTGGCCATCACGATCGGGCAGCGCAGGCCGGATGCGATGTGGAGCTGCTCCCACATGTACGCGAGGCCCTGCGACGAGGTGGCGGTCATGACGCGCGCGCCAGCCGCCGACGCGCCGATGCACGCCGAGAGGGCCGAGTGCTCGGACTCGACGGTCACGTACTCGGTGTGGACGAGACCCTTGGCGACAAACTTCGCAAAGTCCTCGACGATGGCCGTCTGCGGCGTGATGGGATAGGCGGCAACGACGTCAGGAGCGCACTGGCGGAACGCCTCGGCGACGAGCGCGTTGCCGGTGGTGGCTACGACCTTTTGCGTAGGCATCTACTTCACCTCCGGTAGTTCGCAGCCCTCGGGCACCATCTCGATGGCGTCGAACGGGCACTGATTCGCACACACGCCGCAGCCCTTGCAGTGCTTCAGGTCGAAGTCGTAGACCTTCTCGTCCTTCACAAGCACTGACGTGTCGGGGCAGAAGATCCAGCACAGCAGGCACTGGGTGCACTTCTCCTCGTTGCGCCACGGGAACTCATGGCG
>Ga0079306_1002299_pt1 | contig 10896 bp, 9 predicted proteins | sample Methanotroph_Enr_FD_79181 | JGI IMG/M metagenome (GOLD analysis project Ga0079306, IMG submission 79181) | Enriched soil microbial communities from Old Woman Creek wetland in Ohio, USA - Methanotroph_Enrichment_5 | ecosystem: Environmental > Terrestrial > Soil > Wetlands | place: USA: Ohio...
ATTCAGGATGTACTTTTCTTTCCGCAAATGAAACCAGAAAAGGCTGCTGAAACCAGCGATCCGGATGAAAAATTCCTTGAACTTGGAATTCCAGCCGAATGGATTGAAGTTATCAGGAAAATAGGGTTAAAAAAAGTTAAAGATTTGAAAGAAATTAAAGCTGGTAAATTTTTTAACGACATTTGCGGGTTCAACAAAAAAAACAAACTGGGTTTAGGCAACCCTTCTTTGGAAGATGTAAACAAATGGTTGTCATAATTCAGAAACTCTAAAAATGTTTGCAAACTCAAAAATAGCAATAATCGGAAGTGGAAGTTGGGCTACCGCTCTGGCAAAAATCCTTTTGCACAATGTGGATAGTATCAATTGGTATTTCCGGAATGCTGATAATATTGATCAATTCAAACGGTTTAAGCATAATCCCAGCTATTTGAGGGGTGTGGAGTTTGATATAAGCAAACTAAATTTCTTCACAGATATTAATAAGGCCATTGACGATGTTGATATTGTAATACTTGCAATTCCTTCGGCCTTCCTGAAAGATGCCCTGGCCAACTTAAAAGTCGATCTGGCTCAAAAATTTGTGGTTTCTGCCATTAAAGGAATTGTTCCTGAAGATAACCTGATTGTTGGGCAATACCTTCATCAGTGTTTCAATATTCCATACGAACGGATTGGCGTAATTGCAGGTCCGTGCCACGCAGAGGAAGTCGCACTGGAACGCTTGTCGTATCTGACTATTGCCTGTCCTGATGTAAAAAAGGCCCGTGCATTTGCTTTCCGTCTCGAATGTCCATACATCCGTACCCATGTTTCTGATGATATTTACGGAACTGAATATGCTTCAGTTCTTAAAAATATTGTGGCCATTGCCTCCGGAATTGTGCATGGATTGCGCTATGGCGACAATTTTCAGGCAGTTCTGATTTCGAATGCCATTCAGGAAATCAAACGGTTTGTCGATAAAGTACACCCGATTACCCGAGATATCAAAAGCTCAGCCTATCTGGGCGATTTACTGGTTACCGCTTACTCGCAATTTTCGCGCAACCGCACTTTTGGAACCATGATCGGCAAAGGCTATTCTGTTCGTTCGGCACAGCTCGAAATGCACATGGTTGCCGAAGGTTATTATGCAGCCAAATCCATCAAAGAGATTAATGAAGAATTCAGGGTAAATATGCCCATTGCCGAAGCTGTCTACAATATTTTATACGAAAACATTTCCCCCGCTATTGAAATCAGATTATTAACAGAACACCTTAGATAAAAAATAATGGAAAAAATTTCTTTAAATCTGAATAAGACTTTTGATTTTATTTCAAAAGGCTCGATTTTATCATACAAAAAAGAGATCGAGAATCATAACCGTGCCCTTTTCAACAAAACCGGAAAAGGAAACGACTTTTTAGGCTGGACAACTTTGCCAACTTCAATTTCTGAAGTTGAATTGGCTGATTACGAAGCAACTGCTGCCAAGTTGCTGGCCAAAAATATCGACATTCTGGTTGTAATTGGTATTGGAGGTTCCTATCTTGGGGCAAAAGCAGTGGTTGATGCTCTTTCAGATAGTTTTGCTCATTTGAAAGAATGCAAAAACCCGTTTATCCTGTTTGCCGGACAAAACATAAGCGAAGATTATCTGTTCGAAATCCGCGAATTGCTGAAAACCAGGGAATACGCATTGGCAGTGATTTCAAAATCAGGAACAACAACTGAACCCGCCCTGGCTTTTCGCCTCCTGAAACAGGATATTGAAGAAAAATACGGAAAAGCTGAAGCGAACCAGCGAATTGTTGCCATAACCGACGAAAGTAAAGGTGCTTTGCGTTCACTGGCCACTACCGAAGGATACAAAACATTCGTTATTCCCGATGATGTGGGTGGCCGCTATTCCGTGCTGACTCCGGTTGGTCTGCTGGCCATCGCTGTTGCCGGGTTCAATATTCGTGCTTTGGTAAAAGGTGCTGTTGATATGCAGCATGCTACCGGAGTTGATGTTCCGTTCGAAGATAATCTGGCCGCACAATATGCTGCTGTTCGAAACGAACTTTACAAAAACGGAAAATCGGTTGAAATTCTGGTCAACTACAATCCGAAGCTTCATTTTTTTGCCGAATGGTGGAAACAACTCTACGGAGAAAGTGAAGGGAAAGAAAATAAAGGTATTTTCCCTGCTTCGGTTGATTTCTCATCCGACTTGCACTCCATGGGACAATACATTCAGGAAGGCGAACGAATGCTGTTCGAAACAGTACTTTCAGTTGCCAGTCCAGACCGCGAAGTGCGCATTCCGACCGATACAGCAGACCTTGACGGTTTGAATTTCCTCGCCGGAAAACGCGTGGATGAAGTGAATAAAATGGCTGAATTGGGTACCATGCTGGCTCACGTCGATGGTGGCGTACCAAATATCCAGATCGTTCTGCCTAAATTGAACGAGTATTATCTCGGACAGTTAATTTACTTTTTCGAGCTGGCCTGTGGTTTAAGTGGATATACTTTGGGAGTTAACCCATTCGATCAGCCCGGAGTTGAGGCATATAAGAAAAACATGTTTGCCTTGCTCGAAAAACCAGGTTTTGAAGAAGCAACAAAGGCAATTAAAAAACGCCTGTAGTACAAAAAAATACAATATCTTGCAAAAGAGAAATCTCTATGTTGAGGTTTCTCTTTTTTTCTATATTCAATGGCTGAGAATCAATCGGAAGAATGGAAAGGATATGTATGGGCTCTTGTGGGAACTGTCTCCTTTTCGAGCTTGTATGTATTTAGCAAAGCAGGTCTGAATCAGATTGATCTGGCCCAGTTTGGACTCTATTATTTTGGTATTGGATTCCTGTTGAATTTATTCCTCACTGTTTTTTCAGGAAAGGTCAATCAGATAAGAACCTTATCCAAAAAGGTTATGGGATTGCTGTTGATATTGGCGGCGATTGACCTGGCATCCAATATTACTTTTTTCATGGCCATTCGTGCTATTCCAGATCCTTCCGTAACTTCATTCTTAGGTAATTTATTCCCGGTTTTCCTGACTTCTTTGGGTATTATTTTCCTGAAAGAACGATTTACCTGGCTGGAAGCTTTAGGCGGATCGCTTGCTATCGCGGGAGCTTTTGTAATCAGTTATAACGGAGAGCTCGACTGGCATAAATTTTTCATTCCCGGCACCGGACTTGTTGTTATGAATACTTTGCTGGCTGCTACTTTTTCGGTAATTGTCAAAAAGAATGTACATAAAGCGAGTCCTGTGGTTTTCAACCTGAATTCAAGCGGATGGATTTTTCTGTTCTTTGTGGGTTATTTTATCTGGAGCGGCCAATCCATGAAAATTCCGGTCAATGCTTTTCAGAATATCGCACTTGGGGCATTCTTTGGCGCTTTTCTGGGGTTGCTGTCTTTTTATTATTCATACCGGTACATTGCAGCTTCCCGCTCATCTATCATTCAAAGTTTAAAGGGAATCTTCGTATTGATCATTGCCTTTTTCTACTTCGGAAAATTCCCGCTTTCAATACAGCTTTGGGGTGGAGGAATCACCATTATTGGTGTGATTGTGATGACTATGGCACAGGATATTAGGAAAAAGTCATTAGAAAAGAGTCAATAGTCATTGTGAAAAAATGAGGAAAAAGGAATTACAATGTATATCTTTCCTTATTCCTTTTTCCTCTTTCCTAATGTCTAATGACTTATTTCCACTGCATTCCTCTTATGCGGGTAAAGCATGAAATTGAGAATCTCGCCCTTGGGGATTGGTGTTGTGGCTCCTGTAGTTGTTGCAACCATCGCTCCGGCAGCATTTCCGAAACGTAGCGCTTCGTCAATCGAATGACCATTCATGTAATAGTGAACAAAACCTGCCGAAAATGCATCGCCCGAGCCAACGGTATCAACCAAACTAATCTGATAGCCGGGATCGTAATAAAATACGTCATCGCAGGTAATGCAGAAAGCACCGTTTTCACCAAGAGTACACAGAAGAATTTCGAGATGGTATTTTTCAGCAACTTCCTTAGCCAGGTCTAATAGATTTTCATTCTTCAACCCCAGCAATTCTTTGGTGATCAGTAATTCTTCGTCGTTGGTTTTCAAAATGTTTGCCATATTAAGGCTGTCCTCAACAGACGTGGCAGTATAACATTTCTTGCGGAGATTAATATCCAGAAATTTGACCACCTCAGCTGATTGATGAATCAGTTCACGCAGGGTGTTCTTTGAAATGCCATACCGTTGAACCAAAGTGCCAAAGCACACACAGTCAGCCTGGCTGAAAGCATCCATCATTTCCGCGTTGATTTCAATATGGTCGTAGGCTACATCTGGAATAATCTTAAAGTCAGGATTTCCATGATCATCAAAATTAACTTTGACTGTACCTGTAGGAAATTCATAATCAGTTTGAATGTTTTCGTCCGATACTCCCAGTCCGATAAGAGCCTGGCGTGCTTCTTTCCCGTCCTTATCATCGCCAACCTTGCTTAATAAAGTGCCGTTGTCGCCAAACGAATTGATGCGATAGATAAAATTGGCAGGCGCCCCTCCCAGAACTTTTTGGTTTGGAAGCAAGTCCCATAACAATTCACCAAAGGCAGCAATTTTTTTCGCCATAACATTCCTGTAAAAAGAGCTGAAAGATAGGAAAATTTAGAAAATCGCTAATCCAGAAAACTGTTTACTTTTGAATTAACTTTTAACACCGAAAACTGTTTAAAGTGAAACACTGATGTATAGTCAGATAGCATAGCGGGAATATATGAATTATCTTGCACATATTTATTTATCGGGAGAGTCGGACGAGATTAAAGTGGGTAATTTCATTGGCGATTTTGTGAAAGGGAATAAATATCTTCAATACCCTGAGAAAGTTGCATTAGGAATCCGGATGCACCGAAGTATCGATTCGTTTACCGATCAGCATCCCGATGTAAAAGAATTCGTCCGGCTCCTGAAGCCCGGATATGGAAGATACGCATGCATCGTTGCCGATGTATTTCTGGATCATTTTTTGGCATCAAACTGGCACGATTATTCGGTTTATACCTTGCGTCAGTTTTCCAAACATGCCCATGCGGTTTTTCTATCCAATTTCGGCTTACTTCCTTTCCGGGTGAAACAATTCCTTCCTTTTCTGATTCAGCATAAACGGTTCGAATCGTATGCCAGGCGTGAAAATATGTTTCATGTTCTGGAAATCATGTCGCGCCGCACTTCACTGCCGGCAAACAGTGACTGGGCTATTCAGATGCTGCATCAGGAATACGATCAGTTTGAGCTTCTGTTCCGTAGTTTCATTCCCGAGATCACTCAATATGTTGAATCTGAATTTGCAATAGAGATTTCGAAGCCGAAGAAAAGTCGCAGTGTTCAGTCTCAGTAATCAGAGTTGGGGACGATGGACATGAATCTCTGTCCAGGTTTACTTTTGTCTTTTTACTTTTGCCTTTTGCCTTGATTCTAGAAGCTCAGCTGTTCGAACCGGCTTGCATCGAGCCTCAGGAAAACAAAAAGCAGCAAAGTAAACGACCAGAGTGAGGATCCACCGTAGCTAAAAAATGGCAGAGGTATCCCAATTACGGGTGCCAGACCAATGGTCATCCCAATATTTACGGCAAAATGGAAAAACAGAATGACAGCAACGCAATAGCCATAAACCCTGCTGAATTTGGAATGGTTGCGCTCAGCAAGGAAAATCAGACGCATCAATAATCCAAGGAATAGTCCCACAACTGTCATGGTGCCAAGAAAACCCCATTCCTCCCCTACTGTACAAAAGATAAAATCCGTACTTTGTTCGGGCACAAAATCGAATTTCGTTTGGGTGCCCTGAAGGAAACCTTTTCCGAAAAAACCTCCTGAACCGATGGCTATTTTTGATTGGTTTACGTGATATCCGGCACCATGTATGTCATCCTGAATTCCGAGTAATTCATTAATTCTGTTACGCTGGTGTTCTTCCATGATGTTGTGAAAAACATAATCAACAGACACGGTGAAAAGTACACAACCTAAATAAATACCAATTAAAATGGCAAGGCTTCTTTTGTGAAGCATCATAGCCCATATAAAAAATGCGCCGGATGATAGCACTGCTGCAATCAGCATAAAGTAAACCGGATCTATATTTCCCTGAAACAGATAATTGATAAGCCAGCAAATTAGAAATATTGAAGTGAAAACACCCATTCCAATAAGATTTCGATTAACTTTTTTCTTTAACAGGTAATTGATTATAAATGCGGCAATGGTTAGAATAAGAACTGTTATCAACGGATCAAGGATCATCGTCAAAATGAAAACCATAACAATCAAAAAGCTGAAGAACAAGACGATTCCGTTAAGACCCTCCCTGTAAAGAACAAGAAGAAATACGCCAAAAACAATTGCCGATCCGGTGTCGTTCTGTAAAAATATCAGTCCCACCGGTACGAAAATGATACCGGCCAAAGTCAGTAAAGACTTCCAGTTGTGCATTTTGAAGTTGTACGAACTGATGTATCGGGCAATGGCCAGTGATGTAGCCATTTTCATAAATTCAGAAGGCTGAAGCGAAAAACTTCCAATCTGTATCCATGATCTGGCACCATTAATTTCGGTTCCGATTGCAAGCACCAATAACAACACCAGGATTACCAGAATATAAATAGGAAAGGAAAAAGTGACAAAGAACTTTGAATCGACATTAATCATCAGTACAGCTATAAAGATTGCTGCTCCAATCCACATCAATTGTTTCCCGTATTGCTGGGTCATGTCAAAAATGCTTTTATGCTCTTCGTTATAAACAGCAGCATAGATATTTATCCAGCCAATAAACATCATCGCCAGGTAAATGGATATGGTAATCCAGTCAAGGTTTGCCCAAACGTTGTCTTTCTTCTGCACTTTATAGTTTCTTTTTTACTTCAACAACATTCAATAAATCCGTTTCGATCAGCTTTTGCTCCAGTTCTTTTCGTTTCGGTGCAATCGAATCGTTCAGGTATTTCTCCATCAGCAAGCCTGCAATTGGAGCGGCATAGGTTGCTCCAAAACCGGCATTCTCGATAAATACTACAATAGCAATTTTAGGATTATCGCGAGGAGCAAAACCTACAAATGCTGAATGGTCAGCCCCATGCGGGTTTTGGACGGTTCCTGTTTTTCCGCATACAATAAAGCTGTCCTGTTTAACGGTATATTGCAGCCTGGTTTCTTCAATTACAGCCTGCATCCCCCCAATTATTGTATTGAAATGTTCAGGACTTATATCGACCACTTTTTTTTCGTATTCGAGTTGGTGCACTTCCCTGTTAGCGTCCTGAACGGCTCTGACAATGTGCGGCGCAATGTAGTAACCCCGGTTGGCAATCATTGCACACAGGTTGACCATTTGTAGCGGTGTTGCTTCGATTTCTCCCTGTCCAATGGCCAGTGAACGGATAGTCAACGAGTTCCAGTGGCCAGGAGTATACCACTTATCATACAGGGCTACTTCAGGAATGTTACCTTTAACTTCGGATGACAATTCAGGGTTAAGTTTCTGGCCAAATCCAAAACTTGTTATATAATCGCGCCAGGCTTGATAGCTTTCAGCCGAGTTTGATTTGTGACTCATGATCTGCCTAAAGGTATTCCAGAAGAATGAATTACATGATTCACGAATACCTTCGCGTATTGCAAGCGGACTGACGTGATTATGAGTACATGAAATTGGTTTGGATCCCTTCCCTGAACAAGAGAACCGGTCGAACGTGGAAATGGCATGTTCCTGAAGTGCAATCAGTGCATTGGCCAGTTTAAACGTCGATCCCGGTGGGTATCGTCCAATAACAGCACGGTTCCACATGGGTTTGTTAACCGAATCCCGGTCAAGAATACCATAGTTGACACTTCGTTGGCGACCAACCAATAAGTTCGGATCATAAGAAGGAGCGCTGACCATTAATATGATTTCGCCGGTGGATGGTTCAATGGCTACAATGGCGCCTCGTTTGTTGGTCATCAACAATTCGGCGTAAGCCTGAAGGTCGGCATCCATGCCGGTCATCAGGTTCTGTCCAAGTATAGCGGTAGTGTCTGCCTCTCCGTTATTGTACCTTCCCTTGATGCGGTTGTGAACATCAACCATGGAATTTTTTACGCCCTTTATTCCGCGAAGCTCTTTTTCATAAGCCTTTTCAAGACCACTCACCCCAATGTAATCTCCCGACTGGTAGTAATGGTCATTATCGATGATTCGCTGGTTGACTTCGCCTACATACCCCAGTACCTGGGCCGCGCTTTTGCTGGGATATTCACGCAGGGTTCGTGATTGTACAAAAAAGCCAGGATATTTATAAAGTTTTTCCTGAAGTGGTGCATAAATATCAGGCGATATCTGGCCAACAACAATCGAAGGCTTGTAACGCGAGTATTGCTTTGCTTTTCGAAGTGCATCTCTCAAATCCACTCTTTCAATTTGCACAATGCGGCACAGTTCGAGAGTGTCAAATGGTTTTGCTTCTCTGGGTATAACCATCAGGTCGTAAGCTGCTTTATTGTAAACCATCAGCTTCTGTTTCCGGTCGTAAATATATCCACGGGCCGGGTAAACAGTTATCTTCCGGAGTACATTTCGGGTAGCAAACTGCTTATATGTTTTATTGGTAATTTGAATGCTGAAAAGCCGGAGAATGAATAGTGCTCCAATCCCAAGCATAATAGCAGCAATTATATACCTACGTTTCGAAAAAGTATCCACCCTTTTCTAGTTTTTAAAAACAATAAATTGACTGCCAAGAATAATCAAAATCGAGAACACACTGCTGACAATGTACCGGAGGAAGGTTTCGAAAAAACCTCCGAACGAAAAAGATTCAGCATAAAAGAGGAACAAGTGATGGATCAGAACTGCTATCACAGTATATTTCAGGAAACTGGCAAAACCCAACTGGGTCATGTTAGGCATGCTTCCTTTTTCGAGAATCTCACGCGATGATATCAACTGTGCAATTCCAGGTCTTAAAAAACCCAGCAAAACGGTTGCACCCGCATGTATACCCGGCGTATTATTGAATATATCGACCGTTATTCCAATCAAGAAGGAAAGTCCAAGCAGAAGATATCCGGGAATCGTAAAAGGCAACAGAAGAATGAATAAAATATAAATATATGGATTGATCAACCCGCTTACCTGGATGTTATTCAGGATAAGTACCTGGACTAAAACCAGGGACACAAACATAATCGCATATTTTCCCAGGTCTTTTATCATTCACCAGTATTGTTTGATTCCAGTTTTATCACTTCGGCACGTTTGGTGTTTTGAACCACTTCAACGTATTTCAGGGTTTTAAAATTGGTCGAAAGTTCAACCTTTATATTATAGAAATTCGTTCCGCCTTCCACATCAAACTTTGTAATCGTACCGATCATGATCCCTTCGGGGAAAATATTAGAAAATCCGCTGGTTACAACCGTATCGCCCACATTCACCATAATGTGAAACGGTATTTCCTTCAGGTCTGCCGTGTTGTAATGTTCACCATCCCAAACCAAAGCACCGAAATAATTGATCTTGGAAATTTTGGCCGGAATACTCAACCGTTTATTAAGGATGGATAAGCCTGTTGAATAATTGGGAGAAACATTGGTAATTACACCAACAATACCCTGGTCATTAATAATTCCCATATCGGGTTTTATCCCGTGCCTCGATCCTTTGTTCAGGGTAATATAGTTGAATTGTTTATTCGCCGAATTGTTGATTACCTTGGCTGAGGTGAAGATGTATGCCGGTGCTTCAACCGTATCAGGCCGGTTTATGGGATACTTTTCCTGATTCGCTATCCTGAAGTACAACTGCTTGCGTAAAGAAGCATTTTCGGCGGAAAGGCGTGCGTTTGTCCGGCCCAAACTGAAATAGTCATCCAGGGTACTAAACCGCTCGTAAACAGCTCCAAACAAATCATTGCTTGAATTCAGGAAAGTTACCCGTTGGTAATTGTTGAAACTGACAATCATTACCAAAGAGATAGCTTCGAGTGCCAGAAACATCATCAAAAAATAATTTCGTAATAAGAAACGAAATAAACTTCTCATTTGCCGGAAGCTTTAACTCCTTCTGCTTCAGTTTTATCTGATCAGGAAAGAGAATTTATTTACATTCTTAAGGGCGATGCCTGTTCCACGGGCCACAGCGCGTAAGGGGTCTTCAGCAACATGAAACTGAATATTTATTTTATCAGAAAACCGTTTGGCTAATCCTCGAAGAAGTGCACCACCACCTGCAAGCCATATACCACGTGCAACAATGTCGGAGTATAATTCAGGAGGAGTTTGCTCCAGGGCACTCAGGATGGCTGTCTCAATTTTTGCGATTGATTTTTCAAGGCAGTGCGAAATTTCCTGATACGAAACAGGTACTTCAATCGGAAGGGCCGTCATTTGATTCGGGCCTTGTATTACGTAGTCGGCTGGCGGATTTTCGAGTTGCGACAAAGCTGATCCAACATTGATTTTAATCTCTTCGGCAGTGCGCTCGCCAATTTTAATGTTATGTTGGTGGCGCATATATTCCATGATATCGGCAGTCAGGTCGTCGCCTGCAATACGGATCGATTTGTTGGTAACCAGTCCGCCCAGCGAAATAACGGCAATTTCGGTAGTACCACCACCGATGTCAACGACCATGTTTCCTTCAGGTGCTTCCACGTCGAGACCAATACCGATGGCAGCGGCCATAGGTTCGTAAATCATATATACATCTCTGCCTCCTGCATGTTCTGCCGAGTCGCGTACCGCACGGATTTCAACTTCAGTCGATCCTGATGGGATGCAAATCACCATTCGGAGTGAAGGTGCAAAAAACCTCGATTTGGGATTCATCATTTTAATCATTCCCCTGATCATTTGCTCGGCTGCGTTAAAGTCGGC
>Ga0079306_1002303_pt1 | contig 10876 bp, 8 predicted proteins | sample Methanotroph_Enr_FD_79181 | JGI IMG/M metagenome (GOLD analysis project Ga0079306, IMG submission 79181) | Enriched soil microbial communities from Old Woman Creek wetland in Ohio, USA - Methanotroph_Enrichment_5 | ecosystem: Environmental > Terrestrial > Soil > Wetlands | place: USA: Ohio...
CGAAGGGCTGGTGGGTCAGGCGACCCTGGAACAGCGGGTGATCGTGTTCGCCCATGTCGTGGAAGGGGCGCCGGAATATAATTTTGGCGTCGATCAAAAGTCGCCCCGCTATTTCCTGGTGGCACCGCTGACCTTCGAAAAGGAGATTGTCGGGGCCTTCCTGATCGGTTCCTTTAATCCTTTCAGCGAAATGCAGCGGCTCTTTATTAAGGAAAATCTGGAGAACGTGGCGATCTTCGTCAACATGGCTCAATCCCGCGAGACCATCGAAAAGCTTTATGCGCAATCCCAGGAGCAACAGGACGAACTGCTGGTGGTCAACAAGGGTCTGGAGGCCAGAACCAAGCAACTGAAGGAATCGGAGGCCGAACTGCAAGCCCAGCAGGAAGAGCTGCGGGTTATCAATGAGGAACTTGAGGAACGGACCGAGGCCCTGCAGAGGTCGCAGAAAGAACTGCAGGCCCAGCAGGAAGAGCTGCGGGTGACCAACGAAGAGTTGCAGGAACGCACGGAAAATCTGGAAAAACAGAAGGTGGCCCTGCGCCAGAAAACGGCGCAACTGGTGAAGGCCACCAAGGAAATCGAGAGGAAGGCGGCTGAGCTGGAGATGGGCAGCAAATATAAGTCGGAGTTCCTGGCCAACATGTCCCACGAACTGAGGACCCCGCTCAATTCCATCCTCATCCTGTCCCAGGTCCTCGCCACCAACAGAAACGACAATCTGGACGCCAAGCAGATCGAGGCGGCCAAGGCCATTCATTCCTCCGGTTCGGAACTGCTCACTCTGATCAACGAGATCCTCGATCTTTCGAAGGTGGAGGCCGGCAAGATCGAGCTCATCATGGAGGAGGTGCGGCTGGCCGATATGATCGAGGGTGTCAGGCGGATGTTCAAGGATGTGGCCGAGGATAAGGGCCTGGCCTTCAATATCAACGTCGATTCCGCGCTGCCCGCATCCATCCTGACCGATTCGCAGCGGGTTCAGCAGATCCTGCGCAACCTTCTGACCAACGCCTTCAAGTTCACCCACCGGGGTGGCGTGGGCCTGACGGTCGCCCGGCCGTCTTCGGCCATTGCGCTCACCCGCGGCGAGGCCAAGAACCTGATCGCTTTTGCGGTGAAAGATGACGGGATCGGCATCGCCCTGGAGCAGCAGGAGGAGATTTTCAAGGCCTTCCAGCAGGCGGACGGCAGCACCAGCCGAACCTACGGCGGCACTGGCCTTGGCCTCTCCATCTCCAAGGAATTGACCAGACTCCTGGGCGGCACGATCCATCTGGAGAGTAAGGTGGGCGAGGGCAGCACTTTCACCCTGATCATCCCGGAACGGCCGGCTGAAGCCGTGGGGCTGCCGCCAAAGGTTCCGCCCGGTAAGACAACTGGTGAGACTGCCGGCGGTGAGCAAAACCGCAACTCCCCTGCGGTGAATGAAGAAAAAGCGGTTGCCGGGCAAAATACCGTTCGGCTGAGCGAGAGTCCGGCGGAAAAAGGCCAGGATATCGAGCAAAAGAGGGGCGTGAGCGAAAAGACCCTCTTGATCATTGAGGACGACGCCAATTTTGCCGGAGTCATGCGCGATTTCGCCGTAGAGCGCGGTTTTACCTGCATTCTCGCCGAATCGGGCGAAACCGGCCTGCATTATGCCGACTATTACCGGCCCGATGCGATCATCCTCGATATCGGCCTGCCCGGTATCGACGGCTGGGAGGTTATGGCGAGACTCAAGGAAAATCCGGGCCTGCGGCATATCCCGGTGCACTTTATGTCGGCCTCCGACCGGGCCATGGACGCTCTGCGCCAGGGGGCCGTCGGCTTTCTCGCCAAGCCGGTGACCATCGAAAAGGTCGAAGAGGCTTTTACCAGGATCAAGAATATCATTATGAAACCGGTCAGCAGGCTGCTGGTGGTGGAGGACGACAAGATCCAGGCGGAATCGATCAAGACCCTGGTGGGCAACGGCGATGTGGTCACCACCCTGGTCAGCACCGGCCGGGAGGCCCTGGCCGAACTGCAGAGCGGCGAATACGACTGCCTGATCCTCGATCTGGGACTGACCGATATGACCGGTTTTGAGCTCCTGGAGCAGATCCGCGGCTGTGAAATCTGCGCCCGGGTGCCGGTGATCGTCTATACCGGCCGAGACCTCACCCGCCAGGAGGAGGAGAACCTGCGCAAATTTACCGAGAGCATCATTATCAAAGGCGTGCGGTCGCCGGAGCGGTTGCTGGACGAGTCGGCCCTCTTCCTCCACCGGGTGGAGGCGAACCTGCCCGAGCATCACAAGGAGAAGCTCCGCATGAACCAACGGCAGGAGGCGGTCTTCGAGGATAAGACGATTCTCGTGGTCGATGACGACATGCGCAACGTTTTTGCGCTGACCAACCTCCTCGAAGAAAAAGGGGTGAAAATCGTGGTGGCCAGAGACGGGCTCGAGTCCCTCGACCGGCTCGACAAACATCGGGAGATCGACCTGGTGTTGATGGACATCATGATGCCGAAGATGGATGGGCTTGAGGCCATGCGGCTAATCCGGGAGAAACCGGAATTCAAGGAATTGCCGATCATTGCCCTCACCGCCAAGGCGATGAAGGGCGACCGGGCGAAATGCATCGAGGCCGGCGCCAACGATTATCTGGCCAAACCGGTCGATACCGATCGCCTCCTTTCCATCCTCAAGGTGTGGCTGTACTGATGAGCGACATTGCCGACCGGCTCGAAAACGAACGGATCGAAATCCAGCTTCTGATCGAAGGACTCTTCCTGAAATACGGCCACGATTTTCGCGACTATGCCGGCGCTCATCTGAAGCGGCGGCTGGAGTACCGGAAGTTGGCGGAAGGCATGGCCAACTATTCGGAGATGCTGCATAAAATTCTCTATGACCAGGATTTTCTTCATCAGCTCCTGCTTGATCTGTCGATCAATATCACCGAGATGTTCCGCGACCCGTGGGTCTATGCCAAAGTCAGGAAGGCGGTGATTCCCCACCTGAAGACTTACCCCTTCATCAGGTCGTGGCATGCCGGCTGCAGCACCGGCCAGGAAGTCTATTCAATGTGCATCCTTTTTCATGAGGAGGAGGTGAGCGGGAAAAGAATCCAGATCTATGCCACCGATTTCAACGATCTGGTGCTGGATCGTGCCAGGCAGGCCATCTACCCCATCGAGGTGGTCAAGGAATATACCGCCAACTATCAGAAGGCGGGCGGCCTGTCGTCCTTTGCCGAATACTATGCCGCCGACTACCAGAGCGTCAAGATCAACCCGCCCCTCCGGGACCGGGTGCTGTTTTCCGCCCATAATCTCGCGACCGACGGGGTCTTTGCCGAAATGAACATCATCTTCTGCCGGAACGTGCTTATCTATTTTAACAAGGACTTGCAGAACAAGGTGATGAAGCTCTTCTACGACAGCCTCTGTTCCGGAGGTTTTCTCTGCCTCGGACCCAAGGAGAGCCTCAGGTTTACCGATTATGCCGATAAATTTGACATTGTCGGCGAAAAGGAGAGAATTTATCGAAAGAAACGAGGTTAACAACACATTCAGTCCTTTTTTGTACTGCGGGCGAAGAGGAACACGATGACATGGCTAACTATCGGGCGATAGTGATGGGGGTATCGGCGGGCGGTTTTAAGGCCCTGTCGATGGTGCTTCCCCAGCTGCAGCGGGAACTGCCGCTGCCGGTCTTGATCGTCCAGCATCTCAGCCCCGTCTCCGACACCTATCTGGTCGATTATCTCCGGCAGCGTTGTGCGGTGAAGGTGAAACTGGCCGAGGATAAAGAGCCGACGGAAGCAGGAGTGGTTTATCTCGCGCCGCCGGATTATCATCTCTTGATCGAAGCGGATTATTCTCTTGCCTTGTCCCTGGAAAATCGAGTTAATTACTCGCGTCCGTCAATCGATGTGCTGTTTGCCAGCGCGGCGGAAGTGTATCTGGAAGGGTTGATTGGCGTGGTCATGACCGGGGCTAATGCCGACGGTGCGGAAGGCCTCGCTCGGATCAAGGAATACGGCGGACTGACGGTGGTGCAGGCGCCGGAGACGGCCGAAGTGAATATCATGCCGCTTGCGGCGCTGGAAGCGGTTGCGGTCGATCATATCGTACCTCTCGATTGGCTCGGGAGGTTCTTGAACATGCTGGCGATGGGGCAATAGATGAAGAAGATACCGATTCTCATAGTGGATGATCGGAAGGAAAATTTATTGACCCTGGAAAACCTGCTCGACCGGCCTGAACTGGAACTGGTGCGGGCAGAGTCCGGCAACGAGGCCCTGGCCAAGGTTTTCGACTACGAGTTTGCCCTCATCCTTATGGACGTCCAGATGCCGGTCATGGACGGCTACGAAACCGCCGAACTGATGCGGGGCAGCACGAGGTCGAAATCGATTCCGATCATCTTTGTCACCGCCGCCCGGATGGATCGTGAGCACATGTTCAAAGGCTACGATTCCGGGGCGGTCGATTATCTGTTCAAACCCCTCGAACCCCATATCCTGCGGAGCAAGGTCAATGTCTTTCTGGAACTGCACCGGCAGCGGCAGCAGCTTGAAGAAAAGACCCGCGAACTCGATGCCAAGATCCTGGAACTCGAGGTCCTGCAGAAGGAGCTGGAAGAAAAGAATGTCAAGCTGGAGGTGCTCTCCTCGCTCGATGGTTTGACCGGCCTCTTCAACCGGCGCTACTTCGACGACAACCTGAAAAAGGAATGGAAACAGGCCATCCGCACCGGGGCTTCCCTGTCGCTTCTCATCATCGATATCGATCATTTTAAGAACTTCAACGACCATTACGGCCATCTCGAGGGCGACGATTGTCTGCGCAAGGTGGCTCAGGCCCTGTATGAGGCACTGCTTCGGCCGATCGATATCGTCGCCCGGTATGGCGGCGAAGAGTTTACCGCTATCCTGCCCAATACCGATCTAGACGGTGCGGTCATGGTGGCCAGGAGGATGATGAAAAACGTGGCCGAACTGAATATTCCGCACCCGGCCTCGCCGGTTGCCGGGCGGGTGACGGTGAGCATCGGCGCCACCACCATGATCCCCTCCATCGATCAGCGCGCCACCTCCCTCCTGGATTACGCCGACAAGGCCCTGTACGAAGCCAAGGAAACCGGGCGCAATGCTCTGCGGGTCAGGCTGGCCGTTCAGTAATCTCCTGCCGAACAGCATTCACAAGGATCGGATTCTTTGACCGATGGTGCCGGAACGCGCTCTACCAACTTGAAGCTTTCAGCGATCAGCAGTCAGCTCGTTTCAAAAGCCGATAGCTGATCGTTTTTGATAAAGAAGTCAGTTTTTAAAGCTATGCAGCGGGGCGGGCATCCGTCCTCCCCAGGCGATGAACCGGCTCGACTTGCCGACGTTTTTGAGCGCCATGATCGGGCTGGCCCCGAACAGGCCGCCGAAATTGACCAGCTCGCCCGCTTCCTTGCCGGGTACCGGAATGAGCCGGGCGGCGGTGGTTTTGCAGTTGATCACACCGAGCGCCATCTCGTCGGCGATGATGGCCGAGATGGTATCGGCGTCGACCGAACCCGGAATGGCCACCATGTCGAGCCCCACCGAACAGACGCAGGTCATGGCCTCGAGTTTTTCCAGACACAACGACCCCTCGCCCACCGCTTCGGCCAGCATCGCATCCTCCATCACCGGAATAAAGGCGCCGCTCAGGCCTCCCACGGTCTTACTGGCAAAGATGCCTCCCTTCTTCACCGCATCGTTCAGCATGGCGAGTATTGCGGTGGAGCCCGGGGCGCCGATGGCATCGACGCCCAGGATCTTGAAGATCTCGCCGACGGAATCGCCGACGGTGGGCGTCGGGGCGAGCGATAGATCGACCACGCCGAATTCGATGCCGAGCGATTTCGACACCGCCCGGCCGATCAGTTCGCCGCAGCGGGTGACGCGGAAGGTGGTCTGTTTGATCTCTTCGGCCAGCTCGTCGAGCTGCAGGGTGCCCGGCTCCGGGTGGTGGTGAATGAGCCGTTCCAAGGCCCGGGCGATGACTCCCGGCCCGCTGACTCCGACATTCAGCACTGCATCCGCCTCCTCCACGCCGTGGATCGCCCCGGCCATAAAGGGGTTGTCGCCGGGCTGGTTGCAGAACACGACGAACTTGGCGGCGCCGAAGCCGTCCTGATGGGCGGTTTTTTCGGCCAGTTCCTTGATGGTGCGGCCCATCATCGCCAGGGCGTCCATATTGATCCCTTTCTGAGTCGTGGCGATGTTGATGGAGGCGCAGACTTTGTTGGTTGCGGCCAGGGCATCGGGGATTGAAGCGATATATTCCCGGTCGGTTGCGGTCATGCCCTTTTCCACCTGGGCGGAAAAACCGCCGAGGATATCGACGCCGACCGAGCTTGCCGCCTCGTCGAGGGTCACGGCCAGCCGAACAAAATCCTCCTTGTGGAAGCCCGCGCCCACCAGGGCGATGGGGGTCACGGCAATGCGTTTATTGACCACCGGAATGCCGTATTTCCTGCTCATCTCGTTGCAGGTGGCGACGAAGTTGCCGGCATAACTGAAGATTCTCTTCTTGATCTTGTCGCAGGTCGCGTCGATGTCGCCACCCCGGCAATCGAGAAGATTTATCCCCATGGTCACGGTCCGGACATCGAGATTCTCCTTCTGGATCATCTCGACAGTAGCAAGAATCTGGTCTGAGCGTAGCATATTGGTATTAACTCCTCCCCGGAGTCCGGGGGAAAACAGCAAATGGCACCCGACTGGCGGGGAATTGTTCAGTGCAGGGAAACCTCGTTGGTCACCTGGAAAATATCGTTGTGCTGGATCATCACCGTCAGATTGCTCTGCCGCGAATACTCTTCGAGTTCCTTCTGCAGCGTCTCCCCCGAGGAGGCGGAACGGGTCAGATCGAGCTGCAGGGCCATGGTGTACTGGTCGTTTTTCAGCGTGGTCGCCAGGTCGAGGATATTGATATTGTGTTCGAAGCAGAACTGACTGATGCCGTGGACGATGCCCGCCTTGTTCGGGCCCTGGACGGTGAGGATGTAGGTCTCGGGCGGGTGGGCACAGGCTTCGTCCAGATCATGGGCGACTTCCTTGATCGATACCTCGAACTTACAGTCGGTTTTGATATGGGAGATGGCCGCCAGGACATCCTCCCTGGTCACCTCCGGCTCGAAGGAGACGCTCAGGATCATGGTCAGGTAACCGCACAGCACGGTCTGGTTCAGGTCGGCGACATCTCCGCCAAGCCGGTAGATCGCTCCTGTGATACTTGCAATAATTCCGGGACGGTCTTTCGACATGACCGAAATGATCATCTGTTTCCTCATTCCTTTACTCCTGTCCTGCGGCTGGTTAATTTTGATGTCTGCTATGACTGACGAAATGGTGGTAACGCGAAACCCGACATTATTCCACGGTTTTGCCAATTCATCAAGCGGGAAAAATGGCCGGCGGCGCCTGGCCGGGCAGGACCGGGGGAGGATTTTGCCTGCCTGCAGCAGAATTTATGGATGTATTTTCGCCGTTCCTTGTGTACGTTAGCGTAATTGAGAAATCATGCCGCCGGTGAGGCGTGTAACGAATCCCGGGTGAGAACAGGATCGATGATGGGCAAGAATATCTTTGTGGCGGATTTAAAGGAAGGCGATCGCGTTGACGACCTGTTCCTGGTGAAATCGGCGAAAATAGGGGAAACCCGGGCGGGGAAGCCGTACCTGGTTGTAACGGTGATGGATAAGAGCGGTGAGCTCTCCGGCCCGATATGGGATAATGTCGAGGCACTGCAGGCGGTCTGCATCGCGGGCGAAGTGATTCGCCTTACCGGGGTGGTGCAGTCCTACCGGGAGAAACTGCAGCTGAAGTTCGACGGGGTCAAGAAGGTCGGCCCGGAGGAGGTTGAGCTGCAGCATTTCGTCCCCGCCTCGACCCGCAGCCGGGAGGAAATGGCAGATGAGCTGCACAACCTGATCCGGAGCGTCGGCGACCCTTACCTGAAAAAGCTGCTGGCCTTCTTTTTCAAGAAGAGCGACTGGTGGGCGAGATTCCAGGAGGCGCCCGCCGCCAAGGGCATTCACCATGCCTATGTCGGCGGTCTGCTCGAGCATTCCCTGTCGGTGGCAAGGATCGCAGATTTTCTCAGCACACATTACCAGGGAGTCGATCGTTCCCTGCTCATCGCCGGAGCCCTCCTCCACGATATCGGCAAGCTGGTCGAACTGACCATGGAGGGCGGGGTGGTGGAATATACCGTCCAGGGCAGGCTGAAAGGGCATCTGGTCATCGGCAGCGAGATGGTGGGTGAGGCTGCGGGCAGGATTTCGGGGTTTCCCGAACCGGTGCTGGCCCAGCTGCAGCATCTCGTCCTCAGTCATCACGGGAGGCAGGAATTCGGCTCGCCTGCGGTGCCGATGACGGTAGAGGCCTTTATCCTGAGTTTCCTGGACGACCTGGACGCCAAGATGAACATCACCGAACAGCTGCGCCGGAAAATGGATGGGGCCGGAATGTCCTGGACCGAATACCAGCGGGCGTTGGAACGCTATCTCTATCTCGGCGGCTTCGCCAAGAAAGATGCCGAACCGGAAGAATCGAGGCAGGAAACCAGCCGCCAGCCGTCCCTTTTTTGATGGGAAGACGGTGAGATGAGCGACTATCCATCACTTTCGCTCAGCGGCTTGTACGGTCATGACAAGGCCAAACGGCTGCTGAATCGCTCGCTTGCCGCCGGCCGCATTCCGCACGCCTTTCTCTTTCGCGGTCCGGACGGCGTCGGCAAGAAACTCTTCGCCAAAGGGCTTGCCGCGGCACTCAACTGCCGGGACCGACGCGGCGCCGAGGCGTGCGGGGCCTGTCCCTCGTGCCGCAAGTTCAAATCGATGAATCATCCCGATTTTCTGGTAATAAGCCCGGAAAAGGGGGTGATCAAAATCGATCGGATCCGGCAGCTCGGGCAGGAACTCACCTATCCGCCCTATGAGTCGAAGATCCGTGTGGTGGTGCTGGAGGATGTTCAGGCCATGCGGCGCGAAGCGGCGAACAGCCTCTTGAAGACGCTGGAAGAGCCGCCGGACAACAACGTGCTCATTCTGACTGCCGAGTCGTCGAAGGAGGTCCTCGCCACCATCGTTTCCAGATGCCAGGTGGTGCCGTTTGCCGGCCTGTCCGTCGCCGACACCTCTGCCATTCTCATCGCCCGCGGAGTGGCGCCGGATGCGGCTTCGCTTCTTGCCCGGCTGGCCGAAGGAAGCCCCGGCCGCGCGCTGCTCCTGCAGCATACCGAGATGGTGGCTCTGTGGAAAGAGGTGGTGGGTGCGTTGACCGACTCCGCCGTCGATCCCGATCGCGATGTCGGCATTATCCTGCGGCTGGCCGAGGCCGTGGCCGGCTTGAAGGAAGACCTGCCCGCTTTTTTCGGGCTGCTCAGGATCTGGGTGCGGGATCAGCTCTTTAGTGAGGACAGTGTCCACCTGGGGCTGCCGGACGCCCGCCGACGGAAAAGCTGGAATTCAGCGCAACTCTTTGCTAAATTGCAGGCGATCGGCCGGGCTGAGTCCGAGCTTGCCCGAAACTGCAACAAAAACCTGGTCTGTGAAGTGCTGTTGTTCAGCTTGCAGTGACTTCGGCAGTCGTTAAATGGAAAGGATATAGAAATTAGATGTCGGAAACTGTAAACGAAGAAACGGTCGAAGAGCCGGTCGGCGATGAGGAAGTCTTTTTTTACCGGGTCCAGTTCCGGGTAGGTGGCCAGCAGTCGACTGCAGTCGCAACGATCGCGGGCCTTCTGGCTGGAACTGCGGTAATGGTACAGACCGATCAAGGCCTTGAACCGGCGCATATTGCGCGATATTCGGCTACCTGCGGCTGCAAAGGGCAAAATCGGCAGGCAAGTTTTTCCATTGTGCGGCTGGCAACAGATGAGGAGCGTGAAAAGTTCCGGGGACTGGCCGAAAATGAGGCCCATGCCTTTAAGGTCTGCAACGCGCTGATCGCAACCCACCAGCTCAGCATGAATCTGGTCCGGGTCGAACGCTTTTTCAACGGCAGTAAAATGATTTTCTATTTCACCGCCGACAGCCGGGTCGATTTTCGAGGCTTAGTCAAGGACCTGGTTCAGGAGTTCCGAACCCGGGTGGAGATGCGTCAGGTGGGGGTCCGGCACGAGACCAAGATGATCGGCGGGATCGGCACCTGTGGCCGGGAGTTGTGCTGTTCGTCCTTTATCAAGAATTTCGATTCGGTGTCGATCAAGATGGCCAAAGAGCAGGATCTGCCGCTCAACCCGACCAAAATTTCAGGGGTCTGCAACCGGCTGCTCTGTTGCCTTACCTACGAATACGAGACGTACCGAAAGCAGCGGAAGAATATGCCGAAGGCGGGGAAGAGAATCCGGATCGGCAACGAGGATTACCTCGTCAAACGGCAGATACCGTTGCAGGACTTGATAATCGCCGAGAACAGTGCCGGGGAAGAGGTAGCTCTCACCAAACGGGACTGGAAGGCCTTTCTGCCGGTAAAAAAAGAGGGCGTCGACAAGAAACGGGAAAAGAAGGGCGACGAATAAATAATTTCTGCCGCCTCCTTTCTGTAGGCAAAAGCTTGGGAAAAGCCATGACAACATATATCACCACGCCGATTTACTATGTAAATGCGCAGCCGCACCTCGGCCACGCCTATACCACGATCGTTGCCGACACCTACAGCCGGTTTCGGCGGCTCTGCGGGGACACGGTGCGGTTTCAGACGGGCACCGACGAACATGGCGACAAGATCGTCAAGGCGGCGGAAAACGAGAATATCCCGCCGCGGGAATACGTCGACCGGATCAGCGCCATTTTCCGGGAAACCTGGCCGATGCTCGACGTCAAGCCCGATCATTTCATCCGCACCACCGATGCCGCCCA
>Ga0079306_1002304_pt1 | contig 10874 bp, 8 predicted proteins | sample Methanotroph_Enr_FD_79181 | JGI IMG/M metagenome (GOLD analysis project Ga0079306, IMG submission 79181) | Enriched soil microbial communities from Old Woman Creek wetland in Ohio, USA - Methanotroph_Enrichment_5 | ecosystem: Environmental > Terrestrial > Soil > Wetlands | place: USA: Ohio...
GTTTCTTGTAATGATCGACCACTGAACAACCTTTCGATCAGATCGGCAATTTCATCCATTAACTGAAGCAAGGTAAAGCCGACCCGATACCACTCAAGCATCGTAAATTCAGGATTATGAAAACGCCCCGACTCACCATTTCTGAATGCTTTACCTATTTGATAGATAGAACCGCTGCCGGCTGCGAGCAGCCGTTTCATTGCAAACTCAGGAGATGTTTGCAAAAACAGTGTTTGCCGCCGTGGCGGCAAACAGTACTCAGTTGTAAAAAATGCCAACTGCGGATCTGTTCCGACACTGTGGCTAAGCAGCGGCGTCTCCACCTCCAGTACCGACCTATCGGCAAAAAACCGACGTATATCGGCCAGCATCTGCGCCCTTAAACGCATCAGCTCCAGGGAGCATGTCGGTCGCCAGTCTTGTCGCACTATTCTTTTACGCGGGAAACGTATTCGCCGGTACGGGTATCGACCTTAATTATTTCACCCTGTTGCACAAACAAAGGTACCCTGACCACTGCGCCCGTCTCTAAAGTAGCCGGCTTACCGCCACCGCCTGAGGTATCGCCGCGCACGCCCGGATCAGTTTCAACAATTGCCAACTCAACAAAATTGGCAGGAGAAATAGCAAGAGGCGCATCATTCCATAAAGTTACCGTGCAGGAGTCCTGGTCTTTAAGCCATTTGCCCGCATCGCCGACAATCTTTTCATCAGCCTGATACTGCTCAAAAGTGTCCGGCACCATAAAATGCCTGAATTCACCGTCGCTATAAAGATATTGCATCTCGACGTCGATAACATCCGCCCCTTCCAGCGATTCACCTGATTTAAAGGTTCTTTCAATCACCCGGCCGGTTTTCAAGTTTCTTATTTTTACCCGGTTAAAGGCCTGACCTTTTCCAGGTTTGACGAATTCATTTTCAATAATTGCACAAGGGTCGTTATCCAACATGATCTTCAACCCGGCTTTAAACTCATTAGTGCTATAGATAGCCATTTTATCCTCAAATATGACAAACAATGTAAACTCAGCCATTATAATAGAGGCAACAACCGATAGAAACCTTAATAATCCCTGATGCCCGAGCAACAATCCGAAATCCAGCACTTTACTAAAAACTGGCAACAACAACTTGCCGAAGCTTTTAGCAGCATTGAAGACCTCTGCCATTACCTAGACTTGTCGCCGGCTGACTTACCGGTTTCAATCGCAGCAGTCGAAAAGTTCCCTTTACGCGTTCCTTTAAGCTTTGCTGCCTGCATGAAAAAAGGCAATCCATACGATCCATTATTACGCCAGGTATTACCTATTAACAAGGAACTGCTTGATTACCCCGGATTTAGCAATGATCCTGTCGGCGATCTTGCATCGGCCCCTCAAACCGGCGTTTTGCACAAATACCATGGCCGCGTTTTGTTTATCAACGCCGGCAGTTGCGCTATCAACTGCCGATATTGTTTTCGGCGTAATTTCCCTTACGCTGATTTACAGCTTAGCAAACAAAAAGAAGACGCCGCCGTACAATATATACAAAATGACGCCAGTATCTCGGAAGTCATTTTAAGCGGCGGCGATCCGCTGTTGCTGAACGACTCAAGGCTGGCCCGGCTTATTCAGCGATTAGACAGCATTAAACACTTGAAACGCATTCGAATACACAGCCGTCTGCCGATCGTCCTGCCCGCCCGGATAACCGATGATCTCATTAACACGCTAACCCAAAGCTCCAAGCAAATCATCATCGTCACCCACTGCAATCATGCCAACGAAATCAGTGATCGTGTCATTGACTCTTGCAGATCACTAAAAGACGCTGGAATTACTTTGTTTAATCAGGCAGTGCTATTAAAAGGCGTCAATGATAATGCAGAAGCCTTATGCGAACTGAGCGAACAACTGTTCAGCCACGGCATCATTCCTTATTACCTGCATCTATTGGACAAAGCGACAGGAACGGGACATTTTGAAGTTTCCGAAACAGAAGCATTGGCGCTTATCAGGCAAGTCCAAGCCGCCCTGCCCGGCTATATGGTGCCAAAGCTGGTCAAAGAACAGGCGGGAGCCAGTTCAAAACAGAGTATTTTATAGATCAGCCGTTCCGGTTAACGATGCCATGCGGCACATGCGCGGCGGCGACATGACGGGCGGCAGATTCACAATGACCTTTTTGATCGTCAAAGAAAATATCCGCACCGAACGCTTTCAAAAAAGCGCCCTTGTCTAAACCGCCTAAAAAGAACGCCTCATCGATACGAATACCCCAAGCTCTCAAGGTTCTGACCACGCGTTCATGAGCCGGGGCCGAGCGGGCGGTTACCAAGGCGGTTCTTATCGGCGATGACTCAGGATCAAATTGCGTTTGAATATGATGCAGAGCGCTTAAAAAATCCTTAAAAGGCCCGCCGGGTAAAAGTTTCCTGGCTGCACTACGTTCATTTTCGATAAACACATCAAGGCCGTACTGTTGATAAATCTGTTCCGACTCATCCGAAAACAGTACTGAATCACCGTCAAAAGCAATCCGCAACTGATCGGAATGATGTGCCATGGAAGGCCCGCAAAGAATAGTCGCCGCCGCAAAACCGGCGCACAAAGCCTTGGCGACATCATCCGCATTTGTCGATAAAAACAAATGAGCGCCGAAGGCAGGAATGTAACTATAGGGTGAAACGCCGCTGGTAAACGCCGCGCGGATAATTTTTAACTGATAATGGGCAATGGAATTGAAAATCCGCAATCCCGTATCAGCACTATTTTGTGATAACAGGATGATTTCGACCAAAGGATCGTCGGGACAACGATCATTTAAACTCAAAAATTTTTTAACCAGAACGAAGCCGAAACCCGGTTCCAAAATTTCATCTTCATGTTCTATTTGGTAACGGCAGAAAGCTTCCTTGCCTTGAGTTTCGAATATCGCATGCGATTCATCCAGATTAAATAACGCTCTGGACGATACCGCCACAACAAGTTTTTTCTCTCTCATTTGCCCGGCAGGTCTAGTTATCGCTTACCCAAACCGAGTCCAGATTAAGGGCTTGTTTGATTCTAGCCGTATTCGCATTGGCTTCCGCTTTGGTTTTAAAGCCCCCGACACGCAACCGGTACATGGTTGTATTTTTTTCGTAGACAGGTATCACTTCGGCAAAGACGCCTTGCCGTGCAAATTCAGCCGCCTTACTTTTGGCGAACCATTCCTGTTTGAACGCCACCAAATTTACCCCCCATTTTCCGATAGCTTCTGGTCTTTTTTCCTTTACAGGTTCTTCGTTAACCACTGCTTTTGGAGAAATGACAGGTTTACCGGGCTTAGCTGCTACCGGTTCGGGCTGCGTTTTCGCTTTGTCTGGCGCAGCTTCAGGCACGACGGCGGCTTTGGCCGGCGCCGTTGCGTGTGTATCGTTCTCTTTAGCAGGCACTGTCTTATGTGTAGCGCCTTCTTTAGCCGGCGCAGGTTCGTGTGCAACCTCTTTTTTGTCCGGCAGCGCTTCGGCCTTAACGGGTGCAGTATCGTGAGCCGGTTCTTCTTTAACCGGCGCAGGTTCGCGTGCAGCTTCAATCTTAGATGGTTCAGCAACGGCTGGCTCTAGAGCGCCTTTCCCTTCTACCCCGACCTTAACCTGCAATACCTCAAGCGCCTTGCTTACCATATCCTGTTTCGCCGCAATATCGGGCACTTTGTTATTTAACAAATCGGCAAGAAACTGGGGATTTCCTTTCAGTTCCGAAATAAAACCATTAACCTGCTGATTCAACTGCACTACAGAATTTCTCATCGCATTAATTTCTTCATTAGGCGGGGTTACAGTTTTGTTATCCAGACTCGCTTGAAGATTTGATACTGTTTCGGTTAATTTTGAAACTTCAGTTTTTGCGCCATAAGTCATCACGCCCAACCCAGTTGCTGCGCTTAAAGCCACCCCGCCAAAACCTAGCGCCAGGTAACCGAAAAGCTTCGCTTTTTTTACTTTCTTTTCAGCTTCCTCCAACTGCCTCTGCATGTCTTCCCGTTCGAACTCAAACCGGTTCATCTGCGCATTTTCGATGCTTTCTATCGCTGTGTCGGCGGATTGTTTCGGTTCGGATGGAACAGCAGTATCATCACTGACCGATTTCAATTCTGTGGCCCCCGGTTCAAAAGCCTGAACCGTTTCATCTTCATTCAAAAAGTCAGTCTCGCCAAAAGCATCTGCAAACTCATCTTGCTTACCGCCTATATCCGACATTTCCGTATCCGCAGTAATATCGAAATCAGGCAAAAGGAAATCATCTTCCTCGGTTAACGATTTTTCAGTCTCCTCCACCTGCTCGGAAAAATCGTTATTTCCTCCATCCAATTGAAAGAAATCATTCAAGTCAGCATCATCACCAAATTCATCTTTCTTCGTAGACGCTTGCTCTGATGTTTCCTCCGCATCAAACCCGACATCAGTGAACAGGCTATCAAAGCCACCCTCATCATTCTGCAAATCATTGAATGACTCTTCGTCTGCGGCTTGCTTTTCTTCATCGGCCACATCTGGGGCCAATGCCGCTTCAGATTCATCATCCAGAAGTAAATCCGATTCATTAAAATCATCGGCAAAACCCGAAAAGTCGTCGACTTCGTTTTCGTCCGCCAACTCATCGGTTTGCTCTAACGCATCTTTTACATCAAAACCAGTCTCTGAAAGTAGATTGTCAAAACTGCTTTCGTCATCCACCAAATCGTTGAATGATTCCGCAACGGTTGCTTGCTTCTCTTCGTTGACCGCAACCTCATCATCCTGAATCAGGTCCGATTGATCAAAGCCACCGATAAACAAATCGGCAAACTCATCAGCTTCATCCGACAAGCCGACATCATCGACCGAAGAAGATAGATTCTCGTCAGCCTGTTCTGATGCCTCTGCATCAGCTACCTGAGCCGATGCCTTAACCTCATCATCTTGGATAAGGTCAGATTCATCAAGACCAGCGTTAAATAAATCCGAAAAGTCATCCGCTTCGTCCGCGTCCGGCAAACCGGCGGCTTCGACCGAAGAAGATAGGTTCTCGCCAGCCTGTTCTGATGCCTCTGCATCAGCTACCTGAGCCGATGCATTAATCTCATCATCTTGGTTCAGGTCGGACTCATCAAGACCAGCGTTAAATAAATCCGAAAAGTCATCCACTTCGTCCGAATCTGACAAACCGGCGTCTTCGACCGAAGAGGATAAGTTCTCCGGTCCTGGCTCACCAACTTCAACTGCCGAAGCAATATCCGGCTTATTGAAATCATCACCCCCCGAAAAATCATCCTGCTCTTCTTCATTGGATGCCACTAAATCTTCTGTAGCCGGAGTCGATACAGCCGAAACTTGATCATCTTGAATCAAGTCCGATTCATCAAAACCATCGGCAAACAAATCTGAAAAATCATCAGCTTCGTCAGGCAAACCAACGTCATCGGTCGAAGAAGGTAAATTTTCCTGTGTAAATCCTTCAATTTCGGTTGCCGCAGACGTATCTGGTTCATTGAAATCGCTAAAATCCGAAAAATCATCCAGCTCATCGATCTCGCCAGCATCCTCAACCTGATCTGGCTCATCAATTAATGCATGTTTTTCTTCATTGGCTGCAACCTCGTCTTCCTGGATCAGGTCCGACTCATCAAAGCCATCGGCAAACTCATCACTTTCATCCAGCAAACCAACATCATCAGCCGAAGAAGATAAGTTCTCGCCAACCTGTTCAGATACTTCAGCTTCGGCTGCTGCAATTATGTCCGGTTCATTGAAATCACTAAAATCCGAAAAATCATCCAATTCTTCAAGCGTATTAATATCTTCCTTTGCATTTGACTGAGCCGATGCAGCACCGCCCACATCAAGGCTGGTATTCATCAGCAGCCTGTCAAGTTCATCCTCGGCATCTTGCGGCTCATTTAACGGACTAACAGCCAGACTCTCTACAGCCTGTTCTAATTCCCCGCTTTCGACTGCCTGAGCTTTTTCCGGTTCATTAAAATCATTGCTAAAGTTGTCAAAGCCTAAAAAATCATCCAGATCATCATGCAGATCAACATTTTCAACAACTCGCGCATCCGCATTCACCGCCGCTTGTTCTAATTCATCATCTACATCAAAACCGGCATCCATCAACAATCTATCAATAGCGTCCTCGTCGTCCTGCAATTCACTCATTGGAAGAAGGGAGGATTCCGCCTCATCCAACATAGCATCCAGGTCGACCTTGAGATTATCGCGTTTATCATTTGATTTTTTATCTGTTGAATCAGTCATATTCAGGCTCAGTAATGAGAAATTAGGATAACCACAAAGTTTCGATGCAGCGTTCAGTGCTTATTGGCAGTAAACAATTTTAATCATTTTAATACCAAATAAACTGAATGTTCATCAAGTTTCAGCCATTTAATGCTAAACTCCAAAAAAAACTCTCAAGAAAAAAAATGCAACTAGCTATCACTGCCCTAGGTCATCATCAGACTAATTTTATTACCGAAATATTACCCGCCATCCGCGACTGTAAATGTACTATTCTGGAAATAAGGTTATCGCGCCTCGCTCAATCTACTGCGACATACCTGCTCATTTCAGGCAACTGGAACCAGATTGCCAAATTTGAAAGTACGTTGGACATCATACAGAGACGGCTGGATATTAAAATTCACACCCTCCGGCCTGAACAAAAAGACAAACCCAAGGAATGCCTCCCCTATTCACTGGAAACAATATCCCTGGACCGCGACAATGTCACTGAAGCCATTACCTCTTTTCTGTCTGACCGCGAGATAGACATTGAAGAAATAACCGGCAGCTGTTACCAAGCCCCTTATATTCAAACTTCCGTATTCTCGACCAAATTTGTGGTTTTGGTCCCGCCTCAAGTTCACCTGCTATCGCTACGCGAAGAGTTTCTGGACTTTTGCGACCGGTTGAATATAGACGCCATTCTTGAACCCATAAAACGATAGACTTCATCATGATAACTCCCGGCAATCCTGTACCCGATTTCGAAGCTTTGTCTACCGGCGAAAAGACGGTAAAACTCAGCGACTACCAAGGCAAATACCTTGTGATTTATTTTTATCCAAAAGACAACACCCCCGGTTGCACTCAAGAAGGCCAAAGTTTTCGCGATAACATCGATAAATTCACCGCCGCCAATGCGGTCATAGTCGGCGTATCCCGCGATAGCGTCCGCATCCATGAGGGCTTTAAATGCAAGCAGGAATTCCCTTTCGACCTGCTCTCGGACCCGGATGAAAAACTATGCCAGTTATTTGATGTGATCAAAATGAAAAACATGTACGGCAAGCAAGTTAGAGGCATTGAACGCAGCACGTTCCTGATCGATCCTCAAGGCCTGCTGGTTCGCGAATGGCGCAAAGTAAAAGTCAAAGACCATTGCGAGGAAGTCCTGCAAGCCTTACACGAACTCACAGGCGCCTAACCATGAATATTCAAACATCGCCGGAAAAAAAGTTGTTTGTGCTGGACACCAACGTGTTGATGCACGATCCAACCGCTATCTTCCGTTTCAAGGAACATGACATCTTCATCCCGATGGTTGTTCTGGAAGAACTCGATCATGCAAAAAAAGGTCTCACCGAACTGGCACGCAACGTCAGGCAAGTCAGCCGGTTTCTCGATGAATTAATCTGCGACGCCAACCAGCAAACCATCAACGACGGCCTGCCGCTTTCGAACATCAAACACGGCCCGAATACCGATACCACTAACACCGGGCGTTTATATTTCCAAACCAGCGCAATGACCGCGCTATTACCGGAAAGCATGCCCGGCAACCTTGCCGATAATTCGATACTCCGCATCGTCTTGGCGCTGACCAAAGAACTGCCCGACACGACCGTTATCTTGGTATCCAAAGACATCAACATGCGCATCAAGGCCGCGACCTTGGAGCTGCTGGCGGAAGACTACCATAACGACCAGACCCTGGATGACATCGACCTGTTATACAGTGGCGCAATGGCATTGGAAAAAGATTTCTGGGAAGTGCACGGCACCAAAATGGAATCCTGGCAGGAGAAAAATCGCACTTTTTATAAATTGGAAGATCCTGTAGTCGCCGAATGGTACCCAAACCAGTATTTGTACATCGAAGACGAAACCAATTTCGAAGCCATCGTCAGATCCTGCGAAGGACACACAGCGGTATTGGAGTTGGCAAAAGATTACCGTGCAAAACATAACAATGTCTGGGGCATTACGGCGAAAAACCGGGAGCAGAACTTTGCCCTCAATGTCTTGCTAGACCCCAACATCGATTTTGTCACCTTACTGGGCACCGCGGGCACCGGCAAAACCTTATTGGCCTTGGCGGCTGGATTGACATTGACCCTGGAAAACAAAACCTACCAGGAAATCATCATGACCCGCGAAACCGTCCCGGTCGGCGAAGACATCGGCTTTTTGCCCGGTACCGAAGAAGAAAAAATGGCGCCGTGGATGGGGGCGTTAATCGATAACCTCGAACTGCTCGGCCAAAATGCGGAACACAACGAATGGGAACAAGGCGCGACCAGCAACATCATCATGAACCGGGTCAAAATCAGGTCGCTTAACTTCATGCGCGGCCGTACATTCCTGAATCGCTACCTGATCATCGACGAAGCGCAAAACCTGACCTCGAAACAGATGAAAACCCTGATAACCCGCGCAGGCCCAGGCACAAAAATCATCTGCATCGGCAACCTGTCGCAAATCGACACGCCCTATTTAACGGCGACCACCTCCGGTTTAACCTATGTTGTCGACCGTTTTAAAACTTGGCAGCATGGCGCACATATCACCTTGCGCCGCGGCGAACGTTCGCGTTTGGCCGATTACGCTTCCGATATTCTGTAATATATCCTTTCCCCGATTCGCTTCAGAATCGGGGATGCACACCCCGTAAAAACATTCACGATTAAACACAACATGGCAAAGGCGAAAGTTAGCAAAGAAGAACCGCTCGAAAAACAACTCTGGAAAGCCGCCGACAAACTCCGTAAGAACATCGATGCAGCCGAATACAAGCATGTAGTGCTCGGCCTGATCTTCCTCAAATACATCTCCGATTCGTTCGAAGAAATGTTCGCCAAACTGCAAGCGGGGATCGGCGAATACGTCGGCGCCGATCCCGAAGACATCGACGAATACAAAGCCGAAAACATCTTCTTCGTGCCGCCGGAAGCGCGCTGGTCGTTTTTGCTCGCCAAGGCCAGACTGCCCGACATCGGCACGTTTATCGATGCAGCGATGGATGCCATCGAGAAAGACAACCCCTCGCTCAAGGGCGTGCTGCCCAAAGTGTATGCGCGGCAGAACCTGGACCCGGCCAGCCTTGGCGGCTTGATCGACTTAGTGGGCAACATCGCTCTGGGCGATGCCAAAGCGCGCAGCGCCGACGTGCTGGGCCATGTGTTCGAATACTTCCTCGGCGAATTCGCGCTGGCCGAAGGCAAGCAAGGCGGACAGTTCTACACGCCGCGCAGTATCGTCGAACTGCTGGTCGCCATGCTGGAACCCTACAAAGGCCGGGTATTCGATCCCTGCTGCGGCTCGGGCGGCATGTTCGTGCAATCGGAAAAATTCGTCGAGGAACACCAGGGCCGCGTCAACGACATCTCCATCTACGGGCAGGAAAGCAACCAAACCACCTGGCGGCTGGCCAAAATGAACCTCGCCATCCGCGGCATCGACGCCTCGCAGGTCAGGTGGAACAACGAAGGCTCGTTCCTCAACGACGCGCACAAAGACCTCAAAGCCGATTACATCATCGCCAACCCGCCGTTCAACGTCAGCGACTGGAGCGGCGAACTGCTGCGCAACGACGGCCGCTGGCAATACGGCGCGCCACCGGCCGGCAACGCCAACTTCGCCTGGCTGCAACACTTCGTCCATCACCTCGCGCCCAACGGCAAAGCGGGCGTGGTGCTGTCCAAAGGCGCGCTGACCAGCAAAACCGGCGGCGAAGGCGAAATCCGCAAAGCGCTGATCGCCGAAGGCAACCTGATCGACTGCATCGTCAACCTGCCCGCCAAGCTGTTCCTGAATACGCAAATCCCCGCCGCGCTGTGGTTCATGAACCGCGCCCGCAACAACGGCCATCCGCGCAAAGGCGAAATCCTGTTCATCGACGCACGCAACCTCGGTCACCTGATCAACCGCCGCACGCGCGAACTCTCGCACGAAGACATCCAAAAGGTTGCCGACACTTACCACGCCTGGCGCACCGGCGAAGGCGAATACGCGGACGAGAAAGGCTTCTGCGCTTCCGTGCCGATTTCGCGCGTGGCCGAGCTGGACTATGTGCTCACGCCGGGCCGCTATGTCGGTTTGCCGGATGAAGCGGATGACTTCAACTTTGCCGAGCGCTTCGCCCAGCTCAAGGCGGAATTCGAAGCACAGTTGCTGGAAGAGGCGAAGCTGAACAAGGCTATTGCCGAGAATCTGGCGAAGGTGAAGGCATGAGTGGAAGCTTTGCCCCAACGACGTCAGTTTGGACGCCGCATAAAATCGGTGACATCCTGATTTTCGAATATGGAAAGGCCCTCAAAGACTATCAGGACGGAAATGGAAAGTACCCCGTTTTTGGTACCAATGGAAAAATTGGAGCAACAGACAATTACCTCTACGACAAGCCATCAATAGTAATTGGACGGAAAGGAGCTTATAGAGGTGTTCATTATGCAAATGGCCCGTTCTCAGTAATTGACACCGCATTTTATACAAAGAACAAAACAGAAGACTTGAGTACAGAATTTCTGTATCACTGGTTCAAGTGCGTGGATATCAATTCAATGGATAGCGGTTCTGCTATTCCATCTACAAGCAGGGATGAAGTTTACGATTTAGATATTTCCTTGCCGTCCTTTGCCGAACAA
>Ga0079306_1002305_pt1 | contig 10870 bp, 6 predicted proteins | sample Methanotroph_Enr_FD_79181 | JGI IMG/M metagenome (GOLD analysis project Ga0079306, IMG submission 79181) | Enriched soil microbial communities from Old Woman Creek wetland in Ohio, USA - Methanotroph_Enrichment_5 | ecosystem: Environmental > Terrestrial > Soil > Wetlands | place: USA: Ohio...
AAGAACCACTTCACAACTGCGTTACGGCGCTCCATCGACATTTTTCCATTAAGAGGGTGAGCTCCGAATGATTTCAATTTCTTGACCAGCCATTCACAGTTGTCGTTGAAGTTCGTCCAGATAATTGCCTTTTCACCAGCACGTGTAATATCGGTAATTAAGTCGTAGAGTGGTCCGAATTTACCTGGTTCGGCCGTATAACTTTCGTCGATGATCCCCGGATTAGATGCGATTTGAACCAGCCGCAATAGACGCTTGAGAATCGATTCTTGATCATCTTCGATCAGTTGCCCATCCCGAACAACCAAGGCACGAAGCTCTTCGCGCACTTGTCGATACAACTCGAACTGTGCAGGCTCCCAATCGCATTCAATGCGCCTAAATTCTTTGGAAGGTAAAACGATACGTCCTCCATCCTTAGTTTCTCGAATCGAGAACGATTTTATTCTTTCGTTAATTCCTTCAAGACGGCGTTGATATGCTTCAAAAGCTTGTGAGTCATGTCGAAGGTCGGCAGTAAGGTCTGTCTCACGCTTGAATCCTTTGAAGTCTCTGCCAAGAGACGCACCACCATCCAGAAAATATACCTGTGCCCAGAGATCGTAGGGACGATTAGCAACAGGTGTACCGGTCATGATGACACGCTTTTCGAAGAAGGAGGACAACTCAAAAAATGCTTGAGTCAATTCTGCTTCAGGATTCTTGATTTTGGCGGACTCATCGATGATTACGCCGACTCGCCTGGAGGACAACCAAGCCTTGAATCGACGAATCTCCTTCTTCGCAGCTTCGAAATGGCTCAGGACCAACCGAGTAGGCGTTGTGAAAACATAGTAATTATTTGTTGAGTTTTCGCTAATCACCAGTGGCGTTAGTTGGCTATGCGCATTAAACTCGCGAACCCAGTTTGCGATTAGTCCTTTCTTGGTGAATACGAGTACCGTATCAACTTCTTCTTGCTGGAGCCAGCGTAGCATGACATCGATGGCAATTTTTGTCTTGCCGAGGCCCTGTTCATGGAAGATGGCAGCATATTGGCGTGAGGCAACAAAATCGGTCGCTTCTTCCTGATAGGGAAATGCTTTGTACTTAGGTTCTAGTACTGGTTCAGCTCGCAGACGGAATCGGAAATCACTCACGCCATGTTCTCCTAATGTGGGTATCGCCAATCATGAAGGACAACACTCGGATGGGGATATGCTGTGCTGCTGTTTTCTTCCGCATGTGCGCGCATACGCGAATAGCTGTACCTGCATTCAGCCATGGGACGCCCATCCAAAGCTCTCCTTGTGGCTGACTGCGCAGATAATCAAAAAATGATGCGAGTTGATCAAAAGTGTGCTGGTTATCAATGTCATTTGCAGTTTTGGCCTCGCCGATAATCAATGCTGCGGTGACCAGGTCACGCGCGAATACATCTGGTCGATTGCTTCCAATAATTGGGGGCACGTCTAAAGCAATACCATTCTGTATGTCGCAATAGACGATTGGAGGATTGCACCAGATAGCATCAACTGAGATCTCCCGTGCCAATGCTTGAACAAGGCCCCGATGCTGTTCACTTTCACTCATTCTCGGTAATCAAGCCCGTCTGTTTGCAGAGATCATGAAGCTCCTCAAAACAATCTGAAAGGGCTTGGGCTCGCTGAGAGTCATGTATCTCACTAAGATCCTTTACGTCAGGCCAATTAAGACTTCTGATCTTGCTGGCCAGCGCATTAGCTAGTTGCTCAAGCGAAGCTTCCTTGATGGCAGCGTTAGCGCTTGGTTGTTCCAGAACCTTCATCGCTTCCCGAGCATCAAGCGATAAGAACTTTTTCTTAGCTTCTGGATTTCCTAGGATGCGCGGAATCTGACGAACTGTATTCAAGGGGCTTATCTTTGAATCATGTACCCACTTGGCAAAGTCATCCATCGTGAAACCTGCCTTTACGACAGCCTGTTTGACTTGGGGCTTCTGCAGCTCTACGAACGCACTGAAACGTGAGTAATCAGGTTGGTTTTGCCCCACGAGTGGCATGTAATGGCCCTGCATGTCGTTGTACGCTGCAATATACTCTTCGATCTCCCGTTTTCTGGCATTGCCACCGCAGTAGTCTAGTATTTCATTGATGGAAAGCTTTTGCTCCATGTAGAGCGAGTGCAGGTATTTGGCCTTCGCGTAGGGGCGCCACTGACGCGGCCCGACGAGGTGGGCTTGAAGCCGGATGGCGTGCTCGCCATCCTCTTCAATATCGGGTCGAACAATTGAGGGTATCGTGTCCCAGCTCCCCAGAGCCTTCTCTTCGGCAAGCTGGCGGTAAATCGAAACGCGCGTATTCCCTTCAATAACGACGTATGTGCCGTCAGCGCGCGGTGTGACCACAATAGGATTAATCAAGCCCTTGTAGGCGCGGATCGAAGCCTTCAGGCTCGAAAATGTAGTGGAGGCACCTTTATCTTCATCGTCTGGAGCAAACTGACCAAGTGCGAGTTCGATGAAGTTCTGCGGCGGGTCTCCCTCGATTGATTCAAGAGCGGGAGCAACTCGCGGATTTCTATTGTCAAGAACGATACTTGAGACAGGGATGTACTCGATTGACAGCATGGACATTCTTTGTTCCTAAATTGTATATTTCACGATTCTCAATACTACACTTGAGCCAAACCTAATCTATAGATCCAACAACACGGTCGACAATTACTCTAATCTTGGCAAGTGTCCGAGCATCGAACTCATCAGCAAAATGGCTCATTAGTTTTCGCACTACATCCAACTGAGCATAATGCATTGCTGCGGGAGAACCAGTTGCAGCACCGCCTTTGACAGCCGCCAGTATCCGCTTGTGACTTTGAACAATTTTCATCTCGACTGCGCGGAGTTCCGCTTCCGTCTCGCGATCGGCATCTTTATATGCCTTCGAAACTTTGCGCTGGAGCTTGTCAATTTCGGTCACTACTCCGCTGATCTCGAATATGTCGACATCCGTTTTCTTAGTAATCGATATAACGCTACTTGATATCTCTTCAGCTTTTTTATCAATATTTTTTACCGACAGCTGATTTTGACGCGAGAGATCATAAGCCTCTTTGCCAAGTTGCTTACACACTACGGCCAATTCTGATCTTGCTTTCAGCCACTCGTCGATCTCTTCAAAACCGTCTCGGCGCGCGTTTGGGATAAGCTTGTCAGCCTTTGCAAATATTTCGCCGATGTACCAGTCGTTGAATCGGCCATAGCTGGTTGCATCCTCTAAATTCTTAAACACTTCGCCGACCACACCAGTTCCGTCAATTTGTATATTTTTGACTCGGACACGTATGGCTTTTTTTTCGTCTTCACGAAAAACCCCAGGGGTTCCTTTTCTCCCAATCCAGCCCCACCATAGCCCCGTAGGCGATTCGACAAAGCCAATTTGAGATAGGGACGTCAGTGTTTTTTGAACGAGGTATTTGTCGCCATAAGGTTTGAAAACCTGAGTCTCACCATCGTCGTTATGTACAAAAATCGCTATTTCTTCAATGGGTTCACCGAGCTTTGACGCATGCTCGTGAATGTCAGATGCGAACTTGAACTCTTTATCATAAGGCACAGGGGCAACTTGACTCAAATAATCAACCATTGCACTGGAATCCGAACATTCGACTGGCGGATCGACTAAATCCTCTAGTACGACCTCGAAGAAATGATCATCAGTGTTAGCATTTGGATTAAAAGCCACCTTAACATTTCGCGCCAATATTTCTTCTAAACTATACATCGTCGCATATGAGGGCTTAAGATCATGACGCATCCCATACGCGTTGAATGTCACCTCGGTCTCGACATCGTCCCCCTTGGCTTTGCTTCGAAAGATGAGTTGGTTGCATAACACTAATCCAGCTAACCTTCCAATACCTCGGAATCCCGCTTGTCTCTTGTAGTTCTTGTTAGAAGCTCCAATGCTTGTAAGCGTATCAACTGCGATATTTTTATTGATTCCTAACCCATTGTCCCGAATAGTAATAGCGTTCGCTTTTAGCATCACATCAATTCTGGCTTCTCGTTCGTCCATGACATTGCGTTCAATACCAGAAATCAACGAGTCATAGGCATTCTGAATGTATTCCCGGATTGCACATGTCGACTCGCTATACATACCGACCGTTAACGTCTCGAGAATAAAACTCCCAAAATAGGGTTGTATTTTCGTTGGATTCCCTTCTTTATTATTGCTCATTAGAGCCCTCCATCAATTAGTTGAGCATTCAAGCCATCCGTTGTACGCAAAGATATTGTGCGCGTTATTTTCTTGTCTATTTCCAACTGCACCAACGGAAGGCCAAGGAAGGTACAGAGCCCCGTTATTAATTCATTTGCTTTTACTTCTCCCGGAATGGACAGTAATTGAGGCAATGCAAAGGCATCGCCCTCATTTACGTCGATAAAGTAGTCGGTATCATTAATAACGAAAGCATTTAGTAGGAAGTTCTTAGTATTTGGTTGTGGAGTTGTGTTGATACGGACCTTAATTCTGGTTGGCTGTTTTTCTGGAAGATAAATTGCCCTGCCGGTTCGTTTACCGATAGCGTCATGAAGCGCATCGATAGCCTTTGCTGAAAAGTTGCAATCTTGCCACTGGAACATAGCTTGCAGAAACGGTGCTTGGGGGATACTCACCGGATTGTTGTCCTCTTGTAGGTAAACACCAAATAGCGTACCGCCGTACAAGGCACAAGCAATTGGTTCATCCAAATGTGGCAAGAGTGAAAGAATGTCTGTTACTCGTTGAGATGCAATAGAATCATGTTGTGCTGACTTAACGACTAGTAGTCGTGTGATCCAAAAAAGAACTTTCCACGACAGTGCATTGCCGTTTGGTAATATCCACGAATCAACTGTCTTGGCGGCTTTCACAGGATCAATCATATCAGCGACGATTTGATTCGCTTGGTCTTTGACCGGGTCTGCGGCATTGTATGCTATTGCCAACATTTCCATCGGAGATATATCAGTCACTCCAGCAACTAATGCGTTCTTGACCGAGGAAGCCGCGCTTGCGCCCTTTGGGCGGTAGTCATCAATATCTTCAAGGAACTGCAATTCGGTGCGAACTGCAGCCGTAACAAATGCGGGAGCAATATTTTGTGTATGGAAGTAAGTGCCTAATGCCCAATTATTTGCCAGCGCTGCACGTTTAACCTTTCCGGAAACACACGCTTCATGTTCTAGCATAGGATGGATTATTGGTAACGTAGGCCATTTCTTTCGTAACTCTCGCAATGAAGGTCCCGGGTCACCAGCCTGCTTTGATAAGCCACCACGTATCCAGTCTTTTTTTCCGTCGTTTGTTAAAACAACAATTGCCTGAATTTGATTTGCGCGAGTATGTTCCAGAATTTCCTTCCAAACGATTAAGTCTCCCGCACGATTTCCACCAGATGCATCTGTGTCCTTTTTGCCCCGGTCTTCAAAGCCAGGAGGCACCCGTCCAGTATATCTGTTGTCACAAAGTTGGCCGATTGATTCTAAGTACTCAAAGGCACTTCCTGAATCGATACAAACCTGATTGATAAGCTCGATTACGTCTGCTGCGCTCTTGCTATAGCTTTTCTCATTCCATTTTTCTATGTGCTTTCCAAGATTATGTAGCTCAGAAAAAAGAACACGAGTATTTGCTACATTTTGCCCAGCAGGGGCATAAGACAGAGCAAAAACCTCGTCAAGAATGGGATGAATATCAGAATAAACGTCTTGAGCTGTGTTGGTGAGGCGGGTTGCTGCCTCCAATAAGATCTTTTTTAGACTCGAATCGTTATGGTGTAACTGGAATTCGTGGCTAACCCAAAGAGGAACATGAATACGATCTAACCCAAACTGCCTCAGCCATTCAAGAAACTGCGAACGCGATTGGGAGCCAATTCTAGTCAGCCACGTGAGGAACGATGTATCAATGTAGATATGTGTCCCAGATGACGATAGTAAATTCGTTAAATCATTTATATAGTCAGGTAACTTTGGTGGCTCCACTAATATTTGCACTTGAATGTCCTGAAATGTAGCGCTCGTCCTAAAAATAACTTTAGCAGCCAGTGATATTTTCTTGACCGTAAATTCTACGCAGATAAAACAACAGAGATAATTCTCTAGATTGCAATATTCTAAATGGTTAGGCTTAGTTACGCTAGTCTGAATAAGGATACATACTGTGAAAAATATAGCATCGTTGGTATCAGCAAATTTTGGGCACTTTTTTCTGGGTAAAGTTACAAAAACTATTTGGAGCTTATCCAAGCAAAAGAACAGCTACATTGCCATTATGTTAGCATGCGTCCTTGTAGCCCATTTAAACGTGGAATCCGGCCTCAATCGGCCCTTTTCTGTCGAATCAGTTTTAGGATGAGGTATCCCAACGACACCATCCTCACCACATAATTCCGCCAGCAAACTGCTTGGCCAACGCAACGAGCTTTTCAACAGCGCTTCTTCCACTCTGTGCAATTGGGCCTCCCAGTTGTCTTTTGACTTGAATCGCAATAACTGTGTCGAAAGCATATTCATGGCGTCTGAAGTATCCACTTCAAAGATATGGTATGAGATATGATTAAATACTACCTCGACAACGGCTATGCATCTTGGGTTGCCATTGATTAGCAAATGCTTTTTACAGCGTGGCAGCTTAGGCAGCTTTCGTAGCTGCCTTGATTGGATTATGTATCCATACTCAGAAGTAAGCTCGTCCAGCATGCGTTGAAAACATTCAAACTTGTTGGCATACAAGCAAACATCATCCGTTTCGTCTGTAACAAACTCCCACTCCGCACTGGGCACTGTGCCGCTGCTGGTTGGCTCATTCACACTGACATTCTCGGATGCAACACCTCCAGTTTCTTCGTCTGTTTTACCTGAAACGCCCTGTTGTTTCGTATCGGCGACCTTACGGGTCTCGAACGGTTTGGAAAACTCAAAAGCGACAGAAGGTGCATATAAAAGAACATGCTGATTATCTGAACTGGCCTCCGCCTCATTATGGACAATATGCTCATCAGCGGGCCTATCGAGAATCGCGCTTGCTCCACCTGCTCCATGTCCACGAACGTGTTCTTTGAATTTAGGATGATAGATTTCAACAAGATCTGGAACATTCACTTTAACATCTCGTACACCAGTAATTTCATAGACGAACATACAGTTGGCGGCTTGGTCAAAGCGACCTCTAACATCAAATCGAGCACAAGGTAGTTCCGGCGGTTCAAACTGGAAATCCCAGAAGCGGTAACCGTTTCTCTCATACCCATCCAGTTTCTGGTATCGACCAATGCTTTCAAAGGATGTTCTAGCATCCTGATCAATCAGGAGCCAACTCAATAATCGCCGAGCGCCATAGTCATCCAGCGATTTCAATGGATAGCTGGATGATGGAAGCACATTGATCCGAATTTCTTCCGGACTGATATGCTGGATATCAAACTCAGCCTTCAGACAATCCGGCTCTAGCGCTGTCCGGGATAAATAACCATCGTGAAAAAATAGAACCCGAGCAAGCTCAAACTGAGGTAGAAAGATCTGCACTCTCTTGTCCGAAAGAAAGTAAAAACATTGCTGCTTTTTATCTAACGCGTGAATTACAGATTGAATTGGATACTCGGCAAGTGTTTTTTGCTGCCAAGCTTGGGTACTCGTAATAGCTAAAGAAAGCTTATATCCAGCTTGTTTAGGTTCCGCTAAGGGATTTAGCACTCGTTTTCGCACAAGGACAGGCGCATTAGACAGCGTCAAATATTTTTTATCCTGTGCAGGAGATAACCCCAGATTGACGCCCCATTGAGACCCGTTAGTTTTCCTGAATAATGAACCAATTGATAGAATTTTTGTATCGTCGGACAATCCATCAAACCTAATATTGCGCATTAATCCCCCACTATTTCGTGCAACAGGTATCTAGCATCATCAGTCAACCGCTCGTCGCTCAACCCTGCGTCCCTTAACAAACGCCATCTATGTATATCCGGTCTCAAGACAACTTAATGCCTTAGTCATACGCCGAATTTGATAATTTGAAATATCTTCACAAAACCGCTTAAAAAATAAGTCCGTCAACGGCATCTTGTGGATATTTTTTTCAACTATGGTACTCTTTCCGAGTTTCGACAGATACCATTTCCTCGACCACCTAGGCGAATCAAACAAAGACTTATAAGTATTCCGTATCTTGATCAGTTCACGGCATGTGACCAGGTCCCGTTGTCGCCAGTTAACTCGCCGGTTTTTTCTAGCCATCGTCAAATAGAACTGCCGATTGGTGGACAATAGCCACCCTCTGTCATAACGATACAACTTGGTATAAAGCGCTCCATTTTCAGATCGCGCCTGCTTGACACTTTTTTGCCTGATCAAGGACAGCCATTGTGCTCTAGTATTGGCTTGCTGTTCAGTTACGCTCTCATCAGAAATCGGCAGCTCTGTAAGCGGCATATTAAGGCTAGTTCGAATAGATGAAACCTCGGCCAGCACCTCGTCTATCCACCATGTATCTGGCAAAAAGGCATCCAATACCACTATGTGTTCAAGGTAGCTGAACGATTTCCTATGTTTACGAAATATCGAATACAGCCAATTACTTTCTGTATCAGAAATCGGCAATCCATGCGATTTCAACCAGAATGCTGGCCAACGACCAAGAACTCGCTCCCTGACGGCTTCATGCCGGATATTATGTCCTGCAAGACAATCGCCCGTACCGGCAAGCTGGCGATAATAGGCACTCCATTGAGCAAAGCTTGCTGCGCAGTTGGTGCAAAGTTGCAACAGACGATAAACCTGCTGCGCTACCTTGATGGCCGATGGATTTCCCGGCTTCTGCGGTAGCATTGGACAGACAGACGGAGAGGCAAGGAAAAACTGATGGCGATGGTAGGCGTGTCGCTCTATGTTTGCTTCAATCAGATGACCATGTTCCAAACAACAATCTGCGCCCGCTATCTGCCACTGACGTAACCAGTAATATTCGCCTTTTTCTTTCAACTGCTGTTGCAAACAACGTGGACAATAGCGCAGGTATCTTGACTGTGTGACCCGCGATGCTGCTACGCCCAAAATCAGATGAATTGTCCCTTGAGAATTAGAGGCCATTTTCTCAAGACATTGCTTTCGATGTAATTCTGTCGTGAACGGTGCGTAGAGTGGAAACAAGGTGTGTTCATAAGCCAATTTCTCAACGTTGAAACCCAATCTATCAGGAAATAAGCGCAGAAGATTCTCAAGATGATTAGGCAGATCAACGGTCGCAATAACATGCCGGTTTCCGAAAACCTCTTCAAGCAGTTGCTTTGGACTAGTAAATCCCATATGGGCTCCGGCTCTGGCAACCAGGCTGTAAATCAGCTCATTGGCATAAGGAACCGGAAAATTAAGCATAGTTAACCCACTTTCTTCAGCCAAGACATGACATCAAAAACCAGTTCGGAACGCTTAAGCTCATGATAGACCGGTTGAGTTTTGCCGCATTGCGAGAATTTGAACCGTATATCCTCCGAGTCGAGAGTATGCCAATCCTTTGCCTTGATCTTTATTATTTTATTTTTTAACACATTAGGCGCTTGCTCGCCTGTGTTATACCATTCGAGAACAATCGGCATTAACTCTCTAACTGATAAATTTGGGTACGAGCTAAAAGCCCGCTTGATTAATGGCCCAATCAGATCTGAACTACAATCCATCCCAACTAACAGATTATGTAGCCGATTGGCTTGCTCACTGTTTCCATACTTCCCCATCTCTAAATTAGAAGCGGACTGTGCTGCATCAATTTTGGCACTGAGCTCCAGTATTCTTTTGTCGATATCCGGAACAATCAAATCCGAGTACTTGGCAATCAACTCAGGGTCACCAGACCTCAGTGCCGCTAACATCTGATGTACAGGCCTTAGCTCATCATCATAAACCTGCTTCAGCAGTTGTGGTGTTATCCGTTCTGTACGAGTAGCAATCGCTCGTAGTTGGGCCAGCACAAACAACTTTACGACAATATCGAGCACTCCTTGAGATAGGTCATACCAGCATTGACGAACGACCTCTGTCAGTACCTCGTCACGTTTTTGCAGCCATTGATATTGCCAAAGTTTATCGGTAAACGCTGTCCATTCGGTTACTCTGACTTGGTTATTTGCAGGATTCGTTGTTGATTTGGGCGCTTGCATGGGCTCCCACAATAGAGCACCAAAACCGGCACCGCGTCGAGCGGATCTCAAATCCATCTCAAAAATGGGTCTAGCCTTTGGCGTACCAACCATAACCACCGGCAAACCGATCACATTCACCAAGGTCACAAAAAAGTTCAACATCTTTTCCACCCCACCAGACCGGCTCATACTCAGATGCTGAATTTCGTCGATGACCAGAACACCAATGGCATGAACGTTCGCAATCTGGCTCATAAGAGCTATCAAGGTCTCTACACTATGGCGTTTTAATGCATATTTCCGCTCATAATCGGTCTGTAAAACCGCATCAATGGCCCTGAAGAAATGGTTACACAAACTCTTGAGCGAACCGTCATGCGGACAGTCCAATTTCAGGTAAGTGATCTGGGTAAAGTTATATTTCTCGTGATATATAACTTGTGGGTAGGTGGCCAGGATTCGATTAAGTGTGATGCTTTTTCCAGAACCTGAGCAGCCGATCAATGAGAGACTGCGGGCTGTTGACTTTACATGCTCGAACCGGAACACATCCAGCTCTCCCGACATCACCCGTTCATAGCCATTTTGCAGATGGGTGTTCAGGGATCCATCTCCCAGATTACGGCCCACATAGCCTTGCCGGATCATTATGGACAACTTGGACTCTAATTGCAGGTGTCTTCCTATGGGCTGGAAAAAGTCGTCCAGCAATTGAGAAATGATGTGGACT
>Ga0079306_1002306_pt1 | contig 10870 bp, 9 predicted proteins | sample Methanotroph_Enr_FD_79181 | JGI IMG/M metagenome (GOLD analysis project Ga0079306, IMG submission 79181) | Enriched soil microbial communities from Old Woman Creek wetland in Ohio, USA - Methanotroph_Enrichment_5 | ecosystem: Environmental > Terrestrial > Soil > Wetlands | place: USA: Ohio...
AAAGTAGTATCGGCTTCATTTCCATCAATTACTTCAACGACCATTCCTTTTCTTGCAGAAAAAACAGTATCACCAGATTTAACCTCAAACTCAAAAGCTTTCCATCCATTTGGCTTGATTTTTCCAAGAAACATTTCGTTAATATTACTTAACTCCAGCACCTTATTTTTTTCCCCTTTGGATAACGGTAATAAGTAGACAAACGCCGGATCAATTTTTGGATTCAGTACGCCGCGAACGAACGTATAACTATATGTATAGCCGATCGTACTATTCTGATTTATTGGTCTAAGTGTAAGAAACTTTCCACTCTCATGCTTAATCTCGCCTCTAAATGAAGTTGGCGATGCATTTTCAAGTTGGGTAAAAGTCAGATTTAAAAAAAAGGTGCCATAGTCTCTTTTTACATATGAAAAATCCACAGATTGATCGTTATTGCTGTCGCTATTAATGTAAATCGAATTATCCTGAGATTGAACATTCAAACTTAGAGTCAATAAAACAGTTAATAACTGCCACAAAAGTCTAGATGAAGTCATTTTATCGTTTTTGGGTGGAATTATTTGAAACATAAAATACCGTGAAAACTTCTATTGTTTAGTCAGCACCCCTCCACTTTCCCGGGTCGTAAATACCTTATACAATTCGAACCAAACAATGCTGGAAAAGCCGGCAGCAGCACAAATCAGCGCTTCACTCAGGCTAATTTTATCGAATTGAAACAGGTTCAGAAGAAAAGGAACATTCAGAATCAGGATCAGGAAAAAAGTTGCTCCGCCAACAACATATTTTACTGTTTTGTTTGGAGTGCGGATAATCTGGAAAATATTTCGGGTCCATGAACGGTTCGATAAAATCACGGCAATATTGGCAGCAATCAGAGTAGTAAAAGCCAGTGCACGAACTTCCTTTTCGGAGTATTCCATTTTCAGTCCGAAAAAATACACCGCCAGGACGATCACCAGGATTCCGATCCCCTGCGAACAACTTAGCCAAATCTTTCCAGCCCCGAAAAACGGCTCTTTGATATCTTTTGGAGGACGATTCATCACGTTTTTCTCTTCCAGCTCGGCTTCAAAAATAATGGAACAGGCCGGATCGATAATCAGTTCGAGAAAAACAATATGCACTGGCCAAAGTATCAAAGGCCAGCCTGCAAAAAACACCGGAATGAGCGACAATCCTGCAATGGGAACATGGATGGCAAATATATAACCCAATGCCTTTTGCAGGTTATCGAAAATGCGCCGACCCATTTTTACCGCACCAACAATTGAAGCAAAATTATCGTCCATCAGTACCAGCGACGAAGCCTCACGAGCCACATCAGTTCCTTTTTCTCCCATTGCAATTCCTATATTGGAAGCCTTCAGTGCAGGAGCATCATTCACGCCATCGCCGGTCATTGCCACAATTTCCCCGTTACGTTTCAGCGCGTTCACAATTTTAAGCTTCTGTTCCGGAACAACCCGTGCAAAAACATTCACTTCCCTAATCCGTTCACAAAGTTCATCCTCCGACATCTGTTGCAGTTCTGCTCCGCTTATTGAAACCTGATAATTTTTCAATCCGATTTCACGGGCAATGTTCATCGCAGTAACCGGGTAATCTCCTGTGATCATGATAACCCTGATGCCAGCCTGGTAACATTCGCGAACAGCTTCCGGAACAGTTTCCCTAATGGGGTCTGATAAGGCCAGCAATCCAATAAATTCGAAATCGAAATCATGCTGTATTTCCGGCAAATCTTTAGATCCGATCAGCGCCCTTGCAACACCCAACACTCTCAGTCCCATAGAAGCCATTTCAGAAACGGCTCCGGCAAATTTTGCTTTATCACCATCCGAAAGATGGCACAAATCAAAAATAGCTTCAGGTGCTCCTTTTGTGGCGATGGTTTGCTGATGGCTTTCTGCATTGGTAAAAACCCGCGACATAGCCAGCAGATCCTTGGAAAGCGGGTATTCCTTAACCATCTGCCAGTCGGTATGTATGTGTTCTGTATCTTGTAAATAGGATTCACCCATATTAGTTATGGCTCGTTCCATCGGATCAAACGGATTGGTTTGGCTCGACAAAATTCCGTATTCGATAATTTCGTGAAATTCCTCCGGAAACCCGTTTTTTTTGCTGACCGTATGAAAGCTTTTTCCGTTATATAGCTGGGTGACAGTCATTTTATTTTGTGTAAGCGTACCGGTTTTATCGGTACATAAAACCGTTGCCGAACCCAGTGTTTCAACTGCAGAAGGCCGGCGGGTCAGTACATTTTTCTTTGACATCCGCCAGGCACCAAGTGCCATAAAAACAGTCAGCACCACAGGAAACTCTTCAGGCAACATGGCCATTGCCAGGGTTATTCCGGCCAGGAATCCTTTCAGTAAATCACCGCGGGTGAAAGTATACACCAGGATAACCAGCACACAAAGAGATATCCCAATGATTGCCAGCTTTTTGACCAGTGAACCCATCTCTGTTTTCAGCTTGGTTGGTTCCTCTACAACCGATGCAAGAGCTTTCCCGATTTTCCCGATTTGGGTATTTTGACCAATTGAAGTAACTTTTACAATTCCATTCCCCTGAACGATCATCGATCCGGAGTATACAAAAGGCAGATCTTCTCCACCCGGCTGACTATAAGGATCAATACCATTCCATTCTGATTTATTAACCGGAACCGATTCACCGGTCAGCAGCGATTCGTCGGCCATCAGGTTCACAGAGTACAAAACTGTTGCATCAGCCGGAACACGGTCACCTTCCTGTAAAATTACCAGATCGTCGGTAACCACATCGCGACCTGCAATTCGTTTTTCAACACCACCGCGAATTACCAAAGCACGTGGGCTGGCAAGGTCCTTGAGTGCATCCAGTGCTTTTTCAGTTTTCTTTTCCTGATAGAATTCAATTCCCATAATTACGAAGACAAAGCCTAGCAGCATCAAACCTTCATTGATATCGCCTAAAATCAGGTATAACGATCCACAGGCAACCAACAGCAAAAACATAGGTTCTTTTACAACTCCCCAGGCAATTGCAAACAGGTTTTTAGGTTTCGACGATGGCAATTCGTTGAGTCCTTCCGTTCTTTGCTTTTCGATAACCTGTTCATTGGTTAATCCGTGGTATTTTTCTGATTTTAAATCGATCTTCATAAAGGTTGTTTCCTGATAATTATTTGATTAGAAAATACTAACTATATAAGTAAATTTTTTATTGTTTTAAGAATACTTTTTCAAGAATGTTCTCCAAATGTTTCATTTCGGGTTTTTCCAGATTTTTTCCGATCAGTTCAACCATCCGTTTATGGACATCGTCATGCATCTGATTAATTAGTTTCCCTTTTTCGGTCAGATGCAAATGAGTACTTCGGCGATCTTCGTCTGAATGAACACGGTAAATGTAATCCTTTTCAATTAGCTTGTCGATAGCAACTTTAACAGTAGGTTTAGTCAAACTTAATTCTGACGCCAATTCGGTCAGGTTCGGATTATGAAGCTGATAAATGGTTTCCAGGTAATTCATTTGTGTCAAAGTCAGATCATTAAAATTGAACTGTTCTTTAGCTGCCTCTTCCATTTGCCCAATAACCCTTGAAAATTTTGCGATTATTTCAACCAGTTTTCCCATGCAGTAAATATAATTAGAATACATTATCAACGTGTGAGGCAATTAATTTTTTTTTCGCCCACCATTTAATTAATTATCTGCGTCTTCTGCTCTGGGTACAGTAAAGAAATTGGAGAGAGGCAGCAATTTTTATTATCTTAGCCGTCAATGGAATCCTTTTCAGAAATATTGAGTACCGGTGATTTTACCCGTAAAGAACTTGTTCGCATTTTAAATGCCGAAGGCGAAGAACGGCTGAAGCTCTTTCAGCGTGCGCAGGATGTCAAACTTCAAACGATCGGAAACAAAGTATATTTCCGCGGACTCATTGAATTTTCGAACATCTGCACCAAAGACTGCCTGTATTGTGGAATCCGTAAAAGCAACGACAAAGTTGTGAGGTACGATTTGACCAATGATGAAATTCTGGACGCTTGCCGCTTTGCCTGGCAAAATCGGTTTGGATCGGTAGTTTTGCAGTCGGGCGAGATTTCGTCATCAGCTTTTGTAAAACGTGTTGATTTGTTGCTCCGGAAGATTAAGGAAATCTCGAACGGTGAACTTGGAATCACACTTTCATGCGGCGAACAAAGCATCGAAACTTACTGCCAGTGGCGCGAAAGCGGTGCTCACCGGTATTTACTTCGCATCGAAAGTTCCAATCCTGCCTTGTACAAAAGAATTCATCCGGGTAATGAATTTCACTCTTTTGAGCGACGAATTCAGGCTTTAAAAGATTTGAAAACAGCAGGCTATCAGGTTGGAACTGGTGTAATGATTGGACTGCCATTTCAAACCATTGAAGATTTAGCCGATGACCTGCTCTTTTTAAAACGGATGGATGTCGACATGGTTGGAATGGGACCGTACATCGAACACGAAGATACTCCGCTATACGAATTCCGGAGTTTGATAAGAACCAAACAGGAACGTTTTGATCTGGCGCTGAAAATGATTGCTACTTTACGATTACTGATGCCAGATATCAACATTGCCGCTGCAACCGCATTACAGGCAATCGATCCGGCTGGTCGCGAAAAAGCGCTGACTATCGGGGCCAACATCCTGATGCCAAACCTGACTCCCTGCGACTACCGGAAAGAATATCAGTTGTACGAAAACAAACCTTGTTTGGACGAAGATGCGGAGTTATGTCGAAACTGCCTGGAAGCCCGTATTGAGCTGACTGGCTGCGAAATTGGCTACGGCGAATGGGGTGATTCAAAGCATTTTGGAAGGCAAAAAGGTTAAAATAAAAAACTCCGCAACAATTTTCATTATCGCAGAGTTTAAAACCCTAATTATCAATATTGACCCTTTTATTTGTCGAACCGGATACCTAAAGTAAAACCGATCCAGCCTTTCGCAGTGTGATTGTCACCAACATGTGAGTACATATCATAAGGAGCGAAAGTGCTTTCGAAGGTATGGCCAAAACTTTGCTTGTTTTCAGCAATGTTCAGGTTGAGACTTGGACCACCGAAAATGCTGACTTTTTCACCCAGACGTTTACTGTATAACAGCTTAATTTGCTGATAATTGTTGTAATTATCTGTCCAGATTTCGTCTTGATTCACATGATAAATCATGTATTCCAGGTTCATCGAGTGATTTTCCTCTTTGATGAGATGCGTTCCGATTCCCAGGCCGAAAGCCCACTTGTAGTCTGGTGTCAGAAATTGCGTTCCAATTCCAAAAATACCATAAACCGGTTTAATTCCGACTTTGGCGGCAGCCTGAAGATTCAGCCCCTCGCTAACCGACATTTCGAATGCTTTGTAAAGACTTTTGTTGTCTTTTTGTGTCGTTTGTGCCCAACTGTAACTTGTTAGCATACAAGCGAGCAGCAAAATTGAAAATTGTTTAATTGTTTTCATGATTATACCTATTTACTTTGAATGACTTAAAAATTTTGTCGCTGCAATTTTAGGTATTTCCAGAAAAACAAGAGCAAGTTTTGTTAATTTTTTCGACCACAAGACGAATATATTCCATTAAATTAACATTGAGATAAAATCCAAGGAAAAGGGAAAAAGGAAAAACTGCAATTGAATCGAATCTTACGGGAACGACAAAACCGTTGAATTCAGGTGAGTTCAAACGTTTAACAATTCCGGAAAGTTAAGTATGAATGGTATTTTAGACGATCCGTTTCCCGTGCAACTCGGTGACTCCGGTAAATTCGGCTATTTGAATCCGATTCTCAGCAAGTACCTTTCCGGCAGCAATAATTTTTATTCGTCTTTCCGGAAGTTCATTCATTGCCCTGAGCGCAAACCGGCCGTTCCAGGCCGTATCCACTCCTCCTGAAGTCAGAACTCGGGTAATTCCGTCAATAGCATTCAATTCCTGAAATGATTTCAAAACATCGCCGGTATAATCAATGGCTTTGTGAAAAGTGACATCCAAAGGAAAGGCCAGACTGGCCAATCGCCGGGTATTTTCTATGTCAATGGAGCCTTCTTTGGTAAGCAGGCCAAAAACAACTCCGGAAACTCCGGCATGCTTAAAAAACCTGATCTCAGATTCCATCTGTTTGATCTCAGCTTCGGAATAGACAAAATTGCCTCCGCGCGGGCGAACCATTGCCATAACCGGAATGGCTAATTTCCGAAGGCACTGCACGGTCAATTCCGGCGACGGAGTTAATCCGTCCTGATCGAGCGCCGAGCACAGTTCTATGCGGTTTGCTCCACGCTTCTCTGCGACCAGGGCATCTTCCAGCGTTTCAACACAAGCTTCGAATATAAGTGCGTTGTTGTAAATAGTCATTTAAAAAAGTGTTCGTTTGTTTGGATTGTTTTTCATCTCAAGTTCAAGCAAAGCTTTCTTGCGCCAGATTCCGCCGGCATAACCGGTAAGTTTATTTCCGGCGCCAATCACTCGATGGCAAGGGATTACTATAGCAATCGGATTTCTCCCGTTTGCAGTACCTACGGCTCGTATAGCTTTGGCATCCCCAAGTCTGACGGCCAATTCCATGTAAGTGATTGTCTCGCCATAAGGAATTTTCAGCAACTCATTCCATACCTTCTGCTGAAATTCAGTTCCAACAGGCAACAGCGGCAGATCAAATGAAACTGTTTTTCCGGATAAATAATTCTGTAGCTGTTCTTTACATTTTTCCAGCACATCACAGGCATTTTGCTCCGGAAGATCGTTTTCAGAAAAAGATATTCCGGTAATTGATTGGCCGTCAGATTTTAAAATCAGGAAGCCTGAAGGACTTGCAAACGATGACTGATATTCCATGCCCCAAAAATAAGAAAGTCCGGTGAAGACCGGACTTGTTCTTCTAAAATCTTTCTCTTGGAGTATATTGTGTATGCAACAAATGATGTGATTTTTCGCTCATCGGTTTCTCCAGAAAATCCTTATATATTTTGATAATTTCCGGATTTTGATGAGATTTCCGCAGCGGCATATTGGCGTCTTCAGCATAAATGGCCTCGGCGCGTTTACGACGAATTTCAGGACTGGTCGGAAGTGGCTGACCTCCACCACCCAAACAACCTCCGGGACAAGCCATTATTTCGACAAAATGGTAATTAGCCTCGCCTGAAAGTATGGAATCCATTACTTTTTTGGCATTCACGAGGCCGTGTGCTACCGCGCACTTTAGCTCAACCCCATCCAGAAATGCCCATGCTTTCAATGGATTTTCAATTTTAATAGAAGCCTCTCTCACTCCTTCCATACCGCGAACTGGTGTGATATCAAGGTTGTCAAAAGGCACATCACGCCCGGTAACCAATTCATAAACAGTACGCAACGCGGCTTCCATTACACCTCCGGTGGCTCCAAAAATGACACCCGCTCCGGTCGATTCGCCCATTAACCGGTCGAAATGGGTATCTTCCATCTTCATAAAATCGATGCCGGCCTGCTTAATCATAATTGCTAATTCACGGGTAGTTAACACATAATCCACATCGCGATAGCCGCTGTCATGCATTTCAGGCCTGGCGGCTTCAAACTTCTTTGCTGTACAAGGCATTATCGACACAGAGATAATCGTTTCGGGATCGAGGTTACGGGCCTTCGCATAATAGGTCTTAGCCAATACCCCAAACATTTGCTGTGGTGACTTGCAGGTAGAAAGATGATCAAGGAAATCAGGAAACATGTGTTCAATATATTTGATCCATCCTGGAGAACATGAGGTTGCCATGGGGAGTTTCACCTCCGGATCATGATCAACCAAAGCACGTTTTAGCCGGGAAAGCAATTCTGTTCCTTCTTCCATAATTGTCAGGTCGGCAGTAAAATCAGTGTCCATCACGGCATCGAAGCCTAATCGCTTTAACGCTGACACCATTTTGCCGGTAACCCTGGTACCGGGTCCGAAACCAAGCTCCTCGCCCAGGCCAATCCTCACTGCTGGTGCTGTTTGCACAATCACATGTTTGGTTTTATCTGAAATTGCATCCCAGACTTTTTCGATGTAGTTCTTTTCGACGAGCGCACCGGTCGGGCAATGATTAATGCACTGCCCGCAAGTGGAGCAAACTACATCATTGATGGGTTTTTCAAAGAAGGTGGTTATTTTCATCCGATCGCCTTTGTATGCAACAGTCAACGCATTTACTCCCTGTAATTCGGCACAGGTCCTTACACACCGTTGACAACGGATACACTTGCTGTCGTCTTTTATGATCGACGGCGAATATTTATCGATGGAATAGTTTTTAAAAGGTACAAGCCGGATAAAATCCTGTTTCAGAATTTTATAATCCGATGCCAGTTTTTGCAACTCACAGTTCCCGTTTTTAAAACAACTGGTGCAATCGGCATTGTGTTCCGACAATAAAAGTTCGATGATCTGCTTTCGGGAGTTATGCACATTCAGTGAATTGGTAAAGACTTCCATCTCTTCTTCGCATGGTGTAGCACAGGCCGCCGCCAACCTCTTTTGCCCCGCAATTTCGACTACACAAACCCTGCAATTCCCAGCAATACAAAGGTCTTTGTGATAGCACAAAGTAGGAATGATGACCCCAGCCTGACGGGCCGCATTCAGAATAGTTGTTCCCGGATCTACTTCAACAGAAATTCCGTTGATACTTATTTTGATTTTATTAGTCATTTTCGGCATAATTTATCAGAATTAGTAAATCATTTCTTCCCTGAAGTTTTCAACAATTGCTGAAAACGAATTGGCCACGGATTGTCCCAAACCGCATTTAGCGGTTAATTTCATTGTTTCGGTAAGGCGCATCAATTTATCAAGGTACTTTGCGTTTTTTTCGCCACGCTTAACAGCTTTGATTCCCTTCAGCAATTGCTGGCAGCCTACACGGCATGGCGTGCATTGGCCACACGATTCTTCCCGGAAAAATTCCAGATAGTTATCAAGCACGTTGAACATGGAACGTGAGCTATTGAATAACATCATGGAACCACCGGTTGGTAACGAAATCCCGGTCAGTTTTCCCTGAAATCCAATAGCAGTTTCACTGAATCTTTTGCGTGGAACTAAAAAGCCCGACGCACCACCTACCTGAACCGCTTTGGTGTCGCCATCACCAAATTCCTCAACAAAATCGGCCAGACTCATTCCCAGTTCAAGCTCGTAAATGCCTGGTTTTGGAGTATCCCCTGAAACTGAAAATAGTTTTGATCCGCGTGAATACTGAACTCCCAAATCGTAAAAACGCTTGGCCCCATATTTAAAAATGGTGTAAGTATGTGCCAGAGTCTCAACATTGTTGATCACGGTTGGCTTGCCCATGTATCCCGAATTTGAGGGGAATGGCGGTTTATTCCGGGGCTCACCGCGTTTTCCTTCCATCGATTCGAAGAGAGCTGTTTCCTCACCGCAGATGTAAGCTCCGCTTCCCATAAAAATGCGGATAGTAAAATCAAGGTTGATTTCTTTGCAGTAATATTCGAATTCACTGATCGCCTTGTTCAACTCCGGAAGCAAAAAAAAGTATTCGCCACGCAGGTAAATATAGCCTTCCTTTGCTCCAATCACATGGCCGCATACGGTCATGGCTGTCAACACTTTAAACGGAACCATCGAAAGAATTTCGCGGTCCTTGAAAGTTCCCGGTTCGCCCTCATCGGCATTACAAATTACATACTTGGTAGTATCCTCGACTTCGGCAGTAAGTTTCCATTTCAAACCGGTAGGAAATCCAGCGCCACCCCTACCCTTCAACTCGGAACTGATCAGTTCATTGATCAATTCCTGAGGAGTACGGTTAATGCTTTTACTCAGAACTTCTTCCCAATCGTTTTCATTTTTAAAAATGAAATCGGCTCGTTTTAGCTGATAACTAGTTGTCATACGATCCTCCTTCCTTTTTCTTTTTCAAGTATGTACTCAATACTTCACGGACTTTTTCCGGTGTCAGTTCAGTATATACCTCATTGTTTATAAGCATCGCCGGCGCCTTGTGGCAAAAACCCAGACAATTGGTTTGTAGCAGCGAAAAAGTTCCGTCAGGAGTAGTTTCACCAACATCAATTTTCAACATATCTTCAATGGCCAGCAATATCTGATTTTTCCCTTTCATCGAACAGGTAATGGTTTTGCAGATACGAATGATGTATTTACCCATTTTCTTGTGTTCCAGAAAAGAATAAAAAGTTGCGGTGCCATATACTTCAGCGGCAGGCAAGTCAAGTTCACGGGCAATTGCGAGCATTGAATATTCAGACAGATATTTTTCCTGTTCAACGACTCCCTGGAGAATCGGAAGAAGATTATGTCTGTTTCGGCCATGTTGGTCGGCCAGATTTTTTATAAGTTCAGAAACAGGATACATGAGAAATAGAGTTTAAGTTTTGGAAATATGATCGAATTCTTCAGGAAACTGAACCACCGCGGTGGTTTTTGCCCCAGTCGGATTGAAATTTGTTTGAACATGAAATTCAGAATCTGTGCCTAATTAGATTTTCAAAGCGCCGCAGAAGCAGCCGGATCATTTCGTTAAATGATATATTTTCCAAAATGGAAAGAAGTTCCAGCAAGCATTTCAATTTTTATAAATTTAGGTAAGTAAGAAGATATAAACTATGGAAATTGCACAGAATATAGCTTATTTTAGCTGTTATTCGACATATTAAGCAGGACGAAGGCACATGATACAATTACATTTCATTCACTGTTGTCTCGTTTTTTAATACATGTAACCTACAATAAAATAAAAACTGTTTGAAATTCGTAATTATCCCTTTGAATTTCGTTATCAAAGCTTTGCCAAATGAATTTCTTTTGCATCTTGAAAATCTTTCACAATCAAGACGATGCAAA
>Ga0079306_1002308_pt1 | contig 10858 bp, 10 predicted proteins | sample Methanotroph_Enr_FD_79181 | JGI IMG/M metagenome (GOLD analysis project Ga0079306, IMG submission 79181) | Enriched soil microbial communities from Old Woman Creek wetland in Ohio, USA - Methanotroph_Enrichment_5 | ecosystem: Environmental > Terrestrial > Soil > Wetlands | place: USA: Ohio...
AAAATAATTGTTTTGATTGTGTTGGTGAACGTGATGTTTAGCGTTCCCAACGGGCAAATGGTTACCCGATAGGTGAGTCAGGGCATAGCCTCTGTGCAGAGCCACTATTACGACTTCAAACCACCTTCAGGTCAACACCCAGAGCCAAAAGAATCAGAAGAATCGCTCCGACGATAATACGGTAATAACCGAAGACCTTAAAGCCGTGTTTCTGGAGATAGGTGATAAAAAATTTGATTGCCAGCATGGCAACTGCAAAAGCTACGAGATTTCCAACCAGCAATATTCCGATATTGTCTGCATTGAAGTGTTTATAATCTTTCAGTAGTTTATATGCCGATGCGGCAGCCATGGTTGGAACAGCCAGAAAGAATGAAAATTCGGCTGCTTTGGTTCGGGTTAGTTTTTGTTGCATTCCACCAATAATGGTGGCTGCTGAGCGGGAAACGCCTGGAATCATGGCAATACACTGATAAAGCCCGATCTTAAAGGCACTGGGATACGAGGGTTCCTTTTTCTCATCAGTATTGATGAAGAATTTATCGACAAACAGGAAGAAGATTCCCCCGAGCAGTAACATTAAAGCAACTACAAAAACACTTTCGAGCATTTCATCGATCTGGGCACTAAACAGAAAACCTAATATGGCCGCCGGGATAAATGCAACCAAGAGTTTATAATAAAAGGTAAACGATTGCAGGAAGCGTTTCCAGTACAAAACGATAACGGAAAGAATGGCTCCGAACTGTATATTTACAGTGAAGGCTTTGGCAAATTCATTGATTTCAATACCAAGCAAACGCTCCGTAATAATCATATGCCCGGTGGAGGAGATGGGAAGGAACTCGGTTATCCCTTCTACTATCCCAATGATAATAGCGTCGATGTATGTCATCCTAATCTTTCGGCCTTTTCATAATGGCTACGATCTCAACGCCAAAACCAATTAAAATCAGAATTGGTGCAAAGGTTATCCGCCTGAAACTAAACATTTCCTCATTAAACACATTCGGGTCTTTGGAGCCGCCACCTGTCATCAGGATAAATCCTAAAATAATTAGACCGATTCCGGCGAGCATCAGTAAGTAATTTTCTTTTCCTAATGCAAATACAGGCCGGATGGTATCCTCAGCTTTTTTAGCGGCTTCCTGGGCCGATGGTTTTACAGTTTTTGCCATTTTTCAGGTATGATTTTGATAGGTTTTATAAAATGCGAAACGTTAATTAACAATCGAAGCAATTTGAAAGCTATGACAGGTTTTTAATTTGAGTAGAGGTTATCTATTTTCATTCGCAGGAATTTGTTAACCGAAATCCAGGTTGATAGCGCAGACAAAATAACGCCAATTAGTAAAACTCCTAAAAAGAAAAGTGCAAATAGTTTCACATCCTGCAGTGCTATAATTTCGGGTATGCGCTGCCTAGCAAGGTACAAAGTACCGATGAGCAGCAGGTCGGCAATTACCCCTGCAATCACTCCGTGAAAAATGCTTCTTCTGATGAACGGGAGGCGGATAAAATTCTCAGTTGCACCCACAAGCTGCATGCTTCGGATCAGGAACCGCCTGGCATAAATCGATAGTTTGATGGTATTGTTGATCAGGATTACGGATATTATCAGCAAGATAAGGCTGAAGCCCAGTATCACCAGCGTAATCTTGCTGATATTGGAGTTCACCTGGTCGATAAGCGATTTCTGGTAAACTACTTCTTTTACAAGATTACTGTTAAGGACTTGCTTCTCGATACGGGCAATACTGTCGGAATTGGCATACCCGGCCCTGAGCTGCAAATCAATGGAAGCAGGTAAAGGATTATAACCTAGAAATTGCACAAAATCCTCGCCCAGTTCGTTCGATAGTTCTTTGGCAGCCTGCTCGCGGGAGATAAATTCCGCTTGTTTTACATAACTGGTCTTTTCAAGGCGGTTCATGTAATTCTGCACTAAATTATCCGAAACGTCGTCTTTAAGCATCAATGAAATGCTGATGTTCTCGCGAACATAATCGGATAGCTTTTTGCCATGCAAAATGATCATTCCCAAAAGTCCTAACATAAACAATACCAACATAATACTGATAATGCTGGTTATATATGAAGCCCTGAGCCTGCCACTACCGACCTGTTTCTCTGTCATTTAATTTTTTCAATAAGAGGAAGCGAAATTAAGAATTTTTTTTCAGCTCCGATCAAATCATTTTCGGCCTTAGCATTAATTAACAATTTGGAAGATACAAAGTGTTGTTAATCAGAAGCAGCCTGTTCACGGATCACCCCAGTTTTAATAGGTTCAATCACTGAATTTTTTTGCTCCTTTTGCGAAGATCCGCGATAATTTATTCCTCTTTCGACCGTTTTCATGAAATCCTCTAAAAATACTACCTTTGCAAACTTCTGAGCTATCCTGCGGATAATGCTTAAGTGGTTAACCTGAAACAATTTACAAAATACATGGAATACAATTTTGGTGAAGTAGAGAAAAAATGGCAGAAACAATGGGCTGCGGATAAAGTGTTCAAGACTGACATAATTGCCGGGAAACCGAAATATTATGTCCTCGATATGTTTCCTTATCCTTCCGGGGCAGGGTTGCACGTCGGCCATCCGCTTGGTTATATTGCTTCCGATATTTTTTCGCGCTACAAGCGGCTGAAAGGCTTTAACGTGCTTCATCCTATGGGTTACGATGCTTACGGGTTGCCAGCTGAACAGTATGCTATTCAAACCGGCACCCATCCGGCTGTTACAACTGAGATTAACCTGGCTCGTTATCGTGAACAATTGGATAAAATTGGATTTTCCTTCGACTGGGACCGTGAAGTACGCACCAGCGACCCGGATTATTACAAATGGACTCAATGGACTTTTATACAGCTTTTTCATTCCTGGTACAATAAGAAAACGGATAAAGCTGAGGCTGTTAACGAACTGGTTTCTGTTTTTGAAACCGAAGGAAATGCATCAGTTTTGGCTGCCTGTAATGAAACATCTGTTTTTACTGCCGCCGAATGGAACCAGATGAGTGAAAAGCAGCAGCAGGAAACCCTGATGAGTTATCGCCTGGCATACCTGGCCGAAACGGCTGTAAACTGGTGTCCGGCACTGGGAACCGTGCTGGCTAATGATGAAGTCAGCGAAGGGCACAGTGTTCGCGGTGGTCATCCGGTTGAACGGAAAAAGATGAAACAATGGCTGTTGCGTATCACTGCTTATGCCGACCGCTTGCTGGGAGGACTAAATACCATCGACTGGACGGAATCCATTAAAGAAATTCAGCGAAACTGGATCGGCCGTTCCGAAGGCGGGAGCATGCGTTTCGCACTTGAAAATCAGAAGGATATTGATCCAATAGAGGTTTTTACCACCCGCCCTGATACCATCTTTGGCGCAACTTTTATGGTTCTGGCACCTGAACACGAACTGGTTTCAAAAATAACCACTCCCGAATACCACGAAAAAATTGATGCTTATGTAAGCTGGGCCAAAAACCGCACCGAACGTGAACGGATGACCGAAGTGAAAAAAGTAAGCGGCGAATTTACCGGCGCTTTTGCAATCAACCCATTTACCAACCAGTCAATTCCCATTTGGATTGCAGATTACGTGCTGATGGGATACGGAACAGGGGCCATTATGGCTGTTCCTGCACACGATAGCCGTGACTTTGCGTTTGCCAGGCATTATAACCTGCCAATTGTACAGGTAGTGAACAGGCCGGGTCATGAGGCAACCGATCCGTCAACATGGGAAGAATCCTTCGATTCGAAGGAAGGAATTATGATCAATTCCGGATTTATCGATGGAATGCATGTGAAAGAAGCCATCAGCAGTGTAATCCGTGAAACCGAAAAACGTGGAATAGGAACAGGCAAAATAAATTTCCGTCTGCGCGATGCTATTTTCAGCCGCCAGCGATACTGGGGCGAGCCATTCCCGGTGTATTACAAAGATGGAATGCCATACACCCTGCCCGAAGACCAGCTTCCGCTTCAATTGCCCGATGTGGATGCTTACCTGCCCACAGAGAACGGTGAACCACCATTGGCACGTGCCAAAAACTGGGTTACGTCTGAAGGCTATCCGCTTGAAACCAATACCATGCCTGGTTTTGCAGGTTCGAGCGGGTATTACCTGCGCTATATGGACCCGCGCAACGACAATGAATATTTCTCGAAAGAAGCTGCAAACTACTGGCAAAGCGTCGATCTATACATAGGCGGAGCGGAGCATGCCACCGGCCATCTGCTGTACTCCCGTTTCTGGAATAAATTCCTTTTCGACCTGGGCTACTCCGTGGTGGAAGAACCATTTAAAAAACTGATCAACCAGGGAATGATTCAGGGCCGTTCAAGTTTTGTATACAGGATAAAGGGAACCAACACGTTTGTATCCTATAACCTCCGCCAACAGTACGATGTACAGCAATTGCACGTGGATGTGAATATTGTTGATAACGATGTGTTAAATACGGAAAAATTCCGCGAATGGCGTCCTGATTTTGCGGATGCCGAATTTATTCTCGAAGACGGGAAATACCATTGTGGCTGGGAAGTGGAGAAAATGTCGAAATCGATGCACAACGTAGTGAATCCCGATATTCTGATCGAACGTTACGGCGCCGATACACTTCGCTTATATGAGATGTTCCTCGGTCCGCTGGAGCAGGCTAAACCCTGGGATACCAGTGGAATAGAAGGCGTATTCCGTTTTATACGCAAATTCTGGCGCTTATTTCACGATTCGGAAATCAATTTCAGGGTTTCAGAAGAGGCTCCCATGGCTGCCGAACTAAAAATATTGCACAAAACGATCAAAAGAATCCAGGATGATACCGAAAGGATTTCTTTCAATACGGCAGTGAGCAGTTTTATGATTTGCGTAAACGAACTTACCGAATTGAAATGCAATAAGCGGGTAATTCTAAGCGATCTGGTTATCCTGGTTTCGCCTTACGCGCCTCACCTTGCCGAAGAACTCTGGCAATTACTCGGGAATAAAGAAAATGTGTGTAATGCCTTTTTTCCCGAATACAATGCCGCTTATACCATCGACAACACATTTTCGTACCCGGTTTCGTTTAACGGCAAAACCAGGTTTATGCTTGAACTACCTGTCGATATGCCGGTTCCGGAAATAGAGAAGGCTGTTTTACAATCGCCTGAAGCACAAAAATGGCTTGGCGGAGTATCTCCCAAGAAAGTGATTATTGTTCCACGGAAGATCGTAAACGTGGTGGTTTAACAAAGACTGAAAGAAAAAACTCTAATGTACTTTGGGATTTGAATTCTTAGTTTTTAAACTTCAGCCTGACCGGCTTATCAGAAATTCTCACGATTACTCCTCGTGCCACCAGGTCAAGAAGTATGGTTTCCATGTACCAGGATGCATTGCCTTCCAGTTTACCGCTAAGTCTTTCTTTCGAAAGGAGTGTTCGTTCTTTGTGGCTTATTTCAGGGTGATCAGCGAATATGCCATAAATGCATTCCTTCGTAATATCGTATTTACTCCTGAGGATATTTTTACCCTTTTTCCCTTCTTCGGGATGCAGGGTGAGGATTTTTTCTTCGGAAAGCATGGTTAATTCGGATGTTGAATTTTGGAAGTTAAATTTCAACCCGGGAACTATTCACTACTTCAGTATTTCCCTCGAAATTATCATCTGCTGTATCTCTGAGGTTCCTTCGTAGATTTGTGTCAGTTTGGCTTCACGCATCAGGCGTTCGACATGGTATTCTTTTACATAACCATACCCACCATGAATCTGCACAGCCTGGGTGGTAACTTCCATGGCTATTTCGGCGGCGTAATATTTGGCTAGTGAGCTGGCATATCCGTAGGGTTGTTTCTGGTCTTTAAGCCAGGCGGCTTTTAGACAAAGGTTGCGTGCATTTTCAATTTTAACAGCCATATCTGCCAGTTTGAAAGCAATAGCCTGGTGATTGGCAATTAAAGTACCGAAGGTTTTCCGTTCCTTTGAATACTGCACGGCACGCTCAAAAGCACCGCTGGCAATGCCGAGTGCCTGGGCTGCAATGCCGATGCGTCCGCCTTCGAGGGTTTTCATGGCAAATGTAAACCCAAACCCGTCAGCTCCTATGCGGTTTTCTTTCGGCACTTTCACATCATTGAACATCACCGAATGCGTGTCGCTGCTGCGCATGCCCATTTTATCTTCGTGAGGTCCCACGCTGATGCCCGGCGCATTGCGATCCACAATCAGGCAGTTGATGCCTTTGTGCATTTTTTCAGGATGGGTCTGAGCTATCAGAAGGTAAGTGCCTGCTGTATTGCCATTGGTGATCCAGTTTTTTGTTCCGTTTACAAGGTAATAATCTCCCATATCCACTGCCGTAGTGCGCTGCGAAGTCGCATCTGATCCCGCATCGGGTTCCGACAACAGGAAGGCGCCGATTTTTTCGCCGCGGGCCAGAGGTTTCAGGTATTTTTCTTTTTGCTCTTCGGTGCCATACTCCTCAATTCCATAGCATACCAATGAGTTATTCACACTCATGATTACACTTACGGAAGAATCAACTTTTGATATTTCTTCCATCGCCAGTACATACGAAACCGTGTCCATGCCACCTCCGTCGTATTTTACATCGACCAGCATACCCAGGAACCCGAGTTCAGCCATACGCCTCACGTGTTGAGTAGGATAAATAGCGCCTGCATCACGCTCAATTACATCCGTAATCAATTCCCGCTGCGCAAAATCGCGGGCTGCATCGCGTATCATCAGTTGTTCTTCGGTGAAATTAAAGTCCATGGAGTCAAAAAGTTTAAATGAGAATATTAAAATTGGTTTTCAAATATATAACAATATTGTTATGTTAATATTAAGAACAAAAAAATACTTTTCTTTGCTCAGCTAATTAATAAATTTAACCGCAATCACAAATCTTTAACATTATGAAAATCAGCTTTCTCTGTGCTACGGTGGTGAAATATAAATAAGATAAATCCCTAAATCCAACCCCTCAACTTATAATAAGTCAATCCAAAATATTCGCGGATTACCATGATTTCGTATTTCAGGTGGTTCCAGAACTGGTAGCGAATCTGTAAATTATTACCGATCGGAGGCGCCAGCTTGTTCCCTTTCAGGTCGCTGTCGCGAAACGTGAGATCTGCATCCAGCGAGTATTCAAACGTGGGTATACCGCTAACGGTTGTAAATCCGCATTTCCGAAATGCAAGTACAGCGCGTTTCATGTGCTCGGGTGAAGTGACCAGGGTAATGGGTTGCTGTAATTGAGCGGAAGTTTTCCGGGCTGAAAGTTTCTGTGCCTGTTCGCGGGTGTTGCGACCGGTATGTTCGAATCCGATTAAGAGCGGATTTACGCCACGCATTTCGAGTTCAGATTTAACAAGCCGGGGAGCGCTCAGGCTATCGGTAATATCGCCCGGCATGGCAATAATTACCTGAGCACCGGGATTTGCCATTGCCAGTTTTGACGTGTAAAAGCTCCGGATCAGCCCGTCGCCGCTAGGAATACCCGCACCTCCAAGCATAATAATTGTGGACGGTGACCGGGTAATTCTGCTGTTCGAAGTACCAAGTGAATAATATGCCCAAAAAGGAAGTGTAGTAAATGCCAGGATACTTAACGTTATAAAAAGGCAACCGGATGTGATCAGGAATATCTTAAGTACTTTCCGAAATCTGCTGGTTTTCTTTTTCATAATCTGACATCTGGATGCAAATAACAAGTGTTCTCATCGGATACAGTGAATACTTTAATAAAATCCCGGCATAAAAAGGAATTATTTTTTTATAATGAACAAAGGCGTTTCAACCACATTGCTCTGGTTCAGGGCCCTGTCCTTAATGTAGATTTCGAAAGCAATCGTATCACTTTGCAGCAATTGTCTTGCAAAATACAGCTCGAGATACATGGTAATATCCCCTTTAATATTCTTGTTACGGCCATTGGGAGTAAGGATCGGAATGCGTGCGTTAAAGGTTACACTTGTATCTACTGGTTTAACTTCAACCAGCTGATTGTTCAGTTTCTGCATGAATTTAAGATAGAAATTGTATTTCAGGGGTTCAACGGTATCGCTTCCATACAGCCCGATATTGCCATCGCCATCCGTGTACGAAATCGTAATTGCACCCAGTGAATCTTTCCCCTGGACATCCTTCACCGTGGCAAATCCTCCGAATTCTATTTTTGGTTCAAGCGGGTACTGCTGTTCCTTAACACAGCCTGTAATTCCGGCAAAGAACGGAATTATGAGGATTAAACTTATCTTTGTGTATAATTTCATTGCGGACATAAACAAGGCATAAAATTACAAAATTTCTGATATGGATTTCACGGCTTTCAAACATAGTATCTTTAATATTCAAAGCCCTTTTGAATTTAACGAAATTGCACTTAGTTTATTTCGGTATCAGTATAAGAACAATACCATATATAGAAGTTTTGTTGACGCATTAGGTGTCAGCGAAAGCAAAGTTTATCACCCGGAGCAGATTCCATTCCTGCCTGTAAGTTTTTTTAAAACGCATAAAATTGTAACTGGTGACTTTGCCGAAGAAATAATTTTCGAAAGCAGCGGCACAACCGGAATGGAAACCAGCCGGCATTATGTGGCTGATGCAGATTCGTATGAGCTTAGTTTTACAAAGGGATTAGAGCTCTTTTATGGGGACTTATCGAAATACACGGTTTTTGCGCTGTTGCCTTCGTATCTTGAGCGGAAGAACTCTTCGCTAATTTATATGGTTGAAAAAATATTGCAGCGGTCGAACCGGAACATGGGCGGTTTTTTTCTGAATGATCTTGAGGAGCTGCAACAGCAATTAATTAAGGCACAGCAACTTGGACTAAAGATTATGCTTATCGGGGTAACCTTTGCCCTGCTTGATATGGCTGAAAGCTTTCCAGTAAAGATTCCCGATGCCATTATTATAGAAACCGGCGGGATGAAAGGGCGTCGTAAAGAACTTACCCGTATGGAACTTCACGAACAATTGTGTAAAAGTTTTGGGGTAAGTAAGATTCATTCAGAATATGGTATGACTGAACTTTTATCGCAGGCATGGTCAGCCGGTGATGGTATTTTTCGTTGTCCGCCATGGATGAAAATATTGATTGCCGATACCAACGATCCGTTGAGTTTCCTTGAAACCGGCCGTACCGGTGGCATCAACATCATTGACCTGGCTAATTTCCATTCCTGCTCATTTATAGCAACACAGGACCTGGGGCGGGTGTTTGACGATGAAAGCTTTGAGGTTCTTGGTCGTTTTGATAACAGCGATATAAGGGGATGTAGTTTGCTGGTGACTTAATTCTTGATTAATCATATCCTTTTAGGTCGTACTTCGCCTTGACGACACTCATCTTTCCTTTTACTCCTTTTCCTTTTCCCAAACTTCCCGACTATCGTTCCTCGGGGAATTTACCAGTTTCGAAACCGGGTAAGCATCCATTTCTTCTGAAGAATAAGGTGTTAAAAGCGAAAGTATTTCGGCGGAATCTTTACTTCCAAGCCAGGTTTTTTCGTCTTCCTGTTTCAGGATTACCGGCATGCGGTTATGAATGGGTCTCATAAAACTGTTGGCTTCGGTAGTAATGATATTGAACGATTCAATCACTGTTCCCTCAGGAGATTTCCATCTTTCCCATAATCCGGCCATTGAAAAGATGGGATTATTCTTAACGAAAATCCTGAACGGCTGTTTACCTTCATTTTGCTGCCATTCGTAAAATCCATCGGAAGGCACCAGGCATCTTTTGCTGAAAAGAGGAATGCGGAATGATGCTTTCTCCGTGATGGTCTCCGCCCGTGCATTTATCATTTTGTTTCCGATCGAAATATCTTTTGCCCAGGGCGGAATCAATCCCCATCGGTGAAAGCTCAGTTTGTGCGGATTTTCGCCGGTAATAACAGCCAGCATTTGAGTTGGTGCACCATTATAGCGTGGAACATAAGGAGCATCACCGCCTGCGAGTTCAAAACGGAAATTCAGTTCAGCTTCGTTTGCGGTAAGGGAAAAACGGCCACACATGGGGTTGGGATTAGGGGTTGGGTTTTGGGAGAAGGGGCGAGTGGGAGATGGGGCGAGGGAGCGAAAAGGGGATTCTATTATGCTCAATGTGCCTGGGTGGTTCAAATCATCAAAGCTTCAATGTGTAAAGTGAGTTCTCAATTTTTACTGTAAAAGTAATTCAAAAGTTTAATTTTGTAAAGCCTCAGACAGAATTCAACCTCTTTCAATTCAGGTTAACATTTCGTAATTTTATACATTCAAATAAAATAATCCTATGAAGAAATTTGCAATTATACTGGCCGGTTGCGGGGTATATGATGGCGCTGAAATTCACGAAGCCGTGATGACGATGTATGCCGTATTGAAAAATGGTGCAGAATACCGGATTTTTGCACCGGATATGGCCCAGCATCACGTGGTTAATCATCTGACAGGATCCGAAATGCCAGAAACCCGGAATGTGCTTGTGGAAAGTGCCCGTATAGCCCGTGGGAAAATACAGCCGCTCACAAAACTTGATATGCATGAGTTTGATGCACTGATATTTCCTGGCGGATTTGGTGTGGCTAAAAACCTGTGCTCATTCGCGTTTAAAGGCGAAAACTGCGAAGTTCATCCGCAAGTTACCAAAGTGGTACTTGATGCAGTGAAGCTGAAGAAACCTGTCGGGGCTTTATGTATCTCGCCGGTAATTCTTGCCAAAGTACTTGGCAATGTTGAACTAACTATTGGCAGTGATGCGGGTACTGCTGCCGCCGTTGAAAGAATGGGCGCAACACACAAAGTAGCCACGCATGGACAGGTGGTAATTGATAGTAAATATAAAGTTTTCACTACACCATGCTATATGCT
>Ga0079306_1002311_pt1 | contig 10851 bp, 10 predicted proteins | sample Methanotroph_Enr_FD_79181 | JGI IMG/M metagenome (GOLD analysis project Ga0079306, IMG submission 79181) | Enriched soil microbial communities from Old Woman Creek wetland in Ohio, USA - Methanotroph_Enrichment_5 | ecosystem: Environmental > Terrestrial > Soil > Wetlands | place: USA: Ohio...
AGATTCAACCGAGGTGATATCTAGTCTCATAAAGTCGATGTTGTCTGAACCAAGGCTCAGGCAGAGACTTTGCTGCACTTGAACGCCGACCTCTTCATTGATATCAGCTATAACTGCTACACCTTGCTGCTGCACCACCGCCTTCACAAATTCTTGTCCGATAAGGCCAGCGCCACCGGTGATAATAATAATCCTATTTTTTAACATATCATTTACAGAATGGCTTTGTATACTTCTGACTTACGGTCTTGCGTGGTGGAGAATGTCTGCCTGAATTGATTTATAAATGACGGATCAATCTCATAGACATGGAGTTGGTCTTCAGATAAAAACTCGCCTAATAGGTCACCATTAGGGTTGATCACCTGTGAGCTTTCTTTGTATTCAAATCTGTTGCCATCCAACCCCGTTCTATTTACGCCGACAACGAATATCTGATTTTCAATCGCTCTAGATTTAAGAAGCACATTCCAGTGATCAATTCTTTTGGCTGGCCAGTTGGCGATATTGATGATGCAATCGCAATGCTTGGCCAATGCACTGTAGAGCTCAGGAAATCGCAAGTCGTAGCATATGGTCAGACCGATGGTTATATTGCCAACTTTGCCAAAACTAATTGCGCTACCGGCATTGAACATTTTGTCTTCACCTGCAAAGGTGAATGGGTGCATTTTTATGTAGCTCGCTTTAATAACGCCAACACAATCGATCAAAAGGGCGTTATTCGTTGCTTTGTCACCATCTTTAAAGACAACACCAAACACGATTGCGATCTGAAACTCTTGTGCGAGCGCCTTGAAGGATTCAACGGTCTTTGAAGTTTGACTATCCTCTGATGTAACGCTGGTATTCATAGAAAAAGACGTTAAAGTCATTTCCGGAAAAATGAGAAGATCAACACCCTGCGCTTTTGCACGCTGAACAAACGCCCGGCATGCAATCAGGTTTTGGTCTTTGTTTTCCCATGCTTGGTCAAGCGAGACAAGAGCAACACGCATCAGTTATGCTTTCTGAAAACAGGCTTGATGGCTGGGCCGTTGAGATATTTCTCAACACCCTGATCCAGCGCTTGTCGATAGACTTTGAAGGCTTGGTCAAGGGCATGTTCTGTGACAATCAGCTCTTCTTCGCCATGCCGATATGACAGCGCAATCCAGGGCATAAGCACGCCATTACGTATCATTTCTTGCGAGAATAAAGTCCTTAGTGCTAATGAGTTGGCACCAGCCGAGTCCATTGTCAGGTAATAGGGCGAGCAGGGTATGCCACCGGCTTTAAAGTTATCACCTATGCCATGTTCTACGGCCTTACGCTGCATCATTGCAATTAGTTTTTGACCGTAATCCCATAAATGTTCGACCACCTTATGCTGGTTCATGAATTTCATCGTTGCGACAAAAGCACCTAAGCCACACATTTCAGCGCCATGCGTTGTTGACAAGAGAAAGACACGTTCACGGCCTTCGAATTCAATAGACCCGAGCTCCATGATTTCACGTTTACCTGCAACGCAGGCCACGGCAAAGCCATTTGCCATCGCCTTTCCGAAAGTACACAGATCAGGCGAGACGCCGTATAGATGCTGGGCTCCCTTCATATGCCAGCGGAATCCGGTGATCATTTCGTCCAATACGAAGACGATTCCATTAGCACGACACAACGCTTGTACTTTTTGCAGGTAACCATCTTTCGGCTCTTCGGTGGCTGCCGGCTCCAGTACCACACAGGCAAACTCCCCGGGATATTGAGCAATCAATGCTTCCAACGAATCGATATCGTTGTAACGGAACATCTTGGTTTTTTCGATGGTTTCTTGCGGTATGCCACGCGTGAGTGGCGTCGAGCCAATGAACCAATCGTCGTAGGAAAAGAATGGTTGCTCTGCACATCGGGCTACCATCTCTCTGCCTGTATAGGCTCGGGCAAGCTTGACCGCCGCTGACACAGCAGTAGAACCATTTTTGGTGAACTTCACCATGTCCACAGAATCAATCATGTCGATCAGTAGCTCGGCCGCCTCCAGTTCAATCATTGAAGGACGAGTAAGGTTATTACCATTTTTGATTTGCCTAAATGCAGCTTCATCAATCTCATCTTCGGCATAACCCAGATTAACGGCACGCAGCGCCATACCATAGTCGAGATACTCATTACCATCAGGATCATAAATGTATGCACCCTTACCACGCGTTAATATCTGTGGTGCATTTAAAGGATATTGATCATATCCACGTGAATAAGTATGAGCGCCACCGGGTATGGCCTTTAGCAAACGTTCTTGATAATTCATTTATGATCTCCAGTTAATTGCTCAAGTTCAAGTAGAGTTTTAAGGATTAGATAATCTTTTTCTAAAGAGTTTGGAAATAATGATTGATCTTTTTTATCGACTGAGGTAACAAAATATTTCATTTCTTCAATATATGGCTCTTCAGGATTAATGTACATATTCTCAACTGTTCCAGAGTCGAATTTAAATTCATTCCACTCTTTCATCGATGTATTTATGTAACGCACGCTATTTGCATCCCCGCTAAAAACAATTTCGCCATCACTCCCAAGGATACGCATGTCACGTGTCGCCTTGGGACGTGCAATTACCTCTACAGTTAAGTTTAGAATGACATTGTCTTCATACCGAAGTAAACAATGATAAATATCATCAATATCTGCTGGCATATCTGTTAGCTTAGCCTTAACACATGCAATTGCTTTCGGGTTACCAAAGATGTCATTCAACCATGTCAACTCAAATGGCACGATCTCCCTAGCGCCACCGGTTTCGCGTTTTGACACATAAAATTCTTCAATTTTCTCCCACGGATGCCAGTCAGGAAGATACTGACCAGTCTGGTAATTAACATTCAGCACTTTTCCGATAGCATTGGCCTGAATAAGCTCTTTTATCTTTTTGGGACCTGGATAAAAACGCATCGTGCAAGATGGTGCCATAACGATGTTGCCACCCTTGATTTTCTCGCCGAGTTGTTTGATCTTTTCAGCATCTACAACCGATGCTTCAATAAAACAACTTATGCCACGCTCAAACGCATAGTATGCATAGTGCATATGGTGATCGGGTGGTGTCGATATCACGAATGCAGCCGGGCCGAATGTCTGCATAGCTACATCTAGATTCTCAAAGACCGGAATGCCATATTTTTCTTGCGATTCTTGCCGTCTATCTTTGCGTGGATCAAACCCCGCAACATTCTTGATACCTAAGGCTTGAAGATTGCGAACTCGTCTCTTGCCCATCGACCCAAGACCAATAACCAAATATTTCATGCCAAACTCCATTCATGTTTCATAATATTTTCAATCGCCAAAAAGTCGTAAATGTCATCAATCTCGTAGCACTGATAACGCTTTATTATTTTGTGAGTTGTACGACAAGGATAAAAAGACTTTTCTTCAAAGAATGTTTTTGTTTTAACAATATAAGCAACCCCGTACGGAAAATAGGCAATGGCATTGTCTTGCCTGCGAGTTGCCATAATCAGCTCTTTGCAAAAAGGTTCAATTTTGCTTCCGTCAGTTTTTTTCATGATAGAGGGATGCAAATGCGCTTCGCCCAAACTGACGATGGCATCGAACTGATCTTCCACTGAAATTATTTTTTCAATCATCCCGTCAATATCGCCACTCTCACGTAAAGGTGAAGTTGGCTCTAGCAATACGATGTAGTCAAACGTCTTATTCAACTCGTTTTGGTAGAAGTCAATGGCATGTTTGACAGTATCAAAAGAAGTAGCTGTATCGCTAGCCAACTCGGCCGGCCTAATGAACGGGACGGTTGCACCGAAATCACGGGCAATACCGGCGACCTCTTCGCTATCCGTTGTAACAATCACCTCATCAATATATTGACTTGCCAGCCCCGCCTCAATACTCCATGCGATGAGAGGCTTGCCGCAAAGCTCTTTGATATTTTTGCCAGGTAGTCCCTTGGAGCCACCTCGCGCTGGAATTATTGCGATAACCCGTTTACCGTTGATCATTAATGTTGACCTGTTGTTTTATTACTGATTTGGCCATTGGCGCGACTTAAATCATCCGGCCTACCCACATCCAGCCAAGGCTCATGCATCGGGTAAGCGACCGTGCGTTTGGACTGTTCTTGCAGGCGCTCAAACAATGTGGGCATGTCGCAGCGGGCATCAGCAGCCAAGGTGTTCAACGCATCCGGATCAAGTGCATAGACACCCGCATTAATGTGCGTTCGGGCCACAGGTTTTTCCTCAAACCCCACAATCTCAACACCTTCAGTCTGCACCACGCCGAAGGGGTGCTGCCATTCATGTACGCGCACCGCCATGGTGGCAGCGGCGTTGTGGCGTAGGTGGAAATCAAGCAATTCACCATAGTGGATGTCGGTAATCACATCGCCATTGGTCACAACAAACGCAGCGTCGGGGCGTGGATTGAGCAGCCCTAGCGCACCCGCGGTGCCTAATGGAGACTGTTCACGCAGGTAGTCAATCTGCACACCAAGTCGCTCGCCATTGCCAAAGTGGTCTTCAATCATGTGGCCCAGGTAATGGACTGCCAACACAAAATGACTAAACCCTTCCAATTTGGCATGCTCAATGATGTGTTCCAGCATCGGCTTGCCTGCCACGGGCAACAAGGGTTTAGGACAGTTTTCTGTGTGCGGTCGCAGCCGTGTGCCCATGCCACCGGCCATGATCACCATCAGATTGGAGCGCACGGGTGGTGTGGCGATTTCATCCCAGAGATGCAGGCCGACGACATGGTGATGCTCATCGACGGCGGGAATCTGCTGGATCTTGTTAGCCACCATCAACTGCATAACCATCTCGCGCGTCATTTCAGGCGGCACGACCAACGCATTGCGATGGATGACGTTGGTGATCGGGCTATTAAGGTCCAGCCCTTTGAGTAAACCGCGCCGTATGTCGCCGTCAGATATCGTGCCTTCCAGCTCGCCTGCCTCATTGACCACCAGGACGATCTTAATTGCGACCTGATCCAAGTTGCTGATGACTTGCTGAATGGTGGCGTGAGCGGGGAGGATGGCTTTGCGCCAGATTTGTTCGGTCGAATTCACTTATTACGCTCAATGTCAATGTGCAGGCAAATCATAAAAAGACTTTTTGGCGATGCCATCAAGCGCACAGTGCTTGATGGTTTTAACCACTTTTTCACTTGCGCCACCCTCGCCATAAGGGTTTTGTACCTGGCTCAAACTCGCTTGAAAGGCTGCGGTGTAAAGCTTTTCCAAAGCGGCCGCGATACCCTGACGCGTTGGTTCGCAATTGATCACGCTTGTCGCGCGCAACCGGCCCCGTTGGCGGTCACCAATGTTAATGGTGCCCTTCTTGAAGCTGGGTACTTCGGCCAAGCCACTGGAAGAATTGCCCACCACGCCATCAACCTGTGCTAAGCATGACAGATAGCGCAGTTGGCCAAGGGATGTGTAGGCGCGCGCGTTGGGGTGTTGGGCCACAAACTGCTGCACCATCTTAATCAAGGTACGGCCATCAGTATCTGCGTTGGGCATGGTGAAAATAAGTTGCGTGTCTTTCAGCTCTGCCAAGGCTGCTAACAGTTCTGCCATCTGATCTTCGGCCGTTGAAGTCTCAAGCGTGACCGGATGAAAGGTAATCAACAAGTTCTTTGCGCCGAGTTGGAAGTCAATCGACGCTTCTAACTCTGCGCGGTCGAGAAGTTTCAATCGCTTGATGTTGTCAATGCCCAAGCCGCCGACCAGAAACACCCGTTCAGGCTGCTCACCTAGCTGAATTACTCGCTGGCGGTACTCTTCTGCCGCCACAAAATGCAGGTGCGACATCTTGGTAATCGAATGCCGAAGCGCTTCATCAAAAGCCCCCTCCGTGGCCTCACCGCCATGCAGATGGGCAACAGGTATACGGGCAACCAGAGCCGCTGCCACCGCTGCAAAAATCTCGAACCTATCACCGAGTACCACGATTAGATCGGGGTTCAACTCATTCAATGCATCGGCAAAACCAATTAACCCCAAGCCCATGGATTTGGCGATGCCCACCGGTGTGTCGGAGCTGGTCAACATTTCGACCTTGCGATCGATCTGAAACCCATCTTGCTCAATTTCACGATAGGTCTGACCGAATTCAGGCGACAGGTGCATGCCGGTGGCAATGACCTGTAGCGTCAGGTCAGGATCGTCGTTGATGCCTTGCATGACCCAGCGCAGCAAACCGTATTCGGCTCTGGTACCGGTGATGACACAAATCTTTCGGCTCATAGTTCGATCAACTCGTCTGCCACAAAGTCTCGAGGCGCGGCGCGGCCCATAACTTCATCCCAACGCATTGGCGAGATGCCGGTGCCGGGTCGCTTGGTAGTGATGTTCTGCGCACTAAAGACCTCGCCCGCTTTTATGGCTTGGCTAGCCACCAGTGACTTGCGGGCAACAGGTTTGTTCCTGGCTTCGCTCGGGGTCAGGCGTTTGATGCCATCGCCCAATGCGACTTCAATATTGCGAATGGCTGCCGCCATGGCTTTGAGTTCTACGGGTTCAAGGCTGGCTTTGTGGTCGGGTCCGGGCAGGTTGCGGTCTAGTGTGAAATGCTTTTCGATCACGGTCGCGCCCATGGCCACGGCGGCAATCGCCACCTCGATGCCGGGTGTGTGGTCGGAATAGCCGACCGCGACGCCAAAGGCGGCATGAATGCTCTGCATGGCGCGCAGGTTGACCTCATTCATGGGCGTGGGGTATTCGGTGGTGCAGTGCAGTACTGTGATTTGATCGCGCGCTGTGCCCGCCTGTTCCAGCACGTCGATGGCCGCCTCAATATCACCCAGTGTTGACATGCCGGTGGAGAGGATCACTGATTTGCCTAGTTTTCCAATATGGCAGAGGTACGGCAAGTTGGTGATCTCGCCGGAAGGAATCTTGAAATGATCTTGTCCCAGGCTCAGCAGCAGATCGATACTCTCGACATCAAATCCGGTGGAGAAAAAGCCAATGTTGCGCGTTACACAGTGCGCGATGAGTTCCCGGTGCATATCCTCGGTGAGTTCCAAGCGGCGAAGCATCTCATACTGGGATTCTTTATTGCCCGTGGTCTGGGTTTGGTAGTCTGCCTTTTGGGCGCTGCGCGTAACTTGCCGGCTGGCGTTAAAAGTTTGGAACTTGACGAGATCCACCCCAGCCACGGCAGCCACATCGATTAACTGCTTGGCCAACCCAAGGTCGCCATTGTGGTTGACGCCGGCTTCGGCGATGATGAGCGTTCGGTGGGTCATGATTTGTTGTGGCCTAAAAATTGGGCGTGTGCTGCCTGGTTGTGTCGCACTGAGAGCCCCATACCCACCACGCAGTGCTGCCCAAGCGCAAGTCCTTCTTTGATGATGCTACCGCTGCCAACAAAACTGCCGGAGCCAATTTTCACGTCGCCGTTTAGGATGGCGCCAGTAGAGATATGGCAGTGGTCTGCCACCGTTACGTCGTGCTCAAGCAGCGCACGCGTGTTGATGATGCAGTTGTTACCCACGCTGGCTCCAGCATTGACAATGGCACCGTGCATCACGATGCTGCCTAATCCAATGGTCGCGTGACGAGAGACATGAGCGCTAGGCGCGATGATGGCTGGCAATTGAAACCCGAGTTTGTTGGCTTGCTGATAGAGGCGGGTGCGGTGGTCGGATGTCTGAATTTGGCCCACGGTAATCAAGGCGTATGGGTAGTCTTTGGCCAGTTGCGGCAAATCGCCGTCCGTGGCGATGACTTCATAACCGAAGTGCTGGGTATGCATTTCTTCCGGCATGCCGACCAGTCCGGCAATCTGGTAGCCACCGTGCTGCTCGATCACATCGATACAGGCATGAGCGTGGCCGCCAGCACCGATCAAGATCAGTTTTGGTTTGCTCATGGGGCGACAGGAAGCAGACCCGAGCTGCTCGGGATATTAATCAAGCGCCGCTCCAGCGATTCGGCCACCGGCAAAGGTGCCATAGGCGCGTTGCTGTACATCGACAGGCGATTCATCAGCGCCCAGACTGGGCGAGTCATCAGGCCAGCGTCGTTGGTGGCGATCAGCACAGCATCGCGCTGGTCGGCGAGCGATTCATCGAGCAACAACGTCTGCAACCAGTAGTTGCTGTGGCACCCCGCCGGTTCGGCCACGAGGCGAACACCCTCAACATCGGCAAAGGCTGATTGATAGCGCTCAAACAGGTGGCGCTTGTCGGCCAAGAAGCCAGGCAGTTGCTCAAGCTGCGCGCAGCCCAGCGCAGCATTCAGGTTAGGCAATCGGTAGTTGTAGCCCACCTCGTCATGCACAAAGTTCCAGCGATGTGGCAGCTTGGCCGTGGTGGTTAGGTGCTTGGCGCGCTTGCCTAGTTCAAGGTCGTTGGTGAGGATGGCACCGCCGCCACCGGTGGTGATGGTCTTGTTGCCATTGAAGCTCAAAGTGCCCATCAGACCAAAGGTACCGGTGTAACGGCCGCCCACGGTGCTGCCCAGCGATTCGGCTGCGTCTTCGATGAGTTGCATGCGAAAGTCGTGCGCAACGGCTAACAGCGCTTCAATATCAGCGGGATGACCAAAGGCGTGCATTGGCACCATCGCGCGGATGACCCGGCCGGTGCTGCGGTTGATGCAGTGGCCGCTGTGCATTTCTGTCGTGCTGGTGAGGTAGTCGCGCAAAGCGTGCGCATCCATTCCGAGCGATCGCTCGTCGCTGTCAACAAAATGCGGTGTTGCTTGGCAATAGGCCACAGCATTGGCGGTGGCGATGAAGGTGAGCGCTGGCAACAACACTTCGTCGCCAGCCTCTACGCCTGCCAAGAGCAGGGATACATGCAGCGCTGCTGTGCCGTTGACCACGGCTACCGCGCGCTTGGCACCGGTGAAGGCTGCCAAATCAGCCTCGAAACGGTCAACAAACTTGCCTACCGAGGACACGAACGTCGAATCGAGGCATTCCTTCAAGTAGATCCATTCGTTGCCGCGAAAACGCGGTTCATGCAGGGCGAGCGGCCCGTCGCCTACTACAGACCTAATTGCGTGAACGATGTCCTGCGGTAGATTGCTGGTCGTATTCATGGCACTTAGATGTTGTAGATGTCAGCTTTGTAGGCTGACAGGTTCGCGGGTTCACGGAACCAGGCGATGGTCTCGGTCAGGCCACGCAAAAATCCTTCGCGGCTACCGTATTTTGGTTGCCACCCGAGGAGTTCTCGTGCCTTGGTATTTGATGCCCACAGACGTTCCACCTCGCTCTTTTCTGGCCGTAGACGTTGTTCATCTGTAATGATTTCGATCGATGTGCCCATCGCTTCTGCGATGGCATGAGCGGTGTCGCCGATGGAAATCTCAAAGTTGCTGCCGAGGTTGATGACCTCACCGGTGCCACGGTCAGATTCCAGGGCGGCTATGAAGCCAGCGACTGTATCGGCCACGTAGTTGAAGTCGCGTGTAGGTGACACCGCGCCGAGTTTGATCTTCCGTTGACCATGGGCAATCTGGGTGATGACGGTCGGGATCACGGCGCGAGCGGACTGGCGCGGGCCGTAGGTGTTAAAGGGCCGCAGTAGCGTAACTGGCGTACCAAACGACGAATAAAACGACATGGCAATTTGATCTGCGCCAATCTTGCTAGCCGAATAAGGCGATTGGCCTTGCAGCGGATGATCTTCGGTTATCGGCACGAAGCGCGCCGTGCCGTACACCTCGCTCGTCGATGTTTGTACCACCTTGCTCACGCCAAGATCGCGCGCTGCCTGGACGATGTTCAGCGTGCCCTTGATGTTGGTGTCGACGTAGGTGTCGGGCGAGTGGTACGAATAAGGGATGGCGATCAGGGCCGCGAGGTGCAGCACTGCGTCGCAGTCTTTCATGGCCGTGCGCACGCCGTTGGGGTCTCGCACGTCGCCAGCGAACACCTCAAATTTACCCTTCACATCTGATGCGCAGCGGTCTAGCCACCCCCAGGAGTTGAACGAGTTATAGAGCACGAACGCACGAACATCGTAGCCCGCACGTACCAGGGCTTCAGTAAGGTGAGAGCCGATAAACCCGTCGGCACCGGTAACTAAAATTTTCTTATTTGTATGCATTATGTTGAAAGTTAGTCAATCAAATCGATCTTTGAACTCTGCAAAGTCGATCGCTTGCTGAAACAGGCTGGTGGTATCAGACCAGACAAGACACGACAAGGAATTGCCTGGAAAAACAAGCCCGAGACAAGTGCCAGAGCCGCCACAGAGAATGACGGGGTTATTTTGTTCATTGGTCGACTGTTTTCAGCGGTCATCATTCACTACTAATTTGATAGTTTCTTACGTATATTCCACGGGGGCTAGAGGCTGATTTCATTCAATACTGACGTTGACGTTGTAGCCGTGGTGCTTGAGCAGGGCATGTTTTTTGGCTTCAGCCAGGTCGTGGGCGACCATCTCGGCGCACATTTCCTGGGCGGTGATCTCAGGCACCCAGCCTAGTTTTTGTTTGGCTTTGGTGGGATCGCCCAGCAGGGTTTCTACTTCGGTGGGGCGGAAGTAGCGGGGGTCGATGCGGACTATTGCCGCCTCACGCGATGCGCCAGGGATGACGGCATAGCCGACTTCGTTGACGCCTGTGCCTTCCCAGCGGAGCTGCATGCCCAGCGCGGTGGCGGTCCATTCGATAAATTGGCGCACGCTGTATTGCACGCCGGTCGCAATAACAAAGTCTTCGGCTTGCGCTTGCTGCAGCATCATCCATTGCATGCGCACGTAGTCTTTGGGGTGGCCCCAGTCGCGCAGGGCGTCGATGTTGCCCATGAAGAGGCAGTCTTCCAGACCCTGGCTGATGATGGCCATACCACGGGTGATCTTGCGGGTGACGAAGGTTTCGCCCCG
>Ga0079306_1002312_pt1 | contig 10851 bp, 12 predicted proteins | sample Methanotroph_Enr_FD_79181 | JGI IMG/M metagenome (GOLD analysis project Ga0079306, IMG submission 79181) | Enriched soil microbial communities from Old Woman Creek wetland in Ohio, USA - Methanotroph_Enrichment_5 | ecosystem: Environmental > Terrestrial > Soil > Wetlands | place: USA: Ohio...
CCTAAACTTTGGATCGTACTTTTGGAATGTCTGTCCTTTGCTCGCCATAAAGAAAACCCCTTCCTAGTAGATTATCGCACAATGTGTTTTTTTATTGTGTCTACTATTTGGGGGTCACTTTAAAATTCCGCGTTTTTTGTTATTTATTAAGCAGCGCCTTTGCCATTGAAGACAACAAGCAGGGTTCTAAACATAATATCGAGATCGAGCCAGATGGTGCGGTGGGTTACGTAATATAACTCAAGCTCAATTCTTTTCTCATAGGTTGTTTCATTACGTCCATGAACGGCCCAGTATCCGGTAAGTCCCGGTTTAACTTTAAGAAGTAAACTGCGGTTCTCGCCATAGCGGAGCGTCTCTTCTTGGAGAATGGGGCGCGGGCCAACAATTGTCATGTTTCCAATTAAGATATTCCATAACTGGGGTATCTCATCGATGCTGGATTTTCTAAGAAAGTTTCCGATCTTCGTAATCCGCGGATCGTTATTGATTTTATACGTCTTGACGAACTCTTGGTATTGTTCCGGGGTGAGTTGTTGTTGGATAGGGCGGGTATCGTATTTCATCGTTCTAAACTTATAAATCGTGATGTTTCTACCATTTTTTCCAATCCGTTTATGACCATAGAACATCGGGCCCTTAGAAGTGGTGATGACGAGTAAACCAATGAGCAAAATAAACCACGAAAAAGCCACAAGAACCACAAAACTGATGAATACATCAAAACAACGTTTGATAAATTCATAGACTGGCTTTTTCTTGTACTTTAGTTGGTCCATAAGTGCCCCGCGAATAGTAGTATAATAGCGTCCTTATAATAATACAACTTTTTTACAATCTCTTCGATAATTTGCGTTTTGAGTGTTTAAGTTGTCCTTTTTTATAGATGGGTTTAATATGTAGATACCCCTATGGGGTGTTAGGCGGTGTTTATCATGAGACAAAAATACAATATTACCGGAATGACTTGCGCGGCTTGCCAAACCCATGTCGCTAAAGCCGTTAACAATTTAACAGGCGTCAAAGAAGCCAACGTAAACCTATTAACCAACTCTATGGTCGTCGATTATGACGACAAGACCGTAAAACCAGAAGACGTGATTCACGCCATCCGTGATTCAGGCTATGGCGCGTCCGTGTACGTGGATGAAAAGAAAGATGACGCGCGTGCACGTAAGAAAAGAGCCCTTCGTATTACTAAAATCAAGCTTTTCACTTCGATTGGCTTTTTAGTCGTTTTGCTTTATTTATCAATGGGGCATATGCTCGGCGCCCCGATTCCAACCTTCTTACATGAGCCGATTGCCTACAGCGTCACCCAACTGGCGATCCTAACCCCAATCGTTATTTTGAATTTCCATTATTTCACCAGTGGGTTCAGTAAATTATTCAAGCTCGCTCCGAATATGGATACGCTCATAGCGATTGGATCGACTGCCGCAATCCTATACGGAGTCTTCGCTATTATTCAAATCATTATCGGAACTGCAACGGGGAATGCAAGTTTAGTGGAAACCTATCGCATGCAGCTTTATTTTGAAGCGGCGGGCACCATCTTAACACTCGTCTCCCTTGGTAAATTCTTTGAGAATCTTTCAAAGAGCAAAACCACCGACGCGATTGAAAAACTGATTGACCTCGCCCCTGAAGAAGCAATCTTATTTGTCGACGGGAACGAAATGATCGTCCCTATCGAAGAAGTCATATTAGGCGATACCGTCATCGTGAAACCCGGCATGTCCATCCCTGTCGACGGACGCATTATTGAAGGCTCGGCTTTCGTTGATGAATCCGCGGTTACCGGAGAATCTCTCCCCGTGGAGAAAACCATAGGCGATAAAGTCGTTGGCGCCACGATTAATAAGACCGGATCGTTTAAATTCGTTGTCGAAAAAGTCGGTAAGGATACCACCTTGTCGCAAATCATCGCCTTAGTCGAAGAAGCCGGGAACTCTAAAGCCCCGATGGCCCGTTTAGCCGATAAAGTCGCGGGTATCTTCGTTCCGGTGGTGATGGCCCTATCCGTGGTTGTATTCACCATTTGGATACTGATTACACATAACTTTGAATTCGCGATGGGCATGGCGATTTCCGTTTTAGTTATTTCTTGCCCATGCGCTTTAGGTCTCGCTACCCCTGTCGCTATCATGGTGGGAACGGGAAAAGGCGCGGAGAACGGCATCCTTATCAAATCTGCGGAAGCTTTTGAAAAAGTCCATAAGGTCGATACGGTCGTCTTTGATAAGACTGGAACGATCACTGAAGGAAAACCAGAAGTAACCGATATTCTCTTGTACGATACGACCAAACCGGAATTACTCGTTAAAGTCGCTGCCCTTGAAGGCAAAAGCGAGCATCCGCTCGCCAGCGCCATCATCGAGAAAGCCTCTGGATTAGCCTATAAAGAAAAACAAGTCACCAACTTCTCCTATATCCCCGGACAAGGCGTTAAAGGAAAAGTCGATGAAGATTACGTCCTGATTGGTAACCTTGCCTTGATGAAAGATAACTATGTGGTCGTGGATCACGTCACCAGTGATTTAGACCGGTTGTCCGAAGAAGGCAAGACCACGCTGATCGTCGCTATTGACCGGAAAGTAGTGGGCCTCATTGCCATCGCTGACCCCGTCAAGAAAACGAGCGCGGAAGCGATTGCCACGTTACGTGCCAACGGACTCGATGTCGTGCTGCTCACCGGCGATAACGTCCGCACAGCCAAAGCCATCGCTAAACTTGTCGGCATCGAACATTTCGTTGCTGAAGTCCTGCCGGATGGCAAAGAAAAAGAAATCGCCAAACTCCAAGCTGCTGGCCACATTGTCATGATGGTAGGTGACGGTATCAATGATGCTCCCGCCTTAGTCAAAGCCGATGTCGGCATGGCGATTGGCGCCGGTACCGATATCGCGATTGATTCGGCGGATATCGTCCTCATGAGAAGCGATTTACTGGATGCCGTCTCGGCCATTCAGTTATCGGATAAAGTCGTGCGTAATATAAAAATGAATCTCTTCTGGGCGTTCTTTTACAACATCGTGACGATTCCTGTGGCCGCTGGTGTCTTATACGGTTTAGGCATAACCCTGAATCCTTCGATTGCCAGCATCGCCATGTCGCTCAGTTCCGTCACCGTCGTCTTAAACGCTCTCCGTTTACGTTCCTATAAGCCCCATTTCATTACCAAATAAAGGAGGATAAGAAAATGGAAAAGACAATTTTAGTTGAAGGCATGATGTGCAACCACTGCGTGATGCACGTCGAAAAATCACTTAAGGGTGTCGATGGCGTCACTGCCGTTAAAGTCGACCTCAAAGCGGGAACCGCCCACGTCGTCCTCAGCAAAGAAGTCAAACAAGAAGTGCTTGCCAAAGCCATTGCTGATGCCGGTTACACCTTTAAAGGCGTGAAGTAACATGAAAGCCAAGCACAGTTCGGTTGAGCGCTTGGTCAAAACCGCGCGAGGGCAACTCGACGGCGTCATTAAGATGATTGAGGAAGATCGTTACTGCATCGATATCTCCAATCAGATTTTAGCCGCCGAAGCCATATTACATAAAGCCAACCAAAGAATCATTACCGCTCATTTAAAGAGTTGTGTGGTCAACGCCAAACCCGGCGAAGAACTCGATGCCAAGTTAAAAGAAATCACCGATGTCATCGACCGGATGGGAAAATAAATATAGCGATAGAAAAAGGACCTCAATGAGGTCCTTTTACTTATACTTTTCAAGCATTTCCTTGATGCGACTTTGTAGTGTCTCATCATCGATAACAAGGCTTAAATCCGGTTTTAGGTGCTGGTCTTCCTCTAACCATTTAACAACGGGTTTACCATAGAACCAGTATTTGATTCCCCAGTGTTCAAAGTCCCATTGTTCCATATAGTGGTTACATTCATAGTCGATGTAATAGATTTGACCACGGGCATTGACGATGAAGTTGGTGGGAAAGAAATCGATGTTGGTTTTCGCGGGATAGAGGAGCTTTGTCATCGCAAAGACTTGGGCAAAATAGTCCTCTTTCATTTGATTATGAAGGATTAAATCCATCACTGAGGTACCATCGATATATTCTTTGATGATGACTTCGGCATCCATATCGTAATCGATCAACTTCGGCATGCGGATACCGATGTTTTTTAGTCGTTCATAGTCACGGGTTTCCGCTTCCATTTTATCTTGGAATGCGTAATATTCGCAGGGTTCATGATGTATTTGTTTAAACACGACAAAACGTGAGCCGGTTTTGGCTAGGTATGAATACCCGCCTTTGCCATGACCCAGCTTACGTAAAATCTGGTAGGTTTGGCCATTAACGATTTTATCTTCCATATTTTTATTATAGGTAGTCTAGAAAAAGGAGTCGAGGTTTATTTTTTTAGACAAATCGTGCCGTTTGTGTAAGAAACACCCAAACAAAAAAACCTCTCAGCGCGTTTATAGATTAATAGTATAATTGAAAAGAAGGATGTGGACTTATGAATAAAGTAAGAATTCTCTTCGCCCTTACGCCAGTATTATTTTTAGCAGCCGCCTGTGGCGAGATTCCCTCGTCCAGCAGTGTGTCTTCAATTGAACCGACATCTTCGATTTCATCGGAAGAATCCTCATTATCGAGCAGTGAATCTTCGGAAGTCTCTTCTTCCATCAGCGAATCTTCGAGCGAGGTTTCCTCGAGTGAAGAAACACTCAGAATCATCACGACGCCCACGCAGTTAGCGGCCATCGGCGATGATCTTGATTTTGTCTATGAACTCGGTAGTGACATTACGTTAACCGAACCTTGGACACCGATAGGCACGCAACTCAATCCGTTTACCGGCAGTCTCAACGGCAATGGCTATTCGATTAACGGATTATCTATGACAGCCGAGAGCCTTGTTTATGAACCGGTTGAAGAAACCGAATTAGAAGTGACGACCTTAAAAGGCGTTGCCTACATGGGTTTGTTCGGCGTCAATGCCGGGACAATCCAAAATATCCATATGAATCAAGTTTCCTTAACGGGAACCGCCACCTTTGGCGCCGGATTCCTACCTGATGAAACGCGCATTCACGCCGGCGCGCTCGCTGGCATCAATGCCGGAACGGTCATGAATGTTTCCTCGAGCGGTGAATTCTCGATTTTAGCGACGGATGCCCGCTTACGCATTGGCGGCTTAGTCGGTTATAACTACAATGGAACGATTCAATCGTGCGAATCTTCAGTCAACGTCTCCGCGACGACCAATCTTGATAAAGTAGGCGTTGGCGGTCTCGTTGGCGAATCATTTGGGCCGAATGGCGTTATCGCCCGTGTCAAAGCGACGGGAAATGTCAGTGCGACTATGAATAGTTCCGACCCGTTAGTAGAAGCGCAAGCCTACGCTGGCGGCATCGTCGCCGTCCTCGAAGGCGGTAACGTGATCAATGCCTATGCGACCGGCAATGTCGCCAGCATCATTAATGGCGCGAAACCTTCCTATGCCGGTGGCGTCGTCGGCATGTTTGACGCGACCGATTATGATATGGGCATCTCCAATGCCTATGCTTCGGGAAATGTCGATGCGACCTCGATTACTGCGCCGAAAGCTTATTCCGGCGGCATCCTTGGCCGATATGAAGATAAAGGTTTTGGCCATCAAGTCGCTGTCACGAATGTCTTAGCCAATTGTGTGGTTACCGGTACCACGGTGAGTGCCACCAAAGCTTATGTCGGCACGATTGTCGGCGATAACTCGGGAGCCACCGGCCTTGGCTGGACGCTCACGAACGGTTATTATGCCGGCACGGCCTCGTTTGTCGGAAAATCTAACGGGACCACCCCCGTTGGCACGCAGACTACCTTAGAAACCATGACCGCGGCGACCATGGGATGGGATACCAACATTTGGTCCATCGAATCCGGCGTCGTCAGTTTCCAAGTCATCTAGAAACAATCAAAATTCACAGAAACTCTCTTCCAACGCTTCGAGGAGAGTTTTTTGTTTCGGTCAAAGAGAAAAACATAGTATAATCACATAAGAAAGGGGATGCATAATGTGAAAGATGTCAACAATCAAGTTCTTGTTAAGAACTCGAAGGCCTTCTTCAATTACTTCCTGAGCGACTTTCTCGAAGCCGGGATTGAACTCGTCGGCACTGAGATTAAGTCCATACGCCAGAACGGCGCCAGTCTTTCCGATGCCTACATCATGGTCAGAGATGGCGAGATGTATGTTTTAAACATGAACATAGCCCCTTACGAAAAAGGCAATATCTTTAACCACGAGCCCTTAAGGACCCGCCGGTTACTTTTACATAAACGCGAAATCGCTAAACTGGAAAGCAAGGTCAAGGAAAAAGGCTTTTCCTTAATCCCCACCAAGTTATATCTGCATCATGGCATGGCCAAACTTGAAGTGGCCCTCGGCAAAGGCAAGAATAACTTTGATAAACGTGAAGTGGCTAAAGAACGAGATATCAAAAGAAGCATCGATAAGGCCCTTAAAAGCCCGAAAGGCAGCGATTAAGGTTTATGCGTTTCACTAACATGGAAGGGCTGGAAAGCTACTTTAAAGCCCATAATTTACCTCTTTACGAACGTGGAGGTTACGACAAGTACCTCAAGGAGAACGGTTTTAACTATACCGTGCCTTCGATTCATATCACCGGGACCAACGGCAAAGGCTCAACCGCGGCGTTCATCAAGAATATCTATGTCTCCGCCGGTTATAAAGTCGGTCTTTTTACGTCGCCTTACTTAAGTAAAGCCAACGAGATGATGATCATCAATGATGACATGATCTCTGATGAAGTGCTGATCGGCTATATGAACCGTTATATCGAAAGCTTTGAAAGATATGCATTAACGACCTTTGAGATGCAGACCGTCATCGTCTTAACCTATTTCACGGAGATGAAAGTGGATATCGCTATCATCGAAGTCGGCATGGGCGGAGAACTGGACGCCACCAACGTCTTTATCCCGAAACTCAGTATCCTGACCAACGTCGCCTTGGAACACACACGCTTTCTAGGCAATACCATTGAGAAGATTACCCTTTCGAAAGCCGGCATCGTCAAACCAAACATCCCGGTCTTACTGGGCCGTTTGAATGACGTCGCCTATAGCACTCTCAAAGGCGTTGCCGATAAACGGAACTCTCCAATTCTTATTTCCCCTGAACCCACGAACATCATCGTTCATGAAGGTTTGACCTTTGACTTTGAGGGTTATAAAAAACTTGCGGTGAGCATGCCCGCCTCGTATCAAGCCGATAACGCCTCCGTCGCGATTTCAGCGGTGGAAGCCTTAAAGAAACTCTATCCCATCACGGAAGCGAATATCCGGCAAGGACTCAAAGATACCTTTATGCCGGGACGGATGGAAATCATCGCTCATGATCCGCTCATTATCCTGGACGGCGGGCATAATCCCCATGCTGCCTCCGCGTTAGCGGTGGCGATGAAAGCCTTTGCCCCGACTCCGGTCTATATCATCTTCTCCGCCTTCAAAGACAAGAACGTCGAAGCGATGTTCCGAAGCCTGGAAGAAGTCTCTAAACGTATCGTCGTCACCTCCTTTGACCATGTCCGGGCCAGAACCCGCGAAGACTATGAAGACTTGAAATATCCCTATATCGAGAACTATCAGGACGCGCTACGCCAGACACTGGCTCGCGCCGGAAAACAGAGTATAATACTGATGACTGGATCGCTTGCCTTCGTCGGCGTGGTCCGTGACTATTTAAAGGAGGATAAAAAGCGATGAAAATGTCCCCGGTTTTAAAAATAACGACAGCCGCCATGCTGATGTGCTTGGCCATTATCTTCAATAAGCTGATTGTCCTCAACATCCCGCCCTTTATCCGTATCGGAATCGGGTCGCTGCCGGTGATATTCGCCAGCATCATCCTAGGTCCGATTTATGGCGGCGCCGTCGGCGCGCTGGCCGATGTCCTCGGATTTTTCCTCTTTGATACGTCCGGCTATCCGTATACCCCGTTCGTCACCATTTCCGCCATTGTCCTCGGCGTGCTTCCGTATTTCCTTATCTTGGCTACGAAGAAACTCAGGTACCAGAAACGGCCTTTGCCGCTTAGTTATATCTTGATGGGCGCCATCTGGGTCTTCCTCCTCGTGTTCGTCCTCATGACGGACAGCGTTACCATCTCCCATGTGACCTACACGATCGATCTATTGTGGAAGATTTTGATTCCGGTATTATCCGCGGTGGTGTTTGGATTATTCACCCTATTCATCTACTTCATGAACCGTTACTTCCAAAAACGCGTGCTTGATTACTGCAATTGCCCGAGTCCCCACGAAATTGCCTTCCTGGTCCTGTTATTAGATATCATCGTGAATATCTTCTGGGGCAGCTTTTGGAAATCCCTTTTCTTCAATGTCGACTATATGGTGGTGTGGTTCTCCCAGGCCATCATCTTGGTATTTGCCTTCCCGATTGAGGCGCTCATCCTGACGTTCTTATTCATGACTTATTATCGCTATGTCGATAAAGCAAGGAGCAACAAAGTTGATTAACGAAAAAAAAGACGGCGAAAAAGCTGTCGAAGTGGTTGAACCCACCGCCGATGAATCTCAAGTCCCGCCGAAAACCAAAGGCGAGATAATCTTTCCCCGCGTATGGCTTATTATCTGCGGTGTCTTACTCTTCATCATCATTGTCCTTTCCATCATTGTCCGCCTGTTACCGGAATAAGAAGAACCCGCCGTTAGAGACATTCCCTAACGGCTTTTTTATTCTCTCTTTCGTGTTAAAATATCCCCGAGGTGTCTTATGAAAAATAATAGCGTATTAAGAAACCAAACCATCTATCAAGTCTATGTCCGTAACTATAGTAAGGAAGGTACTTTTAAAGCATTAGAAAATGACCTTCCCCGAATCAAGGATTTAGGCGTCTCGATTTTATATCTTCTTCCGATTCATCCCATTGGCGAAGTGGCCCGTAAAGGGATTATGGGCTGCCCTTATTCAATCAAGGATTACCGAGCCATCGCTCCTGAACTGGGGACGATGGATGATTTTGTGCATCTCGTGAAAAAATGCCACGCCATGGGCTTAAACGTGATGATGGATATCGTGTTCAACCATACCAGCCGTGACGCTGTGTTGGTGAAAGAACATCCAGAATGGTATGTCTATAAAGACGGTAAATTAGCGAACCGGATCGGCGACTGGAGCGATGTCGCGGATTTACGTTTAGAACTCCCCGAAGTCCAAAAGTATCTCATTGATACGTTGGTCTTTTGGGTGAAACAGGGCGTCGACGGATTCCGCTGCGACGTGGCCCCGTTAGTGCCGCTCGCTTTCTGGAAAGAAGCGGTGCGGGTCACTGGCCTACTCAACCCCAACCTGGTCTGGCTCTCCGAATCGGTGGAACCCGGTTTCATCAAGTACTTACGGTCACTCGGTTATACCGGCCAAAGCGACGCGGAGATGTATCAAGCCTTTGACATACTCTATGACTATGATGTCTTTCCTGCCTTTAATGATTATCTTGCTAAGAAAGGCACGCTCAAAGACTACCTGGATAAGGTGGCGATGCAGGAGACGCTTTATCCCGCTGATTACCTTAAAATCCATTTTCTAGAAAACCATGATCAGGAACGGATTGTCTCGAAAGTCCATTCAAGGAATGTCCTACTGAATCTCACTGCCTGGTCCTTTTTCCAAAAAGGCGTGGGCTTTCTCTATGCCGGACAAGAAACCAAGAATAACCATCGTCCTTCGCTCTTTGATAAGGAAGTCATTGACCTCAAGATCAAAGACCAAGCCTTTTATGACTTTATCAAACGCTTAGTTGAACTCAAGAAACTGCCGATATTTCAGACAGCGACGCGGTTTGATATTCTTCCCACGAAAGCGGATGACCTCATCTACGCCACGCTTGGCATGGGAGAGGAAACCCTCTACGGAGTCTTCAATCTCAAAGGCGGAAAACGCACATGTACGCTGGCAATTCCGGATGGGACTTACCTAAATTTGCTCAATCAGAGTAAAATAAAAGTAGAAAACGGACGTTTAACCGTTAAAGAGCCGTTAATCTTAGTAAAAACGAGAAACTGAGGACGAGATGAATCTGATTAATAAAATCGGTACCCATGAACTGGAAACAGAGCGTCTTATTTTACGACGTTTCAAACTCACGGATGCCCAGGCCATGTTCACTAACTGGTGCACAGACCCTGAAGTCTCCCGTTATTTAACTTGGAATCCTCATGCCAGTCTGGACGTCACCAAAGAATTACTTGCCAAGTGGGTGGCTGACTATGACGACCCGACGACTTTCCGTTGGTGTATCGAAGATAAGCTGACCAAAGAGCCAATCGGCAGCATCGATGTCGTGAAGCTCGATGAGAAGAATTGCACGGCTGTACTCGGCTGGGTCCTCGCCCGAAAGTTTTGGGGATTCAGTTTGATGCCGGAAGCGGTGGCGGCGGTTGAAAAGTTTCTTTTTGAAGACGTCAACGTCCACCGGATCGAAGCCTTCCATCATATCGACAATCACCAGTCCGGGCGGGTGATGCAAAAAAGCGGGATGACGCTTGAAGGCATCCGTAGAAAAGCCTGGCTGGATAATAATGGCCATTTTACCGATTTAACCATCTACGCGATTCTCAGGGAAGACTACCTCAAGCAAAAAGGATTATAACGTCGCTAAGCGTGAACCTGTAACGTAAAAGTAGACAACCCATAAAAAAGGGGAGTCTACTTTTTGTTATAGTTGGAACAAAGGAGGTCTCAAAAATGGGAAGACCAAAAGGGACAAAGAACAAGACACACCGGATTTGGAGCAAGGAAAAGAAGATGCGAGCAATCAATCTCGTTATTTCCGGTCAGCAAAGCCAAACGAGCGTGGCACGAAGC
>Ga0079306_1002313_pt1 | contig 10848 bp, 5 predicted proteins | sample Methanotroph_Enr_FD_79181 | JGI IMG/M metagenome (GOLD analysis project Ga0079306, IMG submission 79181) | Enriched soil microbial communities from Old Woman Creek wetland in Ohio, USA - Methanotroph_Enrichment_5 | ecosystem: Environmental > Terrestrial > Soil > Wetlands | place: USA: Ohio...
GAGTGAACTTCCCATTTACAGGGATGGTTCGTGACATATCTGCGCAATAATTTCCATATTCGGCCCCAATATCCAGCAGTAACAAATCTCCATCGTTGCAAGGCTGGTCATTGCTGACATAATGCAAAACACAAGCATTCTTTCCAGAGGCAACGATTGGCTGATATGCGTGTCCTGCTCCCTTAAGCGCAAAAGCATGGGTGAACTCAGCCTCTACTTCATATTCAGGAATTCCGGGTATAACAAATCCGAGTATCCTCCGGAAACCCTCCCCAGTGATGTCACATGCTTTCTGCATCTGGGTGATTTCTGCAGGCTCCTTAACCAAGCGAAGTTCCGTGATCATGGGTGCCAGGCGTTCATAGGAGTGAACAGGGAAATCTTTCCTGATCTTTTCGGCAAAACGAAGATCACGCGAAGGCACTTCCGTTGTAAATTTCACATATTCATTCTGGTTAAGGTACACAGTCTGAACCCGGCTTATCTGGTCACGCATGGTAAACTCATAATCGTCCAACCATTTCACTGTCTTTACTCCGGATAAATGCCTTGCTTCATCCAGGGTGTATTTGTAACCATTCCAGGTCACCATAAGATCATTTGTTTTCACGGTGAAAAGCACTTCGCGGAGCGATTCTACAGGGTGCCCGGGGCAAAGGGTCAGTATGCACTTTTCCTGGTCAAGCCCGGTGAGATAAAACAAGTCCGAATTTTGCCGGAAGGGAAAAGTCTGATCGCCGCTACGGGGCATTTCATCATTTGAATTTACAATGGCCATGGAATCCGGCTTCATTTTCTTTACCAACTTGGCCCGGTTATGAATATACATTTGGGCAGGAAGGGAATTATATCGCATAATAAGCTAGGTTTTACTTTAGTTATGTTATTGAATTACAATCAAACAAATATATTCTTCAAATGCTTATTCTGGTCACAACAGTTTATTCTGCCAATACATCTAAAAATTTAGTTATTTGTTCACCTGCGAAATAAATATTTCTATATTTGCTCGTAGAGATCAACGATCAAAAATAGAAATTATTCCCCTGTTCCAACAGGGTAAATTCAGACATTTACGATAAACCTTCATCGATATGAGCAGTATAGCCTTATTCTACTCCTCCATCACCAAAAAGATCATACTTGCCCTTGCCGGCCTCTTCCTGATCACATTCCTGGTAATGCACCTGGCAATAAACCTCCTGCTGCTTCTAAACGACGGAGGGTCAGCCTATTCAGAAGCTGTCAGTTTCATGACTACCAATCCTTTGATCAAGATTATGGAGATATTCCTGTTTGGCGGTTTTGCAATTCACATTATACTTGGGGTAATTATCCAGGTATACAACTGGATGGCCCGGCCCGTTCGCTATAAAGTTGAAGGATACTCTCATATATCATTTTTCTCAAAATACATGATCCATACCGGGGCCATCATTTTCGTATTTCTCATGGTCCATTTCTTTAACTTTTATTTCGTGAAACTGGGTTGGGTTGAACCACCTGCAGGAATGGAAAGAGAAGATTTCTACCAGATGGCTACCCTGCTTTTTTCCAACAGGTTCTATGCAATACTCTACATTGTGCTTATGGTCTTCCTGGCATTCCACCTGAACCATGCATTCCAGTCGGCATTCCAGACTCTGGGGCTTAACCATACCAAATATACCCCTTTTATCAAATTTATCGGGACCCTGTACTCTATCATTATCCCACTTGGCTTTGCCAGTATTCCGGCATTTTACCTTTTCCTGAAATAAGGCCCTAAAATATTGATGACACATTAGTTCAACTTACAGGAATCGATAACCAACTGAATTAACCAGAAATATAATCTTAAGCTATGAGCAAGCTTAATTCCAAAATACCCACCGGTCCATTGCCTGAAAAATGGTCGCACTACAAGGATCACATTAACCTGGTGAACCCGGCCAACAAGCGTAAACTTGATATTATTGTTGTCGGGACAGGCCTTGCCGGTGCATCAGCAGCAGCCTCATTGGGTGCGCTGGGCTTCAAGGTGAAAGCGTTTTGCTACCAGGATAGTTCCCGTCGTGCACATAGCATCGCGGCCCAGGGAGGGATCAACGCTTCCAAGAACTACCAGAATGACGGTGATAGTGTTTATCGCCTTTTCTATGATACTATCAAGGGTGGAGATTATCGCGCTCGTGAAGGGAATGTTTACCGGCTTGCCGAAGTGAGCGGTAATATCATTGACCAGAGCGTGGCCCTTGGTGTACCTTTCGCCCGCGAATATGGCGGCTTGCTTGATAATCGCTCCTTTGGAGGGGCCCAGGTTTCACGGACCTTCTATGCCCGCGGCCAAACGGGTCAGCAACTCCTTTTAGGAGCTTACAGCGCTCTGAGCCGCCAGGTAAAACTCGGCAACGTTGAGTTGTTTGAACGCCACGAAATGCTTGATGTGGTGCTTGTGGAAGGACGAGCAAGAGGGATCATTGCACGCAACCTCGTGGATGGTAAAATTGAACGCTTTTCTGCTCATACAGTAGTCCTTGGAACCGGGGGATATGGAAATGTATTTTTCCTGTCCACCAATGCCATGGGGTCTAATGCCACCGCCATATGGAAAGCCTATAAACGGGGCGCTTTCTTTGGGAATCCTTGTTTCACCCAGATCCACCCTACCTGCATCCCGGTACATGGCGATTACCAAAGCAAGCTTACACTGATGAGTGAAAGCCTTCGCAACGATGGCCGTATCTGGGTACCAAAAAACAAAGAAGATGCCGAGGCATTGCGGCAAGGTAAACTAAAACCAAAAGATATTTCAGAAGAAAATCGCGACTATTACCTCGAACGCCGCTATCCTGCATTTGGCAACCTTGTTCCCCGTGATGTTGCTTCAAGGGCAGCCAAGGAACGTTGTGATGCCGGATATGGAGTCGGGGAAACCGGGCTTGCTGTTTTCCTCGATTTTGCCGCTTCCATCAAACGTTTGGGAAAGAGCACAATAGAAGAACGATATGGGAATTTGTTCCAGATGTATTATAAAATTGTGAATGAAGACCCCTATGAAAACCCCATGATGATTTATCCTGCTGTCCATTATACCATGGGTGGCCTATGGGTGGATTATGAACTTCAATCAACGGTACCAGGCCTTTTCATTGCAGGCGAAGCCAATTTCAGTGACCACGGTGCCAACCGCCTGGGTGCATCAGCATTGATGCAGGGCCTGGCCGATGGGTATTTTGTATTACCCTATACCATGCAAAATTACCTTGCCGACCAGATTAATGTACCGCGCTTCAGCACTGACCTTCCTGAATTTGCTGCTACTGAAGCACAGGTCAGGGATCGTATCCGAAAATTAATGGATGTAAAGGGGACCAAAACGGTAGATTATTTCCATAAGCAGCTCGGCAAGATCATGTGGGAATATGTTGGAATGGGTCGTAACAAGGCCGGGTTGCAGAAAGCCATAGAAATGATTGCCAAAGTGAAGACCAATTTCTGGAAAGATGTCAAGATCCCGGGTGAAACTGACAGCCTTAATCCTGAACTTGAAAAAGCCGGCCGTGTTGCTGATTTTCTTGAACTTGGTGAACTGATGGCTTTGGATGCATTAAACCGTGAAGAATCCTGTGGCGGGCATTTCCGTGAAGAATACCAGACTCCTGAAGGCGAAGCATTGCGCAACGATGATGATTTCATGTATGTTTCTGCATGGGAATACAAAGGCGACAATGTTGCTCCTGAATTGCACAAGGAATCCCTGAAGTATGAATCCATTGAGGTAAAACAAAGGAATTACAAATAGGCTGCTATGAATTTCACACTCAAAATATGGCGGCAGAAGAACGCCAAAGCCAAAGGCAAATTTGCCACCTATAAGATCAATGATATTTCTTCCAACTGCTCCTTCCTGGAAATGATGGACATCCTGAACGAACAACTGGTCGTTAAAGGGGAAGAACCTGTTGCGTTTGACCATGATTGCCGCGAAGGAATATGTGGTACATGCAGCCTGTATATCAACGGTCATCCTCATGGCCCTGATACAGCCGTTACTACCTGCCAACTCCATATGCGGAAATTCAAGGATGGTGACACTATCGTTATTGAACCTTGGAGAGCCCGGCCTTTCCCTGTGATCAAAGACCTGATCGTCAACAGGAACGCCTTTGACCAGATTATGCAGGCAGGTGGTTTTGTTTCGGTTAATACCGGGGGAATTCCAGACGCAAATGCCATACTCATCCCGAAGGAAGATGCTGACTATGCCATGGATGCAGCATCATGCATTGGTTGCGGTGCTTGCGTTGCAGCTTGTAAAAACGCTTCGGCCATGCTGTTCGTTGCTGCTAAGGTGTCCCACCTGGCTTTATTGCCTCAGGGAAAAACTGAAGCAACTGACAGGGTCCAGGCGATGGTTAAAAAAATGGATGAGCTGGGATTCGGGAATTGTACAAACACCGGCGCCTGCGAAGCGGAATGTCCTAAACAAATTTCAATCACCAATATTGCCCGGATGAACAGGGAATTCCTCAGCGCCAAAGTTTGTGCACAGAAGAAAAAAGTATCATCGGGAGGAGGACTTTAACTCCTTATTAATCATAGCTCTTCCTTGATATTGCTTACCTTTGAATAAGCAACTTCTTACAAATGATACTCAGAAATTTAATCCCTGCCCTGCTCATTGCATTTCTTGTGATGAGCAGTTTTTGCATTGCTCAGCATCAGGATGCAGGGTATGAATCCAATAAAGATTTTTCCGGGAATTCCAGGCAAATGACTATGCAACCAGGTCTCAACTTCCCCGATTATCCAATTCTTCATCTTCCTGATTCTTATTTAGGGAAACAACTGCCTTCAAAGGTTGACAATTCGGTTTTCCCCTATCTCAGACCTGTCTGTAATCAACTGCATCAGGCATCATGCGGGCAATGTGCAGCAGTATCTTATAACTTCTGCTATGAGATAAACAGGCTGCGTAACATCCCTTCTAATGTTGCTGAAAACCAATACCCAAGCCAATTTACCTGGAACTTCATGAACGCTTCTGTTTATTATGGAGTGGGGGTAAGTTATTTCCATAGCTTCGAAATTCTCCGTTCTGTTGGATGCGCTAACGAAGCCACCTTCGGCCCCATCACAATGCAGGATTCCTATTATTGGATGAGTGGATATGACAAGTATTTCAAAGCCATGAATAACCGGATCAAATCCGTTCACTCTATTCCCGTCAATACAATAAGTGGTTTGCAAACTCTTAAAAACTGGCTCAATGATCACCTGGATGGTTCAATATCCGGAGGACTGGCCAATTTCTATATAGGGCTAATCTCTTTTTCAAGCCTCCCGTACAATTCTCCAGACCCCTTTAAGTCGGTAGTTCTGAACTGGGGCAGCAACGCAACTCATGCCTTGACTATTGTAGGTTACAATGATTCCATAAGATATGACATCAACAATGATGGTTTATTTACAAACGACCTGGATATTAATAATGATGATACAATAGATATCCGTGACTGGGAGATCGGGGGAATAAAATTTGTGAATAGTTATGGTACAAGCTGGGCAAATGATGGATTTTGCTATGCCCTTTATAGTAGTTTGGCCATGAAGTATGGAGAGGGTGGTATCTGGAATAATTCAGTTCATGTTATCGAGCCCGATACAGCCTATCACCCTCTCTTAGCCATTAAAACACAGATTCATCATACGGCCAGAGGGAGAGTCAGGCTCAGGGCAGGAGTCAGTACTGATACCTCAGCATTTTACCCGGAACAAATCCTGGAGTTTCCAATATTTAATTTCCAGGGAGGAGATAATTATATGCAGGGAGGAGATGGTGAAAGCGATATGGACATCGAAATTGGTCTGGACATCACACCTCTGATAGGTAGCACAATTCAAGGAAAACCTTCAAAATTTTTTCTCCTGGTCGACGAAGACGATCCGGATAATTTTGGTGAAGGAATAGTAAAACAGTTTTCTGTAATCGGTTATGATTCAATCCCAAAAGAGTATTCAAGCATGGATGCTCCCTTTGCGATGATTAATAATAGCCAATCCATTTTGAGTGTACTTGTCAACAATCCCCTTCATCCGATCACAATTTCACCGGAAACAATAAATGCAGTCCTTCATGGAAGCAAAATAAATCAACAATTCGTTGCTTCCAATGGAGAGCCCCCCTATGAGTGGAATATGAAAGTTACCTATGATGAAATTCCCGACAAAGCAACTTACCAGGAAGAAGATGGCCAGAAACTGGTTATTGAAGATCTTCAGTCTGGCTCAGTAGCCTGTAAACTCCCTTTCTCCTTCCCTTATTTTGGTAAAAATTTTGATTCAATCTATCCTCACACGGATGGATACTTGCTGTTCCAATCCATGAACAGTCCATACCCTTACCTACAGGATGAAAACTTATACTTAAAACAGATTCAGGCCATTGCAGCTTGTATGAGCAGTGAACAATATATTTCAAATGCAGGGAAAGGAATCTGGTACAAGGCAGATTCAGGGAAAGCAGAATTCACCTATAAGATGGGCATCATCGGCTATGATACAAGCAAGAAAACCAATTTTAAAATCACCCTTTTCCCGGATGGAAGAATTAGATTTGCTTATGGTTCTTTTATTCTTCCCGAAATCATCCATCCTGTTATCGGACTTTCAAGTGGTGATGGCATCAACTTCCAGTATAGCCAAAAGAACGGGAAAGCCGATTTCAAAAATGGAGAGATAGTAGACTTTATTCCTGCTTCATTCCCTGGACACCTTAGCCTCAGCGAATCCGGATGGCTCAGTTCTGATACCATCAGAAAGGATTTCTCTGCAAACATCCAGCTCATTGCAAGTGACAGGAAACGTGTGTGTTCAATAAGAAACTACACCCTTACGACCGGGCCGGAAATAAAGTATGTAATTAAAGCCGGGAACGACAATATCATTGAACCCGGTGAAAATGTATCAATAAGTATTATTGCTAATAATAAAACTACGGTTGACCTGAATAACCTTCAAATGAAGCTCACCAGCCAGGATCCTTTCATTTTGATAGGCGATTCTGTTGCGGTAATCCAGCAGATTCAAGCTGGACAGGAAAGGTTGTTGCCGGATACATTTAATTTCCATGTAAGCGATTCGATCCCCGATGATCAATTGATTGTTCTTCACATAGAACTCAGTTGGCCGGGACATTTGATTGAAAGCAATCTTTCAGTCATTGTGCAAAAACAAATCGTGGAAATTTCAGGCCCAATCGTAAAAGGGCAGCAATGCTTCAGGCTAAATCCAGGTGAGAAGGAGGGTATACTGATGAAATTAACACAGGGCGGCAAGGTGCCGGGTAAAAGTTATATTGGGAAACTAACTTGCAACGACCCTTATATATCTATTAAGCAATCTGGCGCAGTTCCAATGGAAGCAAGCAATAACAGGAGTTGTGCCCAGGCAGAATGGACTGTCCAGGTAAACGGGGCGACCCCCTTTGGGCATACTTCTTCTTTCTCCTTTTTGGCGGTATCCGGGCAAAATGATTCAGTTCAAAAGGACTTTTTGCTATCTGTCGGCAAACCTTCAATTATGGTTATCGACCTGGATGGAAATAATAATTCAGCAATTCATCTGACTCGATCTATTAACAATATCGGCCTGCTCACTGAAAATCAAAAAGTCATAGATACCAATATTTTTGAATGCACAAAGGTCTTTCTTTGCCTGGGAGTTCGTACTCATAATCATACTTTAAGCGCTGAAGAAGGTAACTTGCTTGAACAGTTTTTACAAATGGGTGGCAATCTATACATGGAAGGTGGCGCAACCTTTGGAACCGACACCCTTTTACCAATTCATGAAAAATTCAGGGTACAAGGCAATACCAATTCCTGGTACTCTCCGCCTGATACCCTTCTGGGAGAATCAGGCAGTTTTGCTGTAGGAATAGACTTTGTATATAAAGGGGATAAGTTTAAAGCCAATAACCTGACTCCTTTATCACCTTCAACTACGCTTTTTACTGATAACTCAACGGGCTTCCATTTTGTCATAGCAAACGACTCCGGATCATATAAAACCATAGCTTCCACTATTGAATTTGGTGGCATCTTCCCTTTCTTATGGCTGGGAAGAGAAGCCTTGATGATGAAATATCTTGATTTCTTTAGTGTAAATCTCAATCCGCTGGCGGCAAATTATTCATCTGATCTAACCGAGACCTGCACTCAACAACAGGTTCATTTTACTTCATTTTGTGCAGGTAACCCTACCCTGTATCATTGGTATTTTGAAGGAGGAAATCCTCCTGAATCTTTTGAGCAGGAAGTGGATGTAAGCTGGGTTGTACCTGGAGTATATGATGTCGGGTTGACAGTTTCTGACAGCATTTCGACTAATACTATCCTAAAACAGGACCATGTCAGTATCCTTGACTGTAACTCAATCTCCGAACCGAATGCAGGCATTAAAAACATTGTATTTCCAAACCCGACAACGGGTCAGGCAGTACTTCAAACAGAATCAGACAGGCCTCGCTTGCTTGCCATTTATATTTCAGACCTGAGCGGGAAAAATGAATTTTTCGATTCAATTTCCATTCCTGCGGGAACAACAATCACCCCGCTTAACCTGGATAACCTATCACCCGGCATTTACCTCATGGCTTTACAGAATGAAAATTCAAAACAAGTTTTGAAGCTGGTTGTTCAATAAGAAAACGATTTCCACGAGCAGTTTTCGTTCAAGGGATAAAAACGTATTTTTGCGATAAATCCTACCGAATGCGTTTCAGCGATATCCCTGGTCAGCAAAAGATCAAACAAAGGCTTCTTCAGTCAGTTAAGGATAACAGGGTAAGTCATGCCCAACTATTCCTGGGACCTGAAGGTTCAGGGAAACTTGCATTGGCTTTAGCTTATACACAGTATATCAATTGCAGGAATCGAACTGTTGAGGATTCCTGTGGAGTTTGTCCTTCCTGTAATAAGTTCAATAAACTGATCCATCCCGACCTTCATTTTCTTTATCCTATCAATAAAACCAAGGATGTTGATGAAAAGAAGGTTACCAGCAAGGACTTTATCGCACCTTGGAGGGAATTCCTTATCGAAAATGAGAGTTTTGTAACCCTACCTGGCTGGTATGACAAGATTGGCATCGAGAAAAAGCAAGGTATGATAAATGCCGAAGATGCCGACGGAGTTAACCATACCCTGGCGTATAAGGCGTATGAAGCTGAGTATAAGGTGATGATTATCTGGATGGTTGAAAAAATGAACAATGTAGCCGCCAACAAATTACTCAAAAACCTGGAAGAGCCACCCGACAAGACACTTTTCATCCTTGTTTCAGAAAACCATGATCAGGTTATCAGTACAATTTTATCAAGGACACAATTGGTGAAAATTCCCAGGATAAATGATTCAGACATCCTTGAGTCTTTGAGATCAAGATTCCAGGCACCGGACGAAACGTTAAGGAATTTCGCACGACAGGCAGAAGGAAACTTCAGGCTAGCTTTGGATATGGCAGAACAGACATCCGGAGAAATGAATTCTTCTGATCTCGAAAAAGAAAGATTTCTTCTTCTTCGCGATTGGATGCGTCGAACCTATGTGTTTGGAGCCAAGCAGAAGGAATACGACTCCTTGCAGGAAGTCATAACACGATTAGTCGGAGATGGCAGCCGCGAAAAACAAAAGGAAATGCTTGGCTATAGCTTGAAAATACTACGGCTCTGCATGCAATATCATGTTGGGAATCATCAATTGGTCCTGCATTCCGGCGAAGAGCTTGATTTCATATCAAAATTCTCAACTTTCATTCATCCAAGAAACATCACACAGATTGATGAAGAGATAAATCGAGCCATTTTCCATATTGAACGAAATGCAAATGCAAATATCATTTTTACTGACCTTTCACATATAATTGCCCGCCTGATAAAAATTCCTGCATTAGCCCAACCTAAAAAAATGTAAATTTGTGCGGTGCCAATAGTTACACATACTTCCGCAAGTATCGGATTGATTAGCACACTAATAACGTCAGGCATCCGTTATAAATAATTCGGGATCTGCAAATGCGGAAGTCATTTCAACAAGATGGAAGAAAATACACCTCTCAATATATCTCCTGATCCTTTGTTTTCACGCGGTTGCTGCATGAGCAACAAGACAGGCACCACAGATGACATCAAATACAGTCACTCATGCGCTAAACTTGATGTTTTCAACTGGCTTGGTGAAATTAGTCTTCCTGATTCACTATCAGGGTTCGATTGTGCGGAGATCAGGTTCAAAAATAACCGGAAAGATTTCTTTCGTACACCGGCAGGCCTGAATCTTAACGCTGGAGATATAGTCGCTGTTGAAGCTTCACCGGGCCACGACATTGGAATTGTTACACTCACTGGTGAGATTGTAAAAATTCAGATGAGACGAAAGAATGTAAGCCCTAATAAGGAAGATATCCGAAAGGTTTACAGGAAAGCCCGTCCGGCTGATATCGAAAAATGGCTGACTGCTGTTGCCAGGGAAAATGACGCAATTATTAAATGCCGGGTATTTGCTGTTAAGATTGGCCTCAAAATGAAGGTAAATGATGTGGAATTCCAGGGGGATGAGACCAAAGCCATTTTTTATTATACAGCCGATGAAAGGGTTGACTTTAGAGAATTAATCAAAATTCTGGCTGACGAATTTAAGGTGAGAATTGAAATGCGCCAGATTGGTGTACGCCAGGAAGCCAGCCGGCTAGGGGGTCTGGGTTCATGTGGTAGGGAACTATGTTGTAGTACTTGGATCTCAGGATTTCATTCAGTGACTACTGCCTCAGCACGGGCACAACAAATGTCCCTGAATCCCCAAAAAC
>Ga0079306_1002315_pt1 | contig 10835 bp, 4 predicted proteins | sample Methanotroph_Enr_FD_79181 | JGI IMG/M metagenome (GOLD analysis project Ga0079306, IMG submission 79181) | Enriched soil microbial communities from Old Woman Creek wetland in Ohio, USA - Methanotroph_Enrichment_5 | ecosystem: Environmental > Terrestrial > Soil > Wetlands | place: USA: Ohio...
AAATGAATTTGTACCATATTGGCCGTTTCTTCACAATTTAGCCAACTACATCGCTCTTTCTCTGGAAAACAGAATGCATAAACACCTTTTGGAAAAATCCCATGATGAACTGGAAGAGAGGGTAAAGGAACGGACCGAGGAACTGCGGACATTAAATGAACATATACGAAAATTAAATCAGGAACTTGAACAACGCGTTACCGAACGTACCGCTCAATTAGAAGTAGCAAACAAAGAATTGGAAGCTTTTGCCTACTCCGTTTCTCACGACTTGCGTGCTCCATTACGCAGCATAGATGGGTTTAGCCTGGCTCTCCTTGAAGATTATCAGGAAAAGTTAGATGCGCAAGGGAAAGACAATATTCTAAAAGTGCGATTTGCCGCTCAACGCATGGCGCAAATCATTGAGGATATGTTGAACCTCTCACGCATCAGTCGCGGCGAAATGAATATTCAGCAGGTGAACCTTAGCGAGATGTTCCGGGAGATTGCTGATAACCTTTACAGCACTCAATCACAACGCGTAGTAGAATTCATCATTCAGGAAGGGATTTATGCCAATGGCGACGGCCGGCTCCTTCGAATTGTCCTGGAAAATCTCATAGGGAATGCATGGAAGTTTACTGCAAATCATCCCACGGCCCGCATTGAGTTTGGTATTCAGCAACAAAAAGAGTTGCCGGTGTATTTCATACGCGATGACGGTGCAGGTTTCGACATGAAATATGTAAACAAATTATTCGGCGCATTTCAGCGCTTACATACCACAGATGAATTCCCGGGAACCGGTGTCGGATTGGCAACAGTGCTGCGTGTAATTCACCGTCATAGAGGCATAGTATGGGCTGAAGGAGAAATTGAAAAAGGTACAACCATATATTTCACAATTCCTAAATAAATAACGCCATGATCCAGAAAACTATCTTACTAGTAGAAGACAATCTCGATGATATCGATTTAACTCTTCGAGCCTTAAAAAAGAATAATATTAAGAACGAAGTAACAGTGATGAATAATGGTGCGGACGCATTGGATTTTCTTTTCGGAACTGGAAAATATTCCAACAGGGATATTACACTAATGCCTGCAGTAATTTTGCTGGACCTCAAACTTCCAAAAGTCGATGGACTTGAAGTATTACGTCAGTTGCGCGCAAATGAGATTACCAAATTTCTTCCCGTGGTTATTTTAACCTCATCGAAAGAGGAACAGGATATCGTTAATGGTTACAAATTTGGTGTAAACAGCTACGTACGAAAACCGGTCGATTTCAATCAATTTGCTGAAGCCGTCAGCTATCTGGGATTATACTGGTTGTTGTTCAATGAATTACCTCCTGTTAAAGGGAGTCAAAACAAGTGAAGATGAAAGAGTGAAGAAGGGGCATCATTCTGTTTATCAATTCCGAATCATACTGAACCACCAGACAAATATGGCGATTAAACAATGCTGTGATTATTATTGATTAATAAGGAGTTGTTTGTTGAGTTATTAAAAAAGCATTTTTAAAAACAGGAAAATGAAGACTAACTCCAAAATTAAAAATTCGACAATTGATGCCACAAACCTGCGCCAAAAGGCAGTAGAGTTATTGAAAAAGAAAGTGCTAAAAACTGGGTTACCACTCCCTAAAGCCGAAATGCAGAAGCTCATATATGAGCTTAATATTCACCTGGTAGAGCTCGAATTACAGAATGAAGAACTCGCTCTGGCAAAAGAACAGGCAGAAGTTGCTTTCGAAAAATATGCTGAATTATACAATTTTGCACCATCCGGACATTTTACTCTTTCCAAAAATGATGAAATTATTGAGCTAAACGTCTGTGGGTCGCAAATGCTTGGTAAAGAACCCTCGAAATTGAAAAATAGTCTATTTGGTTTTTTTGTTTCCGACGATTCAAAACTAATCTATAATCTCTTTCTTGGGAAAGTATTTTCCAACAAGGTCAAAGAATCATGCGAAATTGCCATATCAACTAATGGTAACTTTACAATGTATGTTTACCTTACCGGTATTGTTGCCGAAAACGGGGAACAATGTTTTATTACAGCAATAGATATTACCGAAAATAAACTGGCTGAAAAGAAGATATTACAGAATATAAAACTACTTGAAAATAGCGAAAAACAATTTAGGTCTTTATACGAAAATGCCAAAATCGGCCTTTACAGGACCACTCCTGAAGGAACTATACTCCTTGCAAATAGAGTATTGGTCGAAATGCTTGGCTATCCATCATTTGACGAACTCGCTAAAAAGAATATAGAACAAGATGGGTTCGAATCGCCGTCCCAACGAAAAGCTTTTTTAGAGAAGATAGAACAATATGGAGAAATAGAAAACCTTGAATCAATATGGGTTCGTCAGGATCAAACTCCTGTCTTCGTGCGGGAAAGTGCCCGTGCAATCCGTGATGATAATGGAAAGACTTTATTCTATGATGGAACCGTGGAAGATATTACCCAACTTAAACAAATGCAAGATGATCTGGACTGGAATTTGGCATTACTTGAAGCCAAAGCGAATTCCTCCACACCGAACTCCTCCACCGATGCAATCCTGGTCGTAGACCAACAGGGCAAAAAGATTTTTCAAAACCAGCGGGCTGCCGACTTGTTAAAAATTCCCCAGTACATAGCGGACGAAAAAGATGATGAGAAAGAGCTTCAATGGGTCGCCGGCTTGACCAAAGATCCCGGGCGGTTCATTGAACGGGTTGTGTACCTTTATTCTCATCCGGATGAAATCAGCCAGGATGTGATTGAGTATATGGATGGGACAATCCTGGATCGATTCACATCTCCGATTGTTGGCAAAGATGGGAAATACTTCGGCAGACTATGGATATTCCGTGACATAACCGAACGCAAACGAACAGAGGAAGCGCTGCGCGAGAGTGAAGCGCGATACCGCTTGCTTTTTGAGGTTAGCGCCGATGGAATTCTGATTGCAGATATTGAAACAAAGAAGTTCAAGTTTGCAAATACGGCTCTATGTCGAATGCTCGGATATACCGAGGACGAATTGACAACACTGGGCCTGGAAGGAATTCACCCCAGGCAGGATTTACAACAGGTCCTTGTAGAGTTCGAATCCCTTGCCCGTGGCGACAAAACCTTTGCTCCCAATATTCCGTGTCTCAGGAAAGACGGCAGCATCATCTATGCTGACATCAACTCGGCAACCATTATGATGGATGGCAGAATTTACAATATGGGCATATTCCGGGATGTCACTGAGCGCAAACAGGCAGAGAAAATCGTTCTGCAAAGTGAAGCAAAATTCAGGACACTGTTTGAGAGCGCCAATGATGCAATCTTTCTGATGAAGGGAGATACTTTCACTGACTGTAATTTGAAAACAGCGCAAATGTTTCAATGTCGAAATGAAGAGATTCTCAGTCGACACCCATACGAGTTCTCTCCTCCTTTTCAACCTGATGGAAGTGATTCAAAAGAAAAAGCGCTTGAAAAAATACACGCAGCTCTCTCCGGTGAGCCACAATCGTTTGAATGGAAGCATATAAAACTTGACGGAACACCTTTTGACGCTGAGGTCAGCCTCAACCGTATTTTCATTGACGACAACGTATTGCTTCAGGCAATCGTACGTGATATCACCGAACGAAAGAAAGCGGAAGAATTACTACGGCAAAGTGAAATTGAATTGCACGTCATTATTGAATCTACAGCGGACGGTATTTTGGCAATTGACCGCAACGGTAAAGTTATGAAAACCAATAACCGATTTGCTGAGCTTTGGAAAATCCCACCGACTATTCTTAATTCAGGTGATGATGATACTCTGTTAAATTTTGTGCTGGAGCAGTTGATCAACCCTAAGCAATTTGTAAATAAGGTACAGCAGCTTTACAATTCAAAGGACGTAGATTCTGATATGCTCTTTTTTAAGGACGGTCGTATTTTTGAAAGGTTTTCTGCTCCTCTTTTATTGGATGATAACATCATAGGACGTGTCTGGTCATTCCGCGACATCACCGAGCGCTTACAGGCAGATGAAGAAATTCGCCTAAAAAACGAACAACTTATAAAACTCAATACCGAAAAGGACAAATTCTTTTCCATCCTTGCCCACGATTTGCGAGGTCCATTCAACGGCTTTTTGGGACTAACAGAAATTTTGGTAGAAAATTTACCAAGCTTGACAATGGACAAAATACATGAGTTTGCAGTAGTTTTGAAAAGTTCAGCTACTAAACTTTACAGTCTTCTCGAAAACCTGTTGCAGTGGGCAACAATACAAGAAGGATTAATTCCTTTTAAGCCGGATTTAATACAATTGCTTCCTGTCGTAGAGGAAAGCTTAGCTATAATGCTGGAACCAGCCAAAAACAAGGGAATTGAAATAGCTTGCAACATTCAAAATGATCTAATGGTTGTTGCAGATAGAAATATACTTCAAACCATAATCCGGAACCTCGTTTCAAATGCTGTGAAATTTACACCCAAAGGCGGAATAATAAGTATCTTAGCTAAAAGCAAGGATGATAAAAGCGTTGAAATATCCATTAAGGATTCTGGTATTGGAATGAACAGTGGAATGGTCGATAATCTATTCAGGCTCGATGCTCAAACAAACAGAAAAGGCACCGAAGGAGAACCCAGCACAGGACTTGGCCTATTGCTATGCAAAGAATTTGTAGAAAAACATGGCGGCAAAATCTGGGTAAAAAGTGAAGAGGAAAACCTGCCTGCCAGCAAGGCTGGAGGGACAACATTTTATTTTACAATTCCGTGATGGATACTATCAATGTCAGGGAAACCATTCTAAATGAATAGCCTCACACTAAATAAGTAAGGAGAAAAATGACTATGAAAAAAGAACTGAGGATATTGGTTATTGAAGATTCGGAAGATGATGCTCTTATTGTTTTGCGTCAAATTCGAAAAGGTGGTTACGACATTTATCACGAACGAATTGAGACATCTCAGAGCATGAAAGTCATGCTCCAAGAGAAAACCTGGGATATCATCCTGTCTGATTACAAAATGCCTCATTTCAGCGGATTGCAAGCATTAACAATCTATAAGGAATCAGGACTTGATATTCCCTTTATTATTGTTTCGGGTACCATTGGAGAAGAAGTCGCTGTAGAAGCAATGAAATCAGGCGCTCACGACTACATGATGAAAAATAACCTGGGTCGGTTGCTTCCTGCAATCGAGCGGGAATTGCGCGATTCAGAGAATAGGACCGAACGAAAACTGCTTGAGCAAAAGCAGAAAATGGCGGAGGAAGAGCGCCGGGCTAATCTTCGATTCTTCGAAAGCATGGATCGGGTCAACCAGGTACTTCATGGGACTCATGATATGGAGCAAATGATGAGAGATGTATTGCAAACAGTTTTCACCATATATGATTGCGACCGGTCCTGGCTCCTTTATCCATGCGACCCGGACTCACCTACATTTCGTGTACCGATGGAAATCACCAGGCCTGAGTATCCCGGCGCTAAAGTATTGAACCTGGAGGTTCCCATGTCTCCCGGTGATGCCCGGAATTTGAGGGAAGCCCTGGCTTCCGATTCTCCGGTGACTTATATTGCCGGGACCGACAGGCCAATCACAACAGATGAACAATTCGGCATTCAATCTCAGATGTTTGTTCCCCTTCATCCCAAGGTAGGTAAACCCTGGGTGTTTGGCATGCACCAATGTTCTTACCCCCGGGAATGGACCAAGGAAGATAAAAGGTTATTCCTGGAAATTAGTAGACGGCTGAGCGATTCACTTACGAGTCTGTTGATATTGAATGACCTCAGGGAAAGCGAAGAAAAATACAGGACCTTAATACAGAAAATTAAGGCAGCGGTCATCGTGCATGGGCCAGATACTCAAATAGTAATGTCCAATTCGATGGCCCAGGAATTACTTGGGTTAACCGAAGACCAGTTGTTTGGGAAAACAGTGACTGATCCGGATTGGCATCTCTTTCTTGAGGATGGAACTATACTGCCATTTGAGAAACATCCCGTAAACCAGGTGCTGGCATCACACAAGGCAGTCAGGAACTTTATGCTTGGAGTGCATCGTCCAGGAACAACGAAAGAAAAAGACATATGGGTGCTGGTGAATGCTGATCCTGTTTTTGGCAAAGAAAACGAAATAGTTCAGGTCATATTGACTTTTATTGATATTACAGAGCGCAAGGCAGCCGAAAAGCAACTAGCCCTACTGAACTTTTCCCTCGATCATGTCAATGAGGCAGCGTTCCTGAGTGATGAAATGGGACGTTTCCTGTATGTCAACAAAGAAACATGCAGAACATTGGGATACAGCTCTGAAGAATTACTAAAAATGACTGTAACCGATATTGTGGTCGATTATCCGCGTGAAGAATGGATGGATCTTGTTCATGCTCTAGAGTCAAGTGGCTCACTTACCTTCGAAACCAGCCATAAAGCCAAAAATGGTAATGTATTTCCTGTGGAGGTAAATGTTTGCAGGTTTGAATACGACGGTACAGCATACATTTTAGCCATGGCCCGTGATATAACCGAGCGGAAAAAGGTCGCCAAGGAGATTTTCCGCATGAACCGTACATTACGCATGCTCTCAGATACCAACCAGGCACTGATTCGAATTGAAGAAGAATCAACTTTACTAAACGAGGTATGCCGGATTATTGTTGAAACGGGCGGGTATGCCCTGGCTTGGGTAGGGAATGCTGAATCAGACGAGGCAAAGACTTTACGCCCTGTTGCCTTAAAAGGTTCCGGTACTGATTATCTTGAGTCGGCAAAGGTTAGCTGGGGAGATAACGAACTAGGGCAAGGTCCCGGAGGCGTGGCTATCCGCACAAAGAAACCATCTGTGATAAATGACATTTTATCTGATCCATCCTTTGCTCCATGGAAAGAGAATGCAATCAAGCATGGTTATGAATCTATTATTGCTTTGCCACTTACCAGTGAAGGTCAGATATTTGGAGCGCTGGGAATATTTTCGAGCGAGGCAGGTGTATTTGATGGTGCTGAGGTTGAAATATTGAAGGAAATGGCTGATGATTTGGCTTTTGGTATTGACGCCTTGCGAAACAGGACTAAACGCGACACAGCAGAAGAAGCTCTTCGCGACAGTGAAGAACGATACAGGCTTATCGCGGAAAACACTGCTGATACAATTACCGTTCTGGACTTGAATCTCAATACCATTTATATAAGTCCAGCCGTTTTAAAATTACGCGGATATACAGTCGAAGAAGCAACTACTCATTCTTTGAATCAAATATTCCCCCTGGAGTCGCTTCAAAAAGTGAAAAAGCTGTTTGCCAAACAAATGGCTTTGGAAGCAAGTGGAAAAGCAGACCCGGCAAGATCGGAAACAATTGAAGCGGAGGAATACTGCAAAAACGGTTCAACCATATGGGTTGAGATTTCACTATCTTTTATCAGGGATACAAATATGAAAGCCTCGCGAATACTTTCGGTTACGAGAGATATAACGGAACGTATGCAGGCAGGAGAAAAATTAAGAGTGCTTTCCCGCGCTGTTGAACAAAGCCCGGCATCAATTGTTATCACTGATATTAAAGGAAATATTCAGTATGTGAATTCAAAATTTACTGAAGCTACCGGTTATTCCTTTGATGAAGCTATGCAACAGAATCCGCGAATTTTGAAATCCGGCGAAATGTCTCCCGATGGATATAAACAAATGTGGCAGGCAATCACCTCCGGGAAGGAATGGTTTGGGGAATTTCATAATATGAAAAAAAACGGAGAACTATATTGGGAACTCGCTTCCATATCTCCAATTTTCGATACAACAGGCTCGATAACTCATTTCCTGGCTGTGAAAGAAGATATTACCGAACGAAAAAAAACCGAGACAGAGCTACTGGAAGCAAAGGAAAAAGCTGAAGAAAGTAATCGTTTGAAGACGGAATTCCTGCATAATATGTCGCATGAAATCCGTACACCAATGAATGGGATTATCGGTTATTCCTATTTATTGGAGGATCCGACTCTATCAGTCGAAAAACAAAGACAATTTACAAAAATCATCAATAACAGTTGTGAACAACTTTTGCGGATTATTGATGACATCCTGGAGATTTCACAATTGGAAACCAAGCAAGTTAAAACTATTAACAAGAAGGTAAACCTTAATGATTTATTATTTGGATTATTTTCGATCTTCGATATTAAAGCTAAAGAAAAAAGAATTCCCTTATATTTTAAGAAAGGATTACCCGACAAGAAGAGCTACATCTTTACAGATGAATCCAAACTGAATAAAATAATCAGCAACCTCCTGGAAAATGCTTTAAAGTTCACACACACAGGATTTGTAGAATTAGGATATCAAATAAAAGATAATGAGATTGAGATATATGTCAAAGATAGTGGTATAGGAATTGAAAAGGACAAACAGGAAAGCATTTTTGATCGTTTTTCGCAGGAAGCCAAAGGACTAACAAGATTATACGGGGGATTAGGTCTTGGACTATCCATTGCAAAAGAAAACTCCGAATTGCTTGGTGGAACCATTAACCTCAAATCAGAAAAGGGAAACGGCTCAACCTTCTTCGTTACTTTACCTTATTGGCCTGCACTTTCCGATGAAGAATCAGATCAAGAAAATTTCAGCGCTGAAAGTTTAGCTCAACCAAAAGAACTTTATACTATTTTAATAGCTGAAGATGAAGAAATAAACTATCTATATTTTGAAGAGGTCCTTGACAAGTGTGACCTCAATATAAAATTATTGCATGCCAGGAATGGGCAGGATGCAGTTGAAATATGCAGAAATACTTCAGATATAGATATTGTCCTGATGGACCTTAAAATGCCTGTTATGAATGGATACGATGCAACAAAAGAGATTAGAACGTTCCGGCCTGATCTGCCTATCATTGCACAAACAGCTTATTCCACTGCAGAAGATAGGAATAAAGCCCTTTCAGCCGGATGCGTTGATTTTATATCAAAGCCTATTAGTTCAAAAAATCTATGTCTTACCATAATCAAGCACTTAAAAAGTTAAAATATATAAAGTGTTAGGCCGTCTCTTTCTACTAGGTATTACTTTCTTATGTAACTTTGGATTAATAAGTATTATCTCCCAACCGAACAAAATACAATCCCTGATATGAAAAAAATCCTACTCTTTCTATTGCTCTCGTGGGCTATCCCAACATTGAATGCCCAGTCCATCTTTCATAAGATCCTGACCCAAAATGATGTTACCGGGAGCCTCTATCGATGTGTTCAAACCTCTGATGGTAGTTATGCATCAGTGGGATTATTAACAGATAATGCCATATTCGATGATAACTTCCTGGTTGCCAAATTTAATGTTGATGGAAAAAGATTATGGATCAAAGCGCTGGGATCTACCGATTCGGATGAGTTTACCGATGTGATTGAAACCTCTGACCAGGGAATCGTTGCGGCAGGCTCCTCAGTAAATTTTGACTCATTTCTCTCCACCGCGGTTGTTGTTAAATTTAATTCCAACGGTACAAAAGTATGGAGCAAAAAATACTCACTAAACGGATTATCTTCCACTGCTAAAAAAATCCAGAAAGACGCCGGGGGTAACCTATACATCCTTGGAACCATAGAGTCCAGCGGATCAACGACTGATTACTACATCATGAAACTCGACGGGAACGGGAATATCCTTCAACAAACTTCCGTGAACTCGACCTTCAGCGACTATGCCCTTTCTTTCCTTCGTAAAGCCAATGGAGACTTTTTCATTGGGGGATGGGGAAACAACGGATCCGGGGAAAGCATTCATGTTATCAAACTCAACGCATCGTACCAGGTCCTTTGGAACAAATATATCGGGGGAAGTACAAAATTGTTCTCCTATGATATGAAGGAAAAATCCAATGGGAACATTGTTCTTGCCGGAAGATATGATAACGGGACAAATCCGTTCAATGCACTCGTACTTGAAATTGAAAATGCCAGCGGAAACATTAGCTGGGCTAAACGCTATTCCTCAAGCAGCAATCTCGGTCTATATGCCTACGGACTCGCTATTCACTCAGATGACAGGATCGGCATTTCCGGCGTTATGGAAGATTTCTATTCAGGCCTGATCGTTTTTGAGCTTAATCCAACAGGAACTGTAAACTGGTCAAAACGGGTTACCAGCGCCAATGAACTGAGTTCAGTCGGTTACGGAATATGCAAATCCTTTGAAGGTGGGTTCGTTGTCTGCGGTTCCAGGAGCGGCATCGATAGTTCCTGCGTCCAGTTGCTAAAAACGACTGTTGGCGGAAACGTTCAGTGTATGGGGACCAACCTGGGGCTTGAAGCTACGGATGTAACAATTAACAGTGAAAGTGTGGCAGTGAATACCGGAATGACTTCACTGGTAGCTGCTGACGTTGTTTTCGCCGAGGTTTCCTTTACCAACCTCGAGGATGCCTGCGACCCTGTTTCTTTGAATGAAGAACTTGCGGATACCGAACTTTCCGTATATCCCAATCCTTCGGGTGGATGCTTCATTGTACAGTGGAAAGATATTCCTTCCACCAGCTCATTGAGGATGTTCAACACTTCGGGGATGCTGGTCTACCAAACAAATACTTTCAATAATAACAGGCTGGAATTGAACCTCAACCTTCTACCGGGAATCTATTTCCTGCAATTGAACTCGAATGGCAGCTTGCTCACTCAGAAGGTGATAATTCGTTAATTCAAGGATTCATCCAGCCCTGTACCTGCTCCAGTTTGAGTGATGCAATCTCAAGTTTCAGTTTTTTACGCAAACCACTCAGGTCGTTGAGGAGCTTATTGGGATTCGCAGCCTTCACCTCTTCCGGGGTTTTGAAGCCGGCCTTCCTGACAACAGGA
>Ga0079306_1002316_pt1 | contig 10830 bp, 7 predicted proteins | sample Methanotroph_Enr_FD_79181 | JGI IMG/M metagenome (GOLD analysis project Ga0079306, IMG submission 79181) | Enriched soil microbial communities from Old Woman Creek wetland in Ohio, USA - Methanotroph_Enrichment_5 | ecosystem: Environmental > Terrestrial > Soil > Wetlands | place: USA: Ohio...
ACACTCAACAGATACATGCGCACCGGTTAACGGGAAATTGGTTTTTGAATGGTCGAAAGTCGCACTAAGCCAGTTCGTAGTATTATGGCACAAAGTGCAATTGGTAGGAAACTTGGACGCCACATGCCCTTTGGCGCTGTTATATTGAACCTGGTGGCACGAAATACAATCAGGTTTTGCAGAAGTTGTATTACCCAGGTGACAAGCCGAACACTGCACAATGGTGGCGTGAGCCCCGGTCAGGGTAAATCCTGCGGTATTATGATTAAACGATGAAGGTTGCCATGCTGTAGTGGTATGACAGGTTTTGCAATCCGTAGAAATTCCTGCTGTGTTATGATTCGGTGTTTGAGTCGCAGTATATTTTGCCTGATGGCAACTTTTGCATTCCATTGAAGTTCCTGCATAACCAGTGGTGTGGCAACTTGCACACTCAACAGATACATGCGCACCGGTTAACGGGAAGTTGGTGAGTGAATGATTATATGTTGCACCAAGCCAGTTGTTAGAATTGTGACAGGTTTTGCAATCGGTTGAGAATTTTGAAGCCATGTGCCCTTTTGCATTGTTATACTGCACCAGATGGCATGAAATACAATCGGTAGATATTTTCTGATAACTTCCACCTTTATGACATTGTTCACAACTGATGTTATGTCCGCCGGTGAGGGGGAAGGAAGTATGATCAAAACTGGTTTTGGTCCAGCTTGTAGCGTTTACTCCATGACACTCAATGCAATTGGTTGGGTAGCCAGCTTTTTGATGGTTTGGATTAGTTGTAGCCAGATAATCTTTCTTATGGCAACTTATACACTCAACACCCAGAGGTTCATACTGATAATTTGATGCTGATTTGTGACATGATGCACATTCAAGAACAGCATGGTTCCCTTCTAAAGGAAATCTGCTCATTTGGTGCATGGTAATGGTGTTTTTAATTATCCAGGAATTTGTATCATGGCACCTTTCACAAATGGGACCCAGTGTATTGCGGTGCATATCCGTATGACAGCCAATACATTCTTTTTTTGCACCTTTTGCTTCTTCAAATTTTAGTGTTTTATGACAACTCATGCAATCAACAACCTGATGCTGACCAGTGAGTTTAAAACCAGTAGTATTATGATCGAACGACATTACCGCTTTGAGCAACTTCCAACTATTAGAGGTATGACAAGCAGTGCAGTCTATTTTGAGAGCTTCCCCGTGAGGCGATGTTTGCGCGTAACCTGTTAGTGTTAAGATGATTAATATAATTATTTGTGACAGCTTTTGCATAGCATTTCAGTGTTTTTGTATTGTATATACGGAACAGGGTTCGTCTTGTTCAGAAGATGACATTTTTTGCATTCAACTTTCTGATGTCCTCCGTCGAGTTTAAAGCGGGTCTTGTTGTGATCGAACCGTTCAGCTTTCCAGTTTTCAAATCCATGGCATTTATTACAGTCATTTACGCCATTTACTATAAATTGTTTTTGATGCACGTCCGTATGACATTCTTCACAATTCCCTTTAAGTTCCATGAACTTTTGAACAATCAACGTTTCACTTTCCTTTTTGAAATGGCAATCCCTGCAGGTTTTTTCTGCATGTTTACCTTGTAACTGAAAGTCAGTAGTCTTGTGATCAAAAGTAACTTTACTCCAGCTTATAACGTTGTGACAGCTTTCACATTGCCCTTCAGGAATAAATTTATCCTTGATGTGGTTTTTATGAATGTTTTCATGGCAGGCCACGCATCGCTTATCCATTTCGCCAAACTGCCAGTCCTTTTCTTTTTTATGGCATGATATACAGGGAGTTGCAGTATGTGCACCTTCTAATTTGAAGCTGGTTTTGTTGTGGCGTTCAAAGGTGAAGGAAGATCCGGGAAATCCTTTTTCATTGTGGCAATCCTTGCAGTCAGAGATGACTTCCTTCTTGTTGAATTGTCCTTTATGGTAATCCGCGTGACAGTCGGTACACCGGGCATATTTGATCGGTGCTGTATATTTCCCTTTGTGACATTTTTTGCAATCAAGCGTCAGATGCTTCCCAATCAAAGGGTAATCAGTTTTCGTATGATCAAATGTACTTACTCCGGCAATCTGGTGAAATGAATTTTCAGAATGGCACTTCCGGCAGTCCTGCCCAAATTTATTATCATGAACATCCTTATGGCAATCGGTACATTTGCTAAATGCTATTCCTGAAAATCGTTGAAAATCCTTTCCCTCTAATTTTTCCTTTGGATGACATTTTAGACAGGCAACTTCGGCGTGTTTTCCTATTAAGGGGTATTTGGTTTTTTGATGTTTGAACTCCGTTGCAGGTTTGAACGAATCAGCTCCATGACATGAAGCACAATCATTTGACAAGGTTTTCTGATGGTAATCGACGTGACACGACAGACATTTTGTGTCTAATCCCAGGTATGATTTTCCTGCGGTTTTCTGTGATTTTTTTGTTCTAATGAACTCCTTTTTATGGCATGCACTACAGGATATCTTTGCATGCTTTCCTTTTAATTCGTATCCAGCCAGTTGGTGATTAAACTTGAGGGTATCAAAGCGAACGATCTGAAAATTACGGCCATGATGATCGCTATGGCAGGCAAAACAATCTTTACCTTTAACTTCAGTCGAAGTGTGATAACCTTTATTCAGGTCAATCAATGACTTGATTTCTTTATGACATTCCAGACACTTTCCTGAGGTCACTTTATTGCCAAGTTCATGGCATGCAGTGCAATTGGAAAGCCCTTCCAATTTGGCATGCCCCGAAGTCAACTTGCCAGGTGATATCTGTGCAAGGCAATGATGTATATTGACTGCTAAGAAAAAACAGATAAAAACAATTGCAAATCTTCTCTTCATGCGATCTCCGGCAAATTTGGTTAATATCGTTATTCTTTTAAAACCTAGTGTTTTAATATTGCTTCCCCAAATTTCTTGGTAATTCGTATACCAGCTTTTTCAAGAAATTGAGTGGGGAGTTCTCCTCCGGCAAAAATATAAACTAATTCGTTTTCCAGATTAGTAATTTCATTAGTTAATAAATTTGTAATTTGTACATAATCCTCTTCAATGGATTTTAAGCTTGTGTTGAACCTGACATCAATCTGGTTAAGCGACATGGCCTCTTTTATTTTTACATTATTGCCCGGCTTAATTCGCCCAAAAGCTTCGCCCCGGTATGAAAGGGTAACCTGATTTTGATCAGTTAATAATAATGCGGTTTCAATGGCCGAGTCGCCACCTCCAACAACTACAATCTTTTTGTTTTCGATGAGTTCAGGTTCCAATAACCGGTATGCAACTTTGGCTGTCATCTCGCCCGGAATATTTAATTTTCTGGGAGTTCCCCTTCGTCCGATTGCTAATAGCACTTTCCGGGCAGTATAATGCTCCTTGCCGGATGTTTCAATAACAAACCTGAAGTCCGTATAAACAATACTCTCTACTTTTGAATTCTCTTTTATTTCAATTTTATTTTTGCCTAAGACATCGGTCCATAAATCCAACAGTTCAGTTTTACTGGTTTCGAAAAGTTTCACCTTACCATAAAGCGGAATATCCATTGGCGAAGTCATAACAATTTTTTTTCTGGGGAAAGTAAAAACCGTTCCTCCCAATGAGTCCTGTTCTAAGGTTATTGACGAAAGCTGGAGTTTTTTTGCTGTAAGCGAAGCCGCAATGCCGGCCGGTCCGGCGCCGATAATAATTAAATCGTAATCTGCCTCAATTTGTTTGTCAATTTTTTTAGCTAAATTTTCAACGGCCTGTTTGCCTTGAACAACCGCATTTTTTATTAATCCCATTCCTCCGATTTCTCCGGCAATATAGATTCCTGGGACATTGGTTTCGAATAATTGATCGACATGCGGTAAATCAACACCGCGCTTCTCAGTGCCAATGCATAAAGAAATTGCCTGTGTTGGGCAGGCATGAAAACATGCTCCGTGTCCAATACAGTGGGAAGTATTAATTGCAGTTGCTTTTCCATTAAGGATACCCAAAATGTCTTTCTCAGGACATGCTGTTATGCATGCTCCAGACTGAATGCAGGAATTAACGTTAACAACAGGGTGTAGCGAAACAGGTTCGTATAAACCATCGGCTTTTGCAATCTTTATTTTCTCTTCTACTAATTTCGAATTTCTCTTTTGTTTCCGGAGATAAATAAAAAGTATGGAGAAAAATAGAATGGCAAAGAATGAATAGATGATAATACTCTCAGATAATTCTTCCATCGTATTAATTTAAAAAATCCATCGGGCACCAAAAATAACCGTCACAATTACATGGATAACCATAATAATCAACATCAAAATGGCAAATGGTAAATGTGCAACATGCCAGTATTTAAAGAGGTTTTGCATGGTAATAAGCCGGTCAATCTTGCGGTTCAAATTAATTTCATCTTTAATTAGGCTAATTACCTGATGAAAACTTCTACCGGTAATCTTTTTTTCTTTAAGAATTGTTTTGACCTCTCTGATCGTTTTACGCTCAAAGTTATACTTGGCAAGACTCCTTTGCAACATATTGCCGTTCAGCCTGTCAGGCCGTTTTTTTACTGCCTGAAGAATGGCATCAAGGACACTTTCATCCAGATGATAGACCACAGTGAGTTGTTTATTTAACTCATCCTTCATCTGATTTATTTCATTCAGGTTCATTTCACCGCCTTCAATTGTTCGGGGGATTTGCAAATAAATATACCTGCCTATCACCCCGCTAAGAACTACTGCAACCATGCTCCAAAAACTAACAGCAACCAGACCGCCAAAAATAAAGGCCGTATGATAGAGTACCAATACCGGTCCAAGGATACATAAGAAGATGTGAAATTCGAGCCAATGTTTTAATATGCCAATCCTTGAAAATTTCCGGATTCGTTTACGAAGCATGTATAGAGCAACTCCAAGAATTATCAACAGCGAACCGATGATACCAAAACCGTGGCCCATAAGTCCACTTGATTTTAGAGCTTGATTATCAGGATGAAAAAAGCGATCTTCTATGCCTAATGAATAATAGGAATAGCCGGTATAGCCTAAATATAAAGTAACAATTAATATGATTATGGAAAGTATTCCAATATATATTCGGTGAGTGTAACTTTGCTTCATTTACAATAAATTTTAATCCCTCCCAACAACAACCAATCATTCAACAGGATGAAAGTACTAATTATATTTGTTTTCAATCATTAAAAACGCAGTTATTTTCAAAAAAGTATTCTATTTATGATTCCAATCATTGTTTTGGGTACCGGAAAGTTGCATATCAAGCTATATGTTTTTCAATCAAATTTAATTTGAATAGTTTTCAGGACTCAGCATCTGAAAGGAACTTCCATCAACACAGACAGCTTTTTTATTCTGTATAACCGGAGAATTTCATCAGCTTTCATGTGTAAAAAAATTATCTTTACCGGACTGAGATTTTTTTTTGTATTGATTTTGCATGAAGAAGGTACTGATCATTACTTATTATTGGCCGCCATCGGGTGGGGCAGGGGTTCAACGGTGGCTGAAGTTTGCCAAATACCTGCCTGAATTTGGCTGGCAGCCTGTGATTTTAACAGTCGACCCCGAATATGCCAGTTATCCGCAGCGCGACGAAAGCCTGTCCCGAGAGGTTGGACCGGATTGCCTTGTTTATACAACAAAAAGCTTTGAGTTATACAATTTTTATAAACTGGTCTCAGGTAAAAAGGAAGTTCCTTACGGAGGTTTTGCCAACGAATCGAAAGAAGGGCTTTTTCAAAAGGTGTCTAAATTCATGAGGGGCAATTTTCTGTTGCCCGATCCACGCAAAGGATGGAACAAGTACGCACTGAAAAGGGCAACCGAACTGATCCGCGAATTCAATATTGATACAGTTGTAACTACCAGTCCGCCTCATTCTACACAACTTATCGGGCTGAAACTAAAGCAAGAATTCAATATCCGTTGGATTGCAGATTTGCGCGATCCATGGACTGATATTTATTATTACAATCAGTTTAAGCACACGGAGTTGGCTCGTAAAATTGATGAAAGTTTTGAGAGGAAAGTGGTTGAAAATGCTGATCTGCTCATCACAGTCAGCGAAGATTTGAAACGTATTTTTGCTGAAAAGTCGGATTTGCCTATTGCAGCAAAAACTGCCGTGATTCCTAACGGTTTTGATGAAGAAGATTTCAGGATAACCAATTTCCAGGCTGAAGCCCGAAAAATTATTACCTATACCGGCACCATTTCTGATGCTTACGACGTGGATTGTTTGTTGAAAGCACTTTGTCTTTTGAGCGAAGATTTGAAATCTCAGTTGCTCATAAGGTTTGTTGGCAAAGTTCCGCCAGCGGTTGAGCATAAATTCAGGGAAACAGGCCTTGCTGTCGAATTGGTTGGTTATGTTGATCATCCCAAATCAATTGAATATTTGTTTCGGTCCGACTTGCTTTTGCTGGTAATTCCGAAAGTAAAAAACAACAGGGGAATACTTACAGGCAAATTTTTCGAATATCTGGCCGCTCAAAAACCGATTCTGGCGATTGGGCCAGCTGACGGCGACCTGGCCAAGATAATTCAGGAAACTCAGTGCGGAATGCTCTTCGATTATGAAGATTCGGATGGAATGCTTCAGTTTATTCAGGAAAAATTGAAGAAACCGGCATTGGTGCCAAATCCGGAAATTGTGAATCGATATTCGCGGAAACAATTAACCCGGAAAATTGCCCAATTGTTTGAAGCTTAAATTGAAAAGCATGAGCAAAACCGTTATTATAAACAGGCCACTTTCTGATTTCGAAATCGATGAAATAAAACGATTGGCTGAAGGTGGAGCGAAGGTTTTTGCACTTTCAGGAACTAATTTAACTGATTTTGCTCAGCGGATATCCTTGAGTCTGGAAGGGAAAAGGCAGATAAATTACGAAATAATGGCGGAAGTTCTCAGGTTTGGTGATTTGCCGGTTGGCAATCAAACGCTTGCAGACTTGTTCCGGATTGATACCGCCAGCATCTGGCACTACCACAAATTCAGGGTGTATTTTGCAGTCCGCAACCTGATGTATTTCCTGAAGCCCATCCAACAACATTTCAACTCTTTTGAAGATCATATATGGTTTGTTGCTCCGGAAATAAAACCTCTTGTACCCATTTTCTCTGAAGTTGATTTCCGGTTTTCCACGATCAAATCCAAAGACAAATTCAATTTTGGTAATTTGTTTAGCTATCTGGGGTTGGTCAAATATCGTTTTCTGAATTATTTGTTTTCAGCAAAAAAGCATACGGAATACTTGTTGTACCTAACAGAAAAGTATTCCAATGTTCTGGATAAAACTTCCCTGAAAACCAAACCTGGCCATCACATTCTGGAATACCTGATTTCGGAATTAGACAAACGATTTGCCTTGCTGACAGAAGTTTTAATGCCGAAACCGAAAGGAAAGTCGGACTATTCTTTCTCCTGGAAACAGTATCAATCTTCATGGAATCATCGTCCGAAGATTTTTATCGAAGGAGTTCTGATTTCAGGATTACTGAAAAGCAGTGTTCGGAAATCAGCAAAAAAGGCACAAAAAACTATCAGGTTTGCCTATCCAAAGGTTCGTGAAACGGAACTTTCCTTGATTCAGAAGATTACCCTCGAAGTCTTTCAATCACTCGATAAATCTTCAGGGTTCTTTCTTTATCGCTACTTTGCTGCCCGCAGTTATTTTTTTGGATCAGGAATAAAAGCAGTTATTGCCGGCGATGAAAACAGCCCACTTTCCAAATCAATCCTGGATGCGGCCAAATTCTGCGGGATAAAAATCATTGGGCTGCAGCACGGAACCATGCACGATTTGCATCCGGCTTATTTGTACACACCGAATGATTGTAAAGATCGGGTGATGCCCGACCTGACACTGACCTGGGGAAAATACTGGGAAGAATTTCTGATTGAAAAAGGGAATTATCCCAAGGATTCAGTGATGTCGGTCGGACAAATCCGGACAGATATTATTCCGGTTTTGCTGAAGGCTGAAAAACAGAAGAAATCCGAAGCGGGCGAAACTATTGTTTTTGCTTCACAACCTCAACGCGACCCGGAATTAAGGTATCAGGCAGCTTTTGACGTTTTTCAGGCAGCTCGAAATTTGCCTGGATCGCAATTGGTCGTCAAACTTCATCCTCGCGAATTTGACGATCCTGAATACTATTCAAAGATTGCGAAAGAGGCTGAATGCACCAATTACGTTCTGGATACCACTTCCGACTTGTACCAGCTAATTGCTTCGTGCGATGTGTTGATTACCTGTTTTTCTACCGTGGGAACAGAAACGGTGTACTTTTATAAACCACTGATCATTCTCGATCATTTGAAACAGGATATTATGGGATATGTTTCCGAAGGAGTGGCTTTTCAGGCAACCGATTCTGAAAGCCTGACCAGTATTCTCTCCGGAATTTTCCGTGGAACATTGAAAATTGATCAAGCCAAATACGATTCGTTTATACAGAAATATGCTTTTCAGATTGATGGAAAAGTGGCAGAAAGATGTATTAAGGCGATTACCTCTGCTGAGTAGCTTCAATATATTTTCCGATAGCTTTTTCTAGGAGGTTTTCTTTTTCGAGCAGTATTTCAACAAATTCACGAAAAGCTCCATCACCACCTTTTTTGCTGAGTCTGAAACCGGCATACTTATTCATGTAATCAGGAGCATTTGCCGGAACAGCGCTGAACCCAACAGCTTTTAATAAGATTGCATCGTTCAGATCATCACCTATATATGCTACTTCCTGAAGAGAAATGTTTAAATCTGCACAGAGCTTTTCAGCAACTTCCAGTTTGTTCATCACACCCATAAAAAGGCGGGTGATTTTCAATTTATCGGCGCGGCGTTGAACGATCTGTGTATTTTCGCCGGTGATGATACCAAGAGGAATATCAAGCAATCTCAGGAAAACCACTCCGGCACTATCGCTGGTATTGAATTTCTTTAGCTCATTCCCGGATTGGTCGTAATACATTCCACAGTCAGTCCAGACTCCGTCAATGTCGGTCAATACTAATTTTATCTTCATTTTTCAAGCATTTCAGGATAAATAATTTCGTTGACCGGAATACTTTTCAATGCCTTTTTCCCGATGATTTTATCACGGTCGGCCCACTTATAACCATCACCGGGACTCAGCAAGTGCAGATCGTTTTCTCTGATTATTTCTCCGGCGCCAATGTTGCGTAAAGTTGCAACAGAACGTTCAAGTTTTATGCGGGTTGCCTGAACTTTTTCGCTTACAAAAATCGCGTTTTCGCCGATGGCATATTCTGTATTCCGGATGTCGCGAACCATACGCCAGATTCCTTCAGGTTCAAGCGATCCGCGGTGGTCGGTGCCTTTCATGTTCCGGTCAAGGGTGATATGCTTTTCTATGATTTCAGCACCCATACCAACTGCAACTGCAGGCATCAGAATACCGATGGAATGATCGGAATAACCAATGGTATATTGCGGATAATGTTCTTTCAAAAATTGAATACTTAAAAGATTGATGTTCTGATATTCGGAAGGATATTGCGATAAACAGTGCAGAATACTGATATTGGAGTGGTACTTGGTGATGACTTCAAGGGCATCATCGAGTTCTTTTTTTCCGGTCATTCCGGTTGAAAGAATCATCGGAATTTTGGTTTCGGACATGGCTTCCAGCAAGGGAAGGTTGGTCAGGTCGCGCGATGCCACTTTCAGCCGGTCGGGAATAAACAACCGAAGCATCGACAGGCAGCCTTTTGCGCAAAGTGTTTCAACCACTTCAAGCCCTTTTGATTTGGCATACCGGTAAACTTCAAAATGCTGTTCGTCGTTCAGTTCCAGGAATGCACGATGTTCGCCGTAGGTTTTTCCGAATGAATTCGCGTTTTCGTATGGACGGAACATTTCTGAAGCCGAAAGTTCTTCGTTCAAATCACGTCGGGTCATTTTAACGGCATTCATTGGCATCAGTTTCTGCCCGAAAAGATGATCAATTACCGGTTCGGCAATCACGTCAATCAGCTTTTTGGCAATTCCAACTTCGCCATTGTGGTTTTGGCCGATTTCGCCGATGATATAGGTTGGTTTTACCATGTATAACTTTTTTATTTTTTATCTGACTCACCTCCATCACCCCTTCGGTGTTCGGGATGAGTGATTTTTTTGTCTTATTATTTCTGATTTTTCAGAATTTCTATTTTCATCCGTTCCAATATTTCAGGATGCCGGTCTAGCCAGTTCACGATTTCCGGAATACCAAAATTAGGGTTTTCCTTGCTGATTGTGGCAAATATTTGTTGCTGAATTTCAAAATCTTCCGGAGTATCCAGGGTCATTCGGATATCGGTACGCGAAAAAACCAAAGGATCAGCGGGAATGAACTGAACATTAAACAAGTCCGGGTTTCCATAAATGAAATTAGTGACGTGCTCGTGGTACAGCTTTTCGAAAGTCAGATTCTGAGCTTTTTCAAGTGCATCAAGCCTTACAGCTTCAGTCCAAAAACCAAAATGGGTAAGGATGGAAGGTTTGTTTCCGGCCAGTTGAAAGCCCAGATAATCGGCTTTCGAATCGCTAAATTCATCAATCAGTTTTTTCATTCCAGCCACATCAAGAAACGGATTATCGGCACAAACCCGGATAATTTTACTGAAGTGGTTTTGTTTTGCAGCCTGAATAAAACGGTCGAGCACATCGTTTTCTGAACCTCTGAAAACCTGTACCTGATGTTTTTCAGCCAGCGTGCAAATCCGGTCGTCGAAAGGATTGCCGGTAGTCGCCAGAACCACTGGTACATTTAGCTTTTTAGTCTTTTCGAGCAGCAAATCCAAAATGGAC
>Ga0079306_1002317_pt1 | contig 10830 bp, 7 predicted proteins | sample Methanotroph_Enr_FD_79181 | JGI IMG/M metagenome (GOLD analysis project Ga0079306, IMG submission 79181) | Enriched soil microbial communities from Old Woman Creek wetland in Ohio, USA - Methanotroph_Enrichment_5 | ecosystem: Environmental > Terrestrial > Soil > Wetlands | place: USA: Ohio...
GTGGGAAGGTCGGTGCGGCCAATGCTGTCGCGAAAAAGCACATCTCCCGAAACCACGTACCGTTCGGCATGGTTTACCAGGCAGATGCTTCCATCGGCATGACCAGGCGTATATAATACGTCAACAGATGAGTTGCCGTAACTGATCCGGTCTCCTTCGTCAATAAAATCTTTTGGGATAATCAGGTTCTCCACCTTTATTCCAAAAACCAAACCTGACTCCACTGCATTTTCCCAGAATATTTTACACCGCTTATGGCATTGGGGGCTTATTTTAAAAGCATTACATATGAAGGAATTTCCTAATACGTGATCGATATGAAAGTGTGTATTTACCATACCAACCGGGCTCAGATTATTTCCGGTTATATATCCGAGGAGTTCGGTTTCTTCTCCTTTGTATTGGCAAGCCGGATCAATGACCAGGCATTTGCCGGTTTCGTCACTTAATACATACGTATTTACACCAAATGAATTAAAAACAAATCTCTGTACTTTCTGAATCATAGTTATACTAATTTTGATGCGATAAAGTTATCAATTAACCCAATATCCAGATACATAAACATTGACCCAAAGATTTTTGTTACTTTAGCGGGTTGAAAACAGTTGAACCAAATGAAAGTGCCTCCAGTGAGTAAGATGGTAAAAAGTTTCAGGTTAGCCATTGTGATGCTGATTGTGTTTCTTTTTTCACTTCCTGTTTCAGCTCAGTTCTATAATGGTTCGCAACAGACATTTGGCAAAAACCGTGTGCAGTACACTGATTTTCTCTGGACCTATTACCGGTTTAACAACTTTGATGTGTATTATTACCTTAACGGGAAAGAACTTGCGCAGCATGTAGCGGATTACGCCGGAAAATATATCCCCGAAATTGAAAAAAAGCTTGAAACCACTCTGGATAAAAAGACGCAGTTCATCGTTTATAATACCTATTCGGACCTCAAGCAGAGCAATATCGGTCTGATGAACAAAACCCAGTACAATACCGGTGGTATCACGCATATTATTGGCACCAAAGTCTTCCTGTATTTCGATGGCGACCTAAACCATTTCGACAGGCAGATACGTGCCGGGTTAACGCGTCTGCTGCTCGAAAATATGATCTATGGCGGATCAATCGGTTCACAGGTAAAAAACAGCACTCTTATCAACCTGCCTTCATGGTATATTGACGGGCTTGTATCGTATTACAGTCGCAACTGGGACACAGAACTCGACAATAAGGTTAAAGACGGGATACTGAGTGGAAAATACAAGCATTTCAACCACCTGATTGATGAAGATGCCGTTCTGGCAGGCCACTCCCTTTGGCGGTTTATTGCTGAAAAATACGGAGAAGAAAACCTGGCTAATATTGCCTACATGACCCGGGCAAACCGCAGTGTCGAAAGTGGATTTCTGTATGTTATGGGCATTTCGTTTAAAAAAGTAATAGAGGAATGGTCCCTTTGGTATAAACAGGTTTACGCTACCGGTAATCAGTCTTATAGTCCTTATAACCCTAAAAGCCCAGTTAAGCTGAAGCGCGACAAGGTTTACGACAACCTGCGTATCAGCCCTGACGGGGAGAGTATGGCGTATTCGGTAAACGACAAAGGCTTGTACAAGGTTTTTCTGTCGGATATGTCCACCGGCAAGAAGAAATGTATCTTCCGCAAAGGATTCCGGACCGATGAAAAAGTAGATTATTCATACCCGTTGCTGGCCTGGCATCCCTCAGGAAATATTTTAGCGATGATTCTTGAGCACAAGGGCCTGTTGTATTTATACTTCTACGACAAAGAGTTGCGTAAATGGCAAAACCAGAATATTTTCGGGTTTCAGAAAGTGCTTGATTTCGCTTATTCTCCCGATGGCCGCTTGTTCGTAATGTCGGCGGTACAACGCGGGCAATCGGATATCTACATTTACAATATTGCAGCCAATGCGGCCGAACCCATCACGATGGATGTTTATAATGACCTGAATCCCCGGTTTCTGGCAAAAAGTAACCGTATTATTTTCAGTTCCAACAGGCCCGACGATACCATCAGGATGACGAAGGAGAATCTACTCTCGTACAATGGGATGGAAAATAACGACCTTTTTATTTATGATTTAGGCTCCGGAAGTAATGTACTGAAAAGAGTTACCAAAACACGCCTGGCAAATGAAATTGAGCCGGTTTCATACAGCCCCGGGTATTTTACATACCTCAGCGATGCCAATGGCATTTATAACCGGTATGCCGCAAAATTCGACAGTACTGTGGCTTATGTAGATACAACGGTTCATTACAGGTATTACACCCAAACTTTTCCCCTAACCAATTATCCGCGTTCTGTTCTTTCGCAGGATGTCAGTTATATCGGACGTAAAACGGCAGAGCTGGTTTTTGAAGATAATAAGTTCCACATATATACCGGCGACATTCCGGTAGGCCCGGTCAGCCCGCTACTGAACCTGGAACAATCCAAATACATGCTTGAACTCGAAGCAAAGGCCCGTAAGGAAAAAGAAGAAGAAGCACGTCGGAAATTGAATCCTGAGCTCAAAGTGAAGCGGAAACGTTTTGTAGCCGTTTACGAAAACGATGATCTTCCCGCAAAGCAGGATACCTCTGCTGTTGATATTAACAATTACCAGATTTCGGGCGATTTGTTACAAGGTAAGAACCGGCTGAGGAGCAATATTACTACGCTGCCTGGAACTGCCGGTGGAATTATAAAGCTTCCCCAACCCAGAAATTATAACGTGGAATACGCAGTTAACCAACTGGTCAGCCAGCTTGATTTTTCCTACCTTAACCTGAGCTACCAGCCCTACCTCGGGTATTCGGGGCCTGTTTATCAGAATTCTCCAACCAACGCACTGTTTATGCTCGGCGCAACCGACCTGCTTGAGGATTACCGTATCCTTGGCGGAGTACGGCTGAATGCGAACCTGGTTCATAATGAGTACCTGTTCGGGTTTTCTAACCTGAAACATCGCCTCGATCGTGAAATATATTTTCACCGGACAGGATTTGATGTTTCGTATACCAATGCTTATGTGCGTCACCGTATACACGAACTGCACTATGTGCTGACCTACCCTTTCACCGAAGTATTTGCGGTAAAAGGAACAACTTCTCTTCAGTATGATAAGCCCTATGTGCTTGCTTATGATTATCCTACAGCCAATGCGTCAGTTGATGGAAATACCTGGGCTATTGCAAAGGGCGAACTGGTGTATGACAATACACGCGACATAGGAATAAACCTGATGCAGGGATTACGGTTCAAAGTTTTCGGCGAATATTACCAGCTGGTAAAAAAACAATCCGTGAATATGATAGTTGTCGGATTCGATTTCCGTCATTATACCCGCATTCACCGATCATTTATCTGGGCAAACCGTTTTGCCGGAAGTACCTCGTTCGGAAAGAACAAACTGCTGTATTATATGGGTGGTGTGGATAACTGGCTGATGCCCGAATTTAATAATGAATACCAGATTGACTACACCCAGAATTATGCTTTCCAGACCCTTGCTACCAGTATGCGCGGATTCAAGCAAAATGCCCGGAGCGGCAATACATTTGCCTTATTGAGTTCCGAGCTGAGGTTCCCGGTATTCAGGTATTTTCTGAATAAACCCCTGCGGTCCGAGTTCCTGAATAATTTCCAGGTCATAGGTTTTACTGATATTGGTTCGGCATGGCAGGGGCTCGACCCGCTTGCTGAGGCAAATACATTCTACACACGTACCGTTAGCAGTCCGCCTTTGGAAATTACCGTGAAAGTGCAGAAAGATCCGCTGATCGCAGGATATGGCTTCGGTTTACGCAGCACATTGTTCGGGTACTTCCTTCGTGCCGACTGGGCATGGGGTATCGAAGACCAGGTGATTCAGCCACGGATTTTCTATCTTTCGCTTAGCCTTGATTTTTAGCTGATGTAAGTGTCTGCAGCTGATATAAATGTCTGCACACCCGCAGGGTGTCTGACACTTTAAATGGTATGTTTCCGTTTAAAAAAACAATTAAGAACGACGAGAACAAAGAAAAAATACTGATTTTAGAAATAGCCTTAACCTGATTAACAAAATGGTTAAGGCCGCCACCTGATTCCAAACCCTCAATCTCCAATCCCTGTTTAATGCCCCTTCCCGAAAAAAGAATTACCGATTTCATTCATAAGCATCATATTTTTACCCTGGCAACTTCGGCAAATAATATCCCTTATACCAGCACCTGTTTTTATGTGTACCTGGATGTGCTTAATATGTTTGTATTTACATCCGACCATGGCACCCGTCACGTGGATGAATTGCGTGCGCAACCCTTGGTAGCCGGAGCTGTTGCTCTTGAAACAACCATGATCGGGAAAATCCAGGGAATACAATTTACTGGCATATGCAGGGAACTGGAGGGCGAACGGTATGAGACAGCCCTTAGTGCTTACCTGAAAAGATTTCCTGTCGCCGCATTTCAAAAGCTGGTTCTTTGGAGTATTCAACCTGATTTTATTAAAATGACACACAACCGCCTGGGATTTGGTACCAAACTCATCTGGAAACAAGACAGTTAATAATTAATCAGATACAAAATAATATTGACTTTCAGGCAAAAAAACCATCACATTGTTCTAAAAATAATTACCACTGTTTTACCTTGTATTTACTTGTTAATTTTAATATTCTTACAACCCTTTGTTTGCAGGCATTCTGAAACCCTTTATCCATAAGGGTTTCGTTACTTATCAAGGGTTTAAACGCCACATAAGCAGGTAGATAGCACTTCTTAACAGTGATTTTGTTAATAACTGTATTTGATTATTACTATAAGCATAGTGTAAATTTGTAAATCCTGATTACAGCCAGCAAAAAATACTAATACAGTTGGCTTTCAGGATATTCTTTTTATTATTAACAGTGAACGCCAAACAAAATGGATGTTAATCTTTTTTCACAAATCGATTCCTCAGTCGGGGAAGGTGTAAAAAACGATTTTTATGGTAAAGTACTTGAACAGCGCCAGCGACCTGGAACCAATCAGCATGAAAATGTTCAGCCGGCTCCCGAACCAGAAATTGTCAGCGTTCCGGAAACTGAACCAGCATTAATGAGTGAACAGATTAACGAAAAGCCGGATATAAAAATAATGAAAGCACACAACCACGAGGAAGTGCTGAAGACCGCCACCGTATATTTCGAAGGCGACAAACTTGCAGCCAGTGTGTGGATGAACAAATATGCGCTGAAGGACAGCGATGGCAACATCTATGAGCTTACGCCCGATGATATGCACCATCGCCTGGCTTCCGAGGTAGCCCGGATTGAAAAAAAATACCCTAATCCCATGAGCGAGGAAGAGCTTTTCGAACTCTTCCGCAATTTCCGGTATATCGTTCCACAAGGAAGTCCTATGGCTGGGATTGGAAATAATTTCCAGGTTTCATCCCTGTCGAATTGCTTTGTAATTGGCAGCGACGGCAACCAGGATTCCTACGGTGGCATCATGAAAGTGGACCAGGAACAGGTTCAGCTGATGAAACGCCGCGGAGGTGTCGGCCACGATCTTTCACATATCAGGCCATCAGGCAGCCGGGTTTTAAACAGTGCGCTCACCTCAACCGGTATTGTACCGTTCATGGAACGGTTCAGCAACTCCACCCGCGAAGTCGCCCAGGATGGCCGCCGCGGCGCCCTGATGTTATCCATATCCATCAAACATCCTGACAGTGAGAGTTTTATTGATGCAAAAATGGAACAGGGCAAAGTTACCGGTGCCAATGTATCCGTCAGGATCGACGATGGTTTTATGCAGGCTGTGAAAAACAACGGCAAGTATAACCAGCAATATCCTATCGAATCAGCTAACCCTTCAAAGGTTCAGGAAATCAATGCCCGCGGTTTGTGGGATAAGATAATTCATAATGCATGGCAATCAGCCGAACCGGGAATTCTGTTCTGGGATACCATTATCCGCGAATCAGTTCCCGATTGTTATGCCGATCTCGGTTTTAAAACACTATCGACCAACCCTTGCGGAGAAATCCCGCTTTGTGCTTACGACAGCTGCAGGCTGATTGCGATCAATCTATACAGTTACGTCGAAAATCCATTTACCACCGAGGCTTCATTCAATGCCAGGTTGTTTACGGAGCATTCACGTGCTGCACTCCGTATTATGGACGATATTATCGACCTTGAGATGGAGAAAATTGACGGAATTCTAGCCAAAATCAAATCCGATCCCGAGGACGAAGAAACCAAACGTACAGAAAGAATTCTATGGGAAAAAATCCGTGAAAAAACCCTGCAGGGCCGTCGTACAGGTATTGGCATTACCGCCGAAGGCGATATGCTGGCAGCCTTGGGCATGCGGTACGGAACAGATGAAGCCACCAGCTTCAGCGTAAATGTTCATAAAACATTAGCCATCGAGGTATACAGCGCATCAGCCGACCTGGCAGCCGAGCGCGGAGCTTTCCCGATTTTCGATATCGAACGTGAGAGAAATAACCCGCTGATCAACCGTATACGTGAGGCTGCTCCTGATGTTTATGCCAAAATGGAAAAATACGGACGCCGCAATATCAGCATGCTTACTATCGCCCCGACAGGCAGTGTAAGTATATGCACCCAAACTGCATCAGGAATTGAGCCGGTTTTCATGGTAAGCTACAAACGCCGCCGCAAAGTAAACCCAAACGATAAAAATGTGCATATCACTTTCGTGGATGAAATTGGTGATTCGTGGGAGGAATACAACGTTTTTCATCCCAAGTTCCTCGACTGGATGAGAATCAACGGGTATGATGTGGATACCGCTAAAACCATGACTGATGAAGCGTTACAGCTGATTATTGAGAAATCACCTTATTACAAAGCCACCAGCAACGATATTGATTGGCTGGCCAAAGTCCAGATGCAGGGCGCCATCCAGAAGTGGGTCGACCATTCAATCAGCGTTACCGTTAACCTGCCCGCCGATGCTACTGAAGAACTGGTAAGCAATGTATACCTCACAGCCTGGGAAAGCGGCTGCAAAGGTATGACTATCTATCGCGACGGCTCACGTTCAGGTGTTCTGGTAAGCAATGATAAAAAAGAAGAGGTCAGCGAATTCCAGGAAACCAAAGCGCCGCCGCGTCCCAAAGAACTTGAAGTTGAAGTTGTCCGCTTTATGAACGAAGACGAGCGGTGGATTGCCTTTGTTGGTCTGCTCAATAACAAACCCTACGAAATATTTACAGGGAAAAGCACCGATTTTTATATCCCCGACTACGTGAAAAAAGGTTGGGTGATCCGCCAGAAAGAAAATGAAAACACATCGGCACGATACGATTTCGAGTACGAGGATAGTTACGGGTATCGGGTTACACACCGCGGCCTGTCGCGTTCGTTCAAGAAAGACTACTGGAATTATGCCAAACTCATTTCGGGTATCCTGAGGCACGGTATGCCATTGCCTTACGTGGTTGAATTGATTGATAACCTGAGTTTCGACAACGTAAGTATAACCACCTGGAAAAACGGGGTGATCCGCGGGCTTAAAAAGTTTATCCCTGACGGTACACAAACCGGTCACAGTTGCCCACAATGCCAGGAAAAGAATACTATTGTTTATAAAGAAGGATGTATGACCTGTACCTCTTGCGGTTACAGCAAATGCGGGTAAAAATTCACTTTGATCACCGCTTGGATTCTGAACCACGGCTAGTTTCTGGCCGTGGTTTTTATGTTGAAGCAGAGAACAGATTGACTCAGATTTTCAATCAGATCAATTTGTATAAGCGGGCGTATTAAGCTTATACCTCCAAAAATTAAATCTAATTTTGTCCTTCTATTATAACCATTTCGACAAATGCAAAACTACAGTAAACAATTTGATGTAATCTGGGCTGATTTGGATCCAAACCGGCATATGCGGCATACTGCCTATAATGATTATGCTGCCCAGGTTCGGGTGGCTTTTATGTATGACAATGGACTCGGTTTCGAGGAAATGGAAAAATTAATGCTTGGGCCCGTGCTTTTTAAAGAGGAAACCCGTTTCCTGTCAGAAGTGCGAATGGGCGAGCGCATTACCGTGGATTTGCAAATAGCCGGTCTCTCTTCGGATGGCGAACGTTGGAAAATGGTTCATCAGGTTTTTAAAAACGACGGTACGCTTTCGGCTGTTATTACAGTGGAAGGAGCCTGGATTGACATGGCTAAACGTAAACTCAAACCCCCGCCGGAGCAGCTTGTCGGCAAGTTTAATGAGCTTCCCAAAACAACCGATTTCCAGGAGATTGTTAAAGGCGTGAAGGAGTAATTCGGGAAAACTGAAGGGAATTGACTCTGGATTCTAAAGTAAACCCAGTTAGAGAGTGAACTTAATGAATGTATGATTTGATCCGAGGGATAAATGCTCTGGTATGTCTCTACGGTAATATTCCGGCCGTGGTTTTTTATGAAAAAACTGAATTTTTAAAAATGCTTCTTATGATAATCATAAGTCTGGTTGTCGCGGAAGGCAATAAACTTGCGTGCGATAAGCAGGAAAACTGGAAGGTTGTTGCGGTTCAGATAATCAATGGCTTCGGGTTTGGCATTGCATGCTTCCGCTAAAATCGCCAGCAGCTGGAAATCGTTTTTCTGCAGCCAGATGTATGCTTTAGGATCGCCGTCAATAGCCCGGTCGAGGGCCCCGAACTGAGGATACCCGTTCTTCATAAGCCAGGCAAATGCATCTTCACTTCCACGCATGCACATGCTCAGGGCACCAAGTTCCGGATACCCGTTTTGCATCAACCAGTTGAATATTTCCTGGTTCCCGCTCAGGGTTTCAGCAAATGCAAGCAGTATTTTGGGCTCGTACTCCAGCATGAGGGAATGAGAATTTACGATTTACAAATGATGATTTACGAATTGCATTCAGTCGTAATTCACAAAGATATAGAAAATTGACAATTTGTGATTATCAATTGTACCTCCTAAATCGTACCTTAAATTTTTTTTTTGAAAGAAAGCTTCTTAATAGAAAACTTCCACTTTAATCCCCAGTGCTTCAATCCGCCTGGCCAAGGCCTGGAATTCCGCTTCGGGCACTTTTTCCAGCGTCCTGTAGGGTGTCTGCCGGTCGATTGGGTACAGCATTACTAACTTGGGATTAATGTCCTGAATATGCTTCAACCATAAAGCAAGTTCTTCTTCTGTAGTATTATCTACCTGTTTCCCTTCCACTTCCCCGCGTATCAGCATAGTCTGAATTACCAGGTTTTCTTTGAAATCCGTTAAATCCCTTAAAACTTTTTCGAGCGTGATAGGGAATGTAGGGCGGTTAATTGCCTGGAAAGTGGCATTGGTACCGGCATCGAGCTTCAATACATTGTTATCAATCAGGAGCAATGCCCGTTTAACATTTTCTCTGTCGAGGCGGGTTGCGTTTGAGAGTACCGTAATCATGGCTTTTGGAAAAAATTCATCGCGCAAGCGGATGGTATTTTCAATAATTGTCTCAAATTCGGGGTGGAGAGTTGGTTCGCCGTTGCCGGCAAAAGTGATATTATCAGGATCCAGTCCACCGGTTTTCAGGGCTTCGAAACGGCTTTGCAGCGAAGCGTTTATTTCGGCAGCAGAAAAAAGCACCTGCTTTTCTTGTTTATGTTCATTCGTCAGTCCACATTCGCAATAGACGCAGTTGAAAGAACAAAATTTACCATGTAAAGGCAAAAGATTAATTCCCAGCGAAACCCCGAAACGACGGCTTTTTACCGGACCAAAAACAATTTCATCGAACAATATTCCTGCCATAATCAGTTAGTTTATCGCCTGCAATGAGGCGATTCATTTGTTAATCTGAATGCAAAAGTATGCCAAAAGACACAACCGGATACAAAATCCGAAAACGAATATCCCTTCCTGCTGATTATTCACAGATAAATACTACTTTTGAGTACTTAATTCCATATTCAAATCCCGAATGCTTACCATTGACCAGATTAAAGCTCCCATAGCTTCCTATATAGAAGAGTTTGAGAAACATTTCCGCGACTCGATGAAAAGCCCTGTTCCGCTGCTCAACACCATCACCCGCTATATTATCAAGCGTAAAGGCAAGCAGATGAGGCCCATGTTCGTGTTTTTTTCAGCAAAGGTTTGCGGAGAAGTAAATCAGAGTACTTTTCATGCGGCTTCGCTGATCGAACTCCTGCATACCGCTACACTTATCCACGACGATGTGGTTGATGACTCAAACGAACGCCGCGGCTTTTTTTCACTTAATGCATTGTGGAAAAATAAAATAGCCGTTTTGGTAGGAGATTATCTCCTGTCGCGCGGGTTACTTCTCTCGTTGGAAAATGAAGAATATCACCTGCTGAAGATTGTCTCCAATGCCACGCGCGAAATGAGCGAAGGCGAGCTGTTGCAAATCGAAAAAGCACGGAAACTCGACATTGAAGAACCCGTTTACTTCGAAATTATCCGGAAAAAAACGGCTTCACTCATTGCATCCTGTTGTGCAGCAGGCGCTGCTTCGGTCGGTTCCGATGCCGGAACAATTGAAAAAATGCGCCTTTTCGGTGAATATGTTGGTATTGCTTTCCAGATCAAAGACGACCTGTTCGATTACGAGAAGAACCTGGCAACCGGCAAGCCCAATGGGATCGATATCAAAGAAAAGAAAATGACTCTGCCGCTTATCCATATGCTGAACAATATGACCTGGATCGAAAAACGCCGCGCCATGAATATTGTCAGGCGTCATAACAACGAACCTCATAAAGTGACTGAACTGATTACAAAGGTTAACATCAGCGGAGGAATCGAATATGCGGCAGGTAAGATGCGCGAATATCAGCAGAAAGCCATA
>Ga0079306_1002318_pt1 | contig 10827 bp, 10 predicted proteins | sample Methanotroph_Enr_FD_79181 | JGI IMG/M metagenome (GOLD analysis project Ga0079306, IMG submission 79181) | Enriched soil microbial communities from Old Woman Creek wetland in Ohio, USA - Methanotroph_Enrichment_5 | ecosystem: Environmental > Terrestrial > Soil > Wetlands | place: USA: Ohio...
ACGATTGTCCTGCAGAATCATCACCATGCGTTTTTCGTCAGTTAGTTTGTGAAACAGGCGCATCAAGGGATGGTCGTCGGCGTTGATTGTCAGCATGGCGTAGCTGTAAACAACTTCACCTTTGGGGGACTTCGCGCTTCTTGATGGCTTGGCAGTGACTGCACATACCGTCATGGTAGCGGCTTGGCTCGGCGATATTTCACTGAACCATTCTCGCCCGCGTGTCGGCCTGGAAATCGCACGGTCATTTCGATGCCGTTCAAGGTCGGAGCGTCCATCCCATTGGTCACTGGCAGGCCCTGCCTTCTTGGTAGCAGTCGTACATAGAAAACAAAGAAACGAAAGCTTCTCGCAAGCACAAAACAATACAAACGATCTAAAATTTGATCGTTTACGTTCTTTTGATGCTAAGATTCGATTAAATGGCGATTCTGCCTAATATTTTCAAATCATTTTTACCTCATCGCGATGAACTATGCACATTGATCGCCTATCCGAAATTCGTCAATATTTGTATACACATGGGCAAAGCTCTATACAAGATTTAGCAACCCATACAGGTGCATCGTTGCCGACCATCCGCAGAGATCTGTTACGTTTGGAAGAAGAAGGGGTAATTGAGCGGGAACATGGTTGGGCACGGATAGCTCAACAGTCCAGCACAGAAATTGCGTTTGAACTTCGCGCTAGCCAGCGCATAGAGGAAAAGCGAGCAATCGCTGAGGCAGCGTATTCGCTACTGCGCCCAAATACAACGGTGTTTTTTGATGCGGGCACCACAGTTCAGCAATTAGCACGCAAGCTGCGATCTTTGCCCATCCCGCTCACCGTTTTTACCAATGGTTTGGCTCTCATTCAGGAGTTGAAAGCGATCCCTGGGGTTTCTGTTCATTTGATTGGGGGGGCTCTGCGAATAGAAAACTTATCCATGGTTGGTCCACTTGCTGAGCTGATGCTAGAGAAGGTGTGGTTTGACCAAGCATTTATTGGGTGCAGCGCGATTGCCGATGATGGAGTAATCCACAGCATTGACTTGCAAGAAGCGACGCTAAATGCCAAGACGCTGCTGCGAAGCGGTAAAAAAATATTCTTGGCCGATTCCAAGAAATTTGGAAGCAAGGCTCCTTATGTTGTGTGCAGCCTGACTGACATTAATCGAATCATCAGTGATTCAGGCTTGTCTGAGCCATGGCGAAAAAAGCTTGGAAATATGAGTGTGCCGGTAACGCTTGTTGACGCAACGAGAGTGAAGATAGGTGGGCAAGAATGAACGGTTTTGTCCTGGCAGTCGACGGTGGAGGTAGCAAAACCATCGCGATATTGGTCGATCGAAAGGGCCAAGTCACCAGCATGGCCAACGGCGGCGGGATTAACCCCTTAGATCAAGTGAATTGGCAAGCCGAGGCTTGCAGCGTTATGGATGTCATTAGTGAGCCGCTAGACGCTGTGGAGTTCGCGTGCTTTGGCGCCCCTGGCTATGGCGAAATTACGTCGGTGACCGCAATACAAGATGAATTTTTCAAAAACTACTTTCCGGGTCTCGCGATTGTGGAAAACGATGTGCGGTTGGCGTTCGACGGAGCCTTTTTGACGGACCCAGGCATATTGCTCTTGGTTGGCACAGGTTCAATGGCCTGGGCCAGCGATGGGGCTCGACATGAAAGAATCGGTGGCTGGAGTGAGATTTACGGTGACGAAGGCAGCGGTTTCTGGATTGGGCGAGAAGCCCTGAGCATAGTAACAAGGCACCTTGACGGGCGCCTGGAAGCCCCAGAACTTTGCGCGGCACTTTTACGGAAATTGTCTATCTGTGGGGCGCGGGCCAATCAACAATTGTTTGACTGGGCTTACAACAGCGCTCACCGGCGCTCAACAATCGCCGGCTTAGCCGAGCTGGTGAGTACGCAGGCATCAGCTGGCGATCCCGTTGCCCAGAAATTGCTGGACAGGGCGTGCGACCTCCAAGCAGAGCACATTGTTGCGGCCAGAAATCTGTTCGGTGATGAGATGCCTTGGGCTATCACCGGCGGTGTGGGCAAAAGCCTCTACGTTCAGCACCGACTGACCAAGCTAATTGGAACTCAAAGCGAAAGACATCTTCCTCCTGTTGGAGGGGGGGCGTGGCGGGCAGCACTGGCTGCCGGGTGGGCGCCAGACCAATCATGGATCCGTCAGCTACGAATTTCGTTGGCGGAGCATGGCGTGCACAGCTAGCTCTAAATAGCAACACTGTGATTATTTTGAACTATAAATTGGAGAAAAAAATGATATCTAGAAAGTCATTTAATGGCGCAGCCTTGGCAGGTCTACTTTGCATGGGTGTCAGCCTGCCGCTGTACGCTGCCGACACGGCAAGTTCGAAAGAATATGCAGGTCAAACTATCACAGTTATGTTGCCTCCCTGGGGAACGCTTCCAAAGAATATGGTTGATCGATTTCAATTAGATACCGGAATCAAGATCAATATGCAAACATTAGGTTGGGACGAGATTCGGGCAAAAGTAATTACGTCATTGGTTGCGGGAATCTCACCGGCTGATGTCGTAGAGGTCGACTGGTCATGGGTCGGCCAATTTGGAGCCGCAGGATGGTTCACTCCTCTTGACAAGATAATTGGACGAGAAATATTGTCAGACACCCCATCCTCCAAGATTTTTCAATATAAAGGCCAAACACTGGCGGTACCTTATAACAACGACTTTCGTTTAATGATCGTCAACAAGGCGCATTTGTCAAAGGCCGGCATCATTAAAATGCCAAAGACAATGGATCAATTGCTGATTGACGCCAGAGCGCTCAAGGCATCAGGTGCAAGTAAATATCCGATTGCACTTCCTTTATCAGCAACAGAAGGAACCGCTACAGCTTGGTATCTGTTGACCAAAGCATATGGAGGGGAGCTATTTGACGATAACTTCAGACCTCAGTTTGCATCTGAAAACTCACCTGGTCACAAAGCACTACAGTTCATTCAGCAAGCAGTTAAAGAGGGTTTGATTGACCCCGCAGCCACTGGAATGACTGATGTCCAAGTGCAAGATGCATTTAAAGGTGGTCAATATTCCATAGACTTGGCTGGATGGCCGGGAAATTTGAGTACTTATAACGACAAAACAAAATCAAAAATCGCAGGATCGGCAACGGCTGCACTGATGCCGAGTTCCACGGGTTCATCTCGTTCGTTTGGTCTTGTGGAAGGTCTTGGGATACCGCAAAAATCAAAAAACAAAGGAGCGGCCTCTGAATTCATAAAATGGTGGATGAGAGTCGAAAATCAAGTTGAAGTCTACGAAGTTCTTAGTGATCTTCCCACTAGAAACAGCGCACTCAAGGTACTTATCCAGCAGAATAAATTAAATGATGGGGAAGTATTATTAGAGCAAATCAAAGGAGTAACGCCCTTGTTCGCAAGTGGTTCACCCGAATGGTATCCTGAGCTGAGCCGAGAAGCATCCGCTGCAATTAATCAAATGGCCAAGGGCCAATTAACTGTAAATGAGGTAGCCAAGCAAATTGCCGACAAAACCGAAAAAGCAATGAAAAAATAATAAAAAATTCATTCAGATATTAAATTAGTGAGAACTATGCTGAATAGATCAATGTCAGGCAGACAAAGAAAATCAAAACAAAGCGAAGCGCAGTTAGGACTTCTGTTGGCACTTCCAATCGCTTTAGTGATGATTTTGTTGGTTTTCTTTCCCGTGTGCGTCACGATGTGGGACAGTCTGCATCGCGTCGACCCTATGCGTAGTGGAACTCCCTTTATTGGGCTGCAACATTATTGGGAGTTATTTGAAGACCAGAGTGTGCGTACTGCGGCATTCAATACGTCAGCATATGTTCTCTTTACTGTGGTCTTGGAGACAACTTTTGGTGTTCTCGTAGCCTTATTACTTGATTACATCAATGTGGGGCGCAAATGGTTACTTGGCATCATCATTCTGCCTTGGGCTTTACCTCCAATAGTTAATGCATTGATTTGGCTTTGGATCTATAACCCGAATAATGGCGTACTAAATAATTTTCTTTTAAGCTCCGGTTTAATAGACGAGCGTCACATTTGGATGAATGATCGATCGACCGCTTTGATATTAATATCGCTAGTTCATGTATGGAGAATGATGCCTTTAACTGCTGTAATTATTTTGGCGGCATTGCAGAGCATTCCAAAGGAACTATATGAGGCTGCCGACCTCGACGGTGCAAGTATATGGAGAAAATTTAAAAACATAACATTGCCATTAATCTCAGGCGCATTAGCTATTGCATTGACTCAGTCAACTCTCTTTGCTTTTAATCTATTTGATGAGGCGTGGGTTTTGTCTGGCGCCAGTCAGGATACGAGAACTGTATTGATACAGGTTTATATGAGTGCATTTCAAGATATGCATTTTTCTTATGGAATGGCATTGTCAGTTGTTGTGATGTTCGTATCTTTGTCAGTATCATTGTTTTATGTATTAAAGATTTATCGCGAAACGAGGTTTGATTAATGTCAAAGAATTTTGGTAAACATATAACAGTTTTCGCTGGAGTGGTATTAATTCTAATTTGGTCATTGATGCCATTGTATTGGGGATTGGTTTCAAGTCTCACGCCCGCGGCTGATATGGTAAATGCGGAATTTCATTTGGTTCCAACTAGGGTTACATTTGACAATTACGAAAAGCTGTTGAGTAGCACTAGTATTTCACAAGGGAATATAGTTAACTCAGTATGGCCGATGTTTAAACAGGCATCAATTAATAGTTTGATCACATCTCTAGCTGCAACCGTTATCACCGTATTACTGGCAGCCTTTGGAAGCTACGCCTTTGTGCGTTTACGCTTTCCCTTTCGGAATGTATTGTTTGGATTGATCGTCGCAACTATGGCAATTCCTGCCTATACAGTGATGATTCCTCTGTATCGTTTTCTTGCCGGATTAGGCCTAATCGATACCTATGTTGGCGTGACCCTTGTCTATGTATCATCATTTCTGCCACTTGCTTTATGGCTGATGCGTAGTGTTTACGAATCTATGCCGCTTTCTCTGGAGGAGGCGGCCTGGATGGATGGCGCTAGTCGAATGTACACATTGGTTCGGATTGTTCTCCCGCTTGCCGCGCCCGGATTAATAGCAACCGCAATTTTGACGTTTTTAAATGCATGGGGACAATTCATGATTCCGCTTACATTTTCTCCAACGCTCAATACCAAGCCTCTCACCGTATTGATTACTGAATTTGTCAGTCGAAATTATATGGATTATGGTCTTATGAATGCGGCAGGTATGTTGGCAATTATTCCACCGCTCTTGGTGGTTGTGTTTTTGAATCGTTATTTGGTTAGCGGTCTGATGGCCGGATCGGCCAAATAGTTTTTAACAAAATTGGAGTATCAAATGAATTTAACAGAACGTAGTATTTTCCAGCAGTTTGATTTGTGGCGTAAAGCACCTATTAATGATGTCCGAGCTAGTCAAGAAATGACGTACATCGTCGTTGGCTGTGGAACCTCGTACTATTTGGCGCAGTCCATTGCTTCTTTGCTCAATTTGAAGGGGTGCGCGGCGCTCGCGGTACCAGGTGACGAATGGGTGAAAAGGCCACAAGCCTACATACCGATTGGTAAATCCTTGCATGTTCTTGCACTTTCGCGCAGTGGCGAGACCTCGGAGACAGTGATGGCGGCAAAAAAGAGTCGTGCTGCCGGATTGCCCGTTACGGCTTTGACTTGCGCTGCAGGAAGTAGTTTGACACTGCATGCGGACACATTGCTGGTAGCAGAAACCCATGCAGACGAAGGCATCGTGATGACCGCATCTGCAAGTCTCATGCTATTGATGGGTTTGAGATTCGCCGGATACATCGTGACGGAAGAGCACATCAAGCTCGCTGAATTGTTGTTGCATCGGTTGGATGTCGACGTTAGTCCTGTTTTGCGAGGCCGTAGCCACTTTGTATTTTTGGGTGGCGGTGAGCTGTATGGAATAGCACAGGAAGGCGCACTGAAGCTGCAAGAAATGAGCTTGACGTATACCCAGGCCTATCATCCGTTGGAATACCGACATGGGCCGATCAGCTTGGTGGATGAGCGCACTTTGTTGGTGATGCTTTACCATGCCGATACCCAAATTGACGAACAAGTTCTTGTGGATGAGTTGGAAAATAAAGGTGCATTGGTCGTCGGTTTTGGTGGCAAGGGCACGGTGTCATTGCCGCTGGATGAGTCGAGTTCAGTGCGTTGCCTGATCGTGTTGCCAGCACTACAACTCTTGGGCGAACGAATTGCGCAGGCTAAAGGTTTGGATACCCGCGCACCACGACACCTAACAAAAGTGGTAAGGGTCGCTTAATGAAGACTTTCCTCCCTCGTGATGCTCAAAATCGGTTGCAACCAATTTATTCAGTTTGTTCGTCTCATCGACTTGTGATCAAGGCTGCACTCGAAATGGCTGCGCTAAGCGGTGACATCGCGCTAATTGAGGCAACTTGTAACCAGGTTAATCAGTTTGGTGGATATACCGGGATGCAAGCGGTCGACTTTCACGATTTTGTTAAAGCAATTGCAGCTGAAATTCCGGCTGCGCGCTTCAGTCTTGGTGGCGACCACCTTGGTCCCAATCCGTGGCGGGATCTCCCGTCAGCCGAGGCAATGAAATATGCTGAAGAAATGGTTGCAAGCTATGTCGCGGCCGGATTTCACAAGATTCATCTTGACGCGAGCATGCCATGTGCAGATGACCCGGAAATACTGTCGGACGCCACTATTGCCGAACGTGCCGCAAGGCTATGTGTGGCAGCGGAAGCTATTGCCATTACCGATCAGTTGCCCATATACGTCATTGGAACTGAAGTGCCCAAGCCTGGCGGGGTTGTCGGTAGTGTCGATGAAGTGCACGCCACTACTGCAGAGGCGGCGGCAGCGGCATTAGCATCGCATAAGAAGGCGTGGCAAGCAGCCGGGTTGAGCTCGAGTTGGCACCGCGTGGTTGCACTGGTCGTGCAGCCAGGCGTTGAGTTCTCTGACGATGCAGTGGCCTTCTATGACTCACAAAATGCAAAACCATTGAGCCACTGGCTGGCGGGCAGCCAAGAGGACATTGTATTTGAAGCTCATTCGACGGATTATCAACCCGCTAGTGCGCTGACTGCCTTGGTACAGGATGATTTTCGAATATTGAAAGTTGGACCTGGACTGACGTTTGCTCTTCGCGAAGTTCTATACGCACTGGATGCAATCGCCCGGGTGCTCCTGCCGAAATCTACGCGGAAGCGACTCCCCTGTGTGCTCGAAGAAGTCATGCTTGAGAAGCCAGTGCACTGGATTGCGTATTACGGAGAAACTCCAAGCGCCCCTGTCAAGCGTCACTTTAGTTACAGCGATCGAATACGTTACTACTGGACGGAGCCTGATGTTATTCACGCGGTGGAGGAATTGTTCAGTGAGTTGAGTGAAACGGAAATACCCGAGACAGTGGTGAGTCAATACTTGCCAGACGTGTATCCGCAATTGAGGAAAGGTAAGAAAATTTCAGCCGATTTACTGATCGATTTGAAGCTTCACAGGGTGTTGTCTTTGTATGCAACTGCATGCACAGTTGGAAAGGTAACCTAGCAATGGCGAATGTATCCATCCGAAATTTAACAAAGAGCTATGGTGAAACCACGATTTTGCGTGGAATCAACATTGACGTCCCTGATGGCACTTTTGTTGCTTTAGTTGGCCCTTCGGGATGCGGAAAATCCACGCTATTACGGATGATCGCTGGCCTTGAGGATGTGGTCTCTGGGGAAATTTCCGTCGGCGGCAAAGTTGTCAATGATGTGCCGCCCAAACACCGAGATGTCGCAATGGTGTTCCAAAACTATGCACTGTATCCCCACTTGACGGTTCGAGAGAATATGAGCTTTAGCCTCAAGTTGCGAGGCGTTGACAAGGTTTCGATTACGAAGGAAGTTGAAAAAGCAGCTGGCATTCTTGGCCTGGAGGCACTGTTAGATCGGATGCCGAGGCAGTTGTCTGGCGGCCAGCGCCAAAGAGTGGCTATGGGGCGGGCCATTGTGAGAAATCCTCAGGTCTTTCTTTTTGACGAACCACTGTCCAATCTTGACGCCAAGCTGCGGGTGCAAATGCGTAGCGAAATCAAAGCGTTACAACAACGCTTAGGGACCACTACCATTTATGTTACGCATGATCAAATGGAGGCGATGACCATGGCCGACTTGGTCGTAGTCATGCAAGATGGAAAAGTGGAACAAGCCGCAGCCCCTCTGGATTTATACGATTATCCCGACAACGTATTTGTAGCGAGTTTCATCGGATCGCCGGTCATGAACTTGATTGATGGTACGCTTCATCGCGACTCGAACGGGGTCTGGCTAAGGACAGAAACAATGCAGATGCAACTTGACGATTCAGTTTTCGGTGAGCATGGCATGCCAGTGATTTGCGGCATTCGGCCAGAGCATTTTGATTTGATCGAGAATTCGAATGCAGAAGGAGCTATCACGGGTATCGTGACTTTAGTCGAGCCCACGGGCCCGGAAACGCATGTAACTCTCGAGATGAGTAATTGTCGGAAACTGATTGCGGTATTTCCGGAACGACACGAGTTTGTGCGTGGCAAGAGCTTGACGATTAAGCCACGACTCAAACATGTGCACCTTTTCGATGCAACTACCAGCGAACGTCTGAAAGGTAAGCCTATCTTTTAACATTTGTATATGACTACATCTCTGATACGCCATATATGTCGATGCGGCGATCATCGTGATGATCCTCAACCGACTATGTGATCCGGACTCCGAGGTGTGTACAAGTGGGGGAATGTGGGTGGTCACAAGGGATCTGAAAAACTCCGCCAATGGGTAAACTGATGTAGAAGCCTCAATTAGTTCGAAATATCAGATCATGGCTACAGTTTTTTTTATTCGGCATGCCGAAAGCGTTGCAAACGCAAAGAACCTGATTGCAGGGCGTATGGACTATTCTTTGACGGAAACGGGAAAGCGTGATGCTGGCGCCTTGGCTGCGGAGTTTGCTTCATCGAAGCGCGTTGATCTCATCTGGTGTTCCCCTCTACTACGCGCACAGCAGACGGCAGCACCTTTTGTGCTTGCCTGCAATGCGCCTCTACGTCTTGACGAGCGCCTGCTGGAGCAACATGTGGGTCGATTCAGTGGTTTGTCCTATGCCGAGGTAGGATGCGATCCTGGATATTGCTCTGACCGGCTAGCTCGCTGGGATTGGGTGCCCGAGGGTGGAGGGGAGTCGTACAGCATGATTGCCAAACGGGTTCAGTCGTTTCTGACCGACTTACGAGAACAGTGCGAACACGAAAAACTTGAGCGTGTTCTCCTGGTAACGCACGCGGTGACATTGAGGTTGTTTCGTGCCTGTCTTGAAGGAACGCTTCCCAGATATCCGGTGAAAATTGCGGCCAATGGCGAGGTTTGGTGCGCCCAGTTGCCTCCCGAGGGTGTACCAACAAGTATTGAAACGGTCAATTTTTCTCACGGTTTTCTCCATACCAATGGGATGAACGCCCCCACCTTGAGCGGCACCGTTGTGTGCCAAAGTGAAGTAGCGTAGCAACCCCTTCAGCAAAAAGGAGCAACCACTATGAAAGTCTCAACAGTAGGCATCGACCTGGCCAAGAATGTGTTCCAGCTTCACGGAGTCAACGAGCTTGGCAAGACTGTCTTCAAAAAGCAATTGCGCCGTGAAAAGATGGCCGAGTTCTTCGTCAACCTGCCAGCTTGCTTGATTGGCATGGAAGCCTGTAGTGGAGCGCACTACTGGGCGCGCAAGCTGCAAGGCTTTGGCCATACGGTCAAATTGATGGCACCCCAGTTCGTCAAGCCTTATGTCAAGACCAACAAGAATGATGCAGCCGATGCCGAGGCAATCTGTGAGGCGGTAGCCCGACCCAATATGCGCTTTGTGCCAATCAAAGACGTTGAACAACAAGGCGTATTGGCATTGCATACGGTACGCCAAGGCTTCGTGAAAGCTCGCACGGCTCAGGCCAACCAGATTCGCGGCTTGCTCTCGGAATTTGGACTGATCATTCCTCAGGGAATTTGGCACATCGAAAAAAGGGTGCCTGAACTTATTGAAGATGCCAGCAACGAGTTGCCAGGGAACTTTCGGTTGCTCATCCAGCGCTTGCTCGATCATCTCAAAGAGCTGGACACCCAGGTCGATGAGCTGGAATCGCAAATTGTGAAGTGGCATCGACAAAGCTCTGCCAGTAGCAAACTGGCCCAAGTCCCTGGCATAGGCCCCATCACCGCCAGCGCATTGGTGGCATCACTTGGGGACGCCAAAAACTTTGATAACGGTCGTCAAGTGTCTGCATGGCTAGGACTGGTTCCCCGACAGCACTCAAGCGGAGGAAAGCAAAACCTGTTGGGCATCAGCAAGCGGGGTGACACATACCTGCGGACCCTTTTGATTCATGGGGCGCGTTCGGTCATTTACTACGCAAGTGCAAAGGCCGATCCAAATTCAACGTGCAAGTGGATCAACGGGATCGTGAGCCGACGCAACAACAATGTGGCGGCGGTGGCACTCGCCAATAAGAATGCCCGCATTGTGTGGGCGTTGCTGACGCATGACAGAGAGTTCCGACCTGACTACACCCGTGAGCCCGTGGGTGTGTAGTCAGGTCGGAAAAAATAGTAAGTCAGCGAGAACCAGGGGGAACTGAACAACCGATTGCTCAAGCAATCATGAAGTGATGGCAAGACAGGTTAGACCGTGGTTGGAAAATCCCGACAATGTCAGAGCACATCAAAGTGCGAGATACCAATTGAGGAGCCAACCAGCGAATCCCATCAG
>Ga0079306_1002319_pt1 | contig 10826 bp, 7 predicted proteins | sample Methanotroph_Enr_FD_79181 | JGI IMG/M metagenome (GOLD analysis project Ga0079306, IMG submission 79181) | Enriched soil microbial communities from Old Woman Creek wetland in Ohio, USA - Methanotroph_Enrichment_5 | ecosystem: Environmental > Terrestrial > Soil > Wetlands | place: USA: Ohio...
GCATTAAAAATTCGGTCAACAGTCAGTATTAGAAACAAAGTAGCCGGATACACAGGGTGCATCGCGTGAAGTTCGTGCAACCCACTTGTAATCACAATAAAGAGAACCGCAGGAAGAACCGTCCTGACCCTGATGAAGGAATACTGAACATTAATTTTTAAGATCAGGAAAGCCAACAGAATAATAAACAGTAAGGCAATAATGTTACTGGTAACCGTACTCTTACCGACCAGGGCACTTATGGGCTGATAAAGCAACATCATGTCCTCGCCTGGGTAGAATGGGAACGGGATTGGATTCATAAACGACTTAACCCACAATGCCGCTGCAATAAACGGTATCAGTAGAAAATGGAAAGTCTGATTTGATTTTAACGTTTTAAGTAACATACTCAAATTTCGGCGCCTTTGCCTTTATTATATTCATTCCTATAAATCGAAACCTAAATCTTTCCGGTAGTAAACTCCTTCGAAATCAATTAACCGGGCATTTTTATACGAACAGGCCAACGCTTCGTGCATCGTTTTGCCATACGAACTGATGGCCAAAACACGACCGCCATCGGTACAAACATCTCCGTTTTTAATGCTCGTTCCGGCATGAAAAGCAAAACTGTTTTCTACTTTCTCCAGACCGTTGATCACTTTTCCTTTTTCGTACGGACCAGGATAACCACCCGAAACCAGCATTACAGCCGCCGCAGTTCTTGGATCAATCTCAATGTTTTTTTCGCCGAGAGTTCCTTCTGCCGCACCAATCAAAAGATCAACAAAGTCAGATTTGATCCGCAGCATAACCGCTTCGGTTTCCGGGTCGCCCATTCTCACGTTGTATTCAATCACCATCGGTTCGCCTTTGCAGCTGATCAATCCGAAAAAGATAAATCCGTTGTACGGAATCTGATCTTCAATCAACCCCTGAACCGTTGGGCGAATAATCCGTTCTTCCACTTTTTTCATGAAGACCTCATCGGCAAAAGAAACCGGAGAAATTGAACCCATGCCACCGGTATTCAGGCCAGAATCGCCTTCCCCAATGCGTTTATAGTCTTTGGCAACCGGAAGTATCCGGTAGTCATTTCCGTCGGTAATGGCAAAAACCGAACATTCAATTCCACTCAGGAATTCTTCGATTACCACTTTACTGCTTGCTGCCCCAAACTGTCCACCGAGCATTTCTTTCAGCGAATCTTCAGCCTCCTGAAGGTCGTTCAGGATCAAAACACCCTTTCCGGCAGCCAATCCATCGGCTTTTAAAACGTATGGTGAGTCCAGAGTTTTCAGGAACGAAAGCCCTTCATTCAGGGTTTCGGTTGTAACCGCCAGATATTTTGCAGTCGGAATCTGATGACGAATCATGAATTCTTTGGCAAAATCCTTGCTTCCTTCCAGTTGGGCACCCAGCTGGTATGGTCCAACAAAAAGTACATCTTTTAATTTGCTGTCGGTACTGAAAAAATCGTGCAACCCTTCACACAACGGAACTTCAGGCCCGACCAATACCAGATCGATCTGATTGTCAAGAACAGCTTTTTTCAAGCCTTCGAAATCAGAAACTCCAACCGGAATGTTCGTTCCCAAAAGTGAAGTGCCGGCATTGCCAGGGGCAATAAACAAATGCCTGAGTTTTGGCGATTGTTTGATTTTCCATGCCATCGCATGTTCTCTTCCTCCTGAACCAACTATTAAGATATTCATTTTCATTATTTCTTGGTAATTTTTAAACGAGTGCGGAGTGCCTAGAGTTTTATCAACTTTAGGCACTCTAGCACACTTTAGTCATTCCGAACTTTCTCGTATGGAATAGCTTCAAAACGGTAACCCTGTTCTTTCATCCAGCGAATTGCCCGAGGCAAGGCTTCGGTCAGGTTGGGTTTTGCTTTTATTGAATCATGAAACGTTATTATTGAACCCGGCCTAACAAATTCGGTAATGTTTCTGAATACCTTTTCGGGCTTCAGTCGGTTGTCGTAATCGCATGTAATTAAATCCCACATGATGATTCTGAACTTCTTTTTCAAAACACGGTATTGCGATAATTTTAACCATCCGTGCGGTGGCCTGAAAAGGTTGGAATCAATATAAGTTTCAGCCTTTTCAATATTTCTGAAATAATCCTTGTCAAAGTGCTTCTGTCCTTGCCAATGGTTGAAGGTGTGGTTTCCTACCGAATGCCCATCATCCAGAATCTGGCGATAAATTTCGGGATACTTCATTACATTTTCGCCTACACAAAAGAACGTGGCTCGGATATCTTCCTTCCGGAGAAGGTCAAGTACCCAAGGCGTAACTTCCGGAATTGGCCCGTCGTCAAAAGTCAGGTAAACAACCCGATCAGTCTCCGGGAATCTCCACACCGCGCTTGTGTACAGAGAAGTTATGAAACCGGGCAAACGAACCCGGGGATCAAAATGCCTCATTATTTCAACGAACTGTATCTGTCGAGATAACTGGTAAACGAACTAGCCACTTCCTTTCCAAGTTCAGCCTGATTGCCCCTGTTACAAACATTCCCCATTTCCCTCATGAAATATAGAATCCGTTGAATTTCTTCATCAACCGAAGTTCTCATCGGTTTGTTCATTTTAAAGAAATAATCAAGCTGCTCTTTATAATCAGTCATGATTGTATTGATGATTTCCTTACCCTTTTCAGGTTTACCTGCCTTAAAATAAGTTTCAGCCATCATCATGGAGAAATAATTATACGGTACAATTTTGTGCGGAATCAGTTCAATACCGCGATCGAGAACCTGCGCGGCTTTGTCATTCTGTCCATCAGCAACGAGTGTTTCGGCCAATCGGTTGAATGTGTTTCGCACATTCATCATCATGCGGCTGTTATTTTCGTCGATGTATACTTTCGGATCGTTCATGTTTCCCCACTTGAATTTATCCATCACATTGGCATACATCAGTTTATCATTGACTTTGCCAATATTTATACCACCTTCCGTTTCGGTTGTTTTAATCGGAACCAATCGGTAGGCCAGTCCTTCGAGCTGGAAGTAATCCTGAAGGTTCATGTATTTGTCGCGACCAACAGTTATTGCAAAATAAATCGGACGTTCCCAATTGTTATTGGCAATCATATCAAGAACCATCAGTTCATCTTTGGTGATGTAATGTTTGCTGCTAAGGTCAATCTTGAGCGTGTCCACAATTTTATCGTAATCCTGAGGATCGACGACTTTATTCCGGATTACAGCAGCTTTATCAACCACCATAAATAGTTTTTTCGAAGGAATGTATGCAGCATTTTCAGCCTGTTCCAGCTTTGTCCTTGGGTTTTCGTCCTTCACAAAATCGAGTGCCTGTTTTAATTCAACCGAACCTTTCAAGCGAGGATCTTCCATCAGGTAAACCACGTCGCGTTTGCCTTGTACATACTGATCGTGGGTAAACGTGATGGGTAGTGGCGCTGATTCGTAGGCTCTGCTTTTCATCTGATCGACGTACCAGTCGGTCTGGAAATAGCTCAGGTTACACACACGAACATCTTTGCGCACACCCTCTACTTCCTGATTATACCACAAAGGGAAAGTATCGTTATCGCCATTGGTAAAAATTACTGCATTTGGCGCGCAGGTATTCAGGTAGTTGGCTCCAAAATCACGGCAAGTATACCGGTTCGACCGATCATGATCGTCCCAGTTTTGGGCACCCATAAGTACTGGTACCAGTAAAAGTGACAATCCACCGGCAACACCAGCGCTGGTGGCATCCGGAATATATTTTTTAAGCGTTTCGTAAAGTCCCAATACGCCAATTCCAATCCAAATAGTGAACGCATAAAACGATCCGGCATAGGCATAGTCTCGTTCACGTGGTTGTAAAGGCGCTTGATTCAGATAAATGACGATTGCCAATCCAGTCATAAAGAACAGAAGAAAGACTGTCCACAAATCTTTTTTCCCTTCGATGCCACGGTTATACATAAAAACAATGCCAATAATTCCAAGAATGAAAGGCAACATGTAATATTTATTCCGTGCTTTATTGTTCTTAAACTCCTGCGGAAGTGTGCTTTGATCCCCTAAACGTATCGAATCGAGGAAATTAATCCCGGTAATCCAGTTTCCGTTGGTAATTTCGCCATTACTCTGAATGTCGCTCTGCCGCCCCGAAAAGTTCCACATGAAATATCGGAAATACATGTGCCCGATCTGGTACCTGAAGAAGAACGTAAGATTTTCGCCAAAAGTTGGCAGCTCAATTGTCTTAGCCTGACCATCTTCGTCGGTAATCGAAACCCGACGTCCTTTTATGTTGGCCCATTGCTTATAAGCCTCAATGTGCTCCGCTTCACGGCTGTACATACGAGGAAATATAGTGCTCAAATTCGAATCAAAAACTGGTTTCTGGCGCATGTCAGCAACCACATATTTCCCATTTTTCTGGATGTAATATGGTTTATCATCCACATATTTATCCAAAGGAGTATTGTAATACTGTCCATATACCAATGGGCGATCTCCATATTGTTCGCGGTTCAGATAGCCCAGCAAAGCAAACACGTTGTCCGGACTATTTTGATCCATTGGTGGGTTTGCCGACGAGCGGATGACGATCATGGCAAACGAAGAATAGCCAATCAGGATGACAACAACACTGATCAAAACCGTATTCCAGAGAATCAATTTTTTACGAATGGTATAAAGTATGCCAAAAATGAGGGCGCCAATAAGAGCCAGTGCATAAATGATTACACCTGAGTTAAATGGGAGTCCAAGTCCGTTAACGAACATCAGCTCGAACCAGGTAGCTATAGTAATTACTCCTGGAATGATGCCATACATCACAACGCCCAAAATCAATAACGAAACGGCTAAACTGATCAGAATTCCGTTACGGGTAACTTTATATTTCCGGAAATAATAAACGAAAACAATGGCTGGAATAGCGAGCAAGTTCAAAAGGTGAACCCCAATGGAAAGCCCCATAAGGTATGCAATCAGGATAATCCATCGGTTGGCATGAGGCTCATCAGCCGCGTCTTCCCATTTCAGGATAGCCCAAAAAACCAAAGCAGTAAACAGCGATGACGATGCGTAAACTTCACCTTCAACCGCTGAAAACCAGAATGTATCAGAGAATGTATAGGCCAATGCACCAACTACGCCACTTCCAAGAATGGCAATGATCTGACCGGTTGTATATTCACCTTCAGGTTTAATTAGTTTTTTTGCAAGGTGGGTAATGGTCCAAAAAAGAAACAAAATGGTAAATGCGCTGGCCAGGGCCGACATTGAATTGATCATGACAGCAGCATTTGCAGGGCTTCCTCCAAGAATGGTGAAAAACCTACCCAATATCATAAAGAAAGGGGCCCCCGGAGGATGACCAACTTCCAATTTAAACGAAGTGGTTATAAACTCACCGCAGTCCCAAAAGCTGGCAGTTGGTTCTATGGTCAACAAATAAGTTATGGCGGCAACCAGGAAAGTAAGCCAGCCAACAATATTATTCAGTTGTTTAAAGTTTTTCATCAGTGTTATTTTTAACCACATTGGCACATAATACACATCGTTTTTTTGTTCTTAATTCTTTTTTCAACGTGTTCTAAGTGTAAAGGTAGTTTTCATTTACATTTTGATCATATTTTAACGGGTGCGAAGTTAGCACATTCTTTCAAAATCAGGGTCATCGGGATTTGAATTTCTGGATATTGAGGAGTGCTATTAGCATAAATTAACAGGAGAACGCACATTACTTCATTCGATACGCTTCGCTACTAAGAGAGCTGCACTTCTGACTTCGGCATCCGGAATGTATTCTTACGATCCGATCAGTCCCTGAGCGCCAGAGGTATTCGAAAGGCTAAAATACTGCCTCAACAATTTTCCGGGTATTGTCTGAAACTCCATAGGTGTAAATATGAAGGCTGGGAACATGGTGAGCCACCAAGTCTTTTGATTGATAAATGGCCCATTCAGTGCCAACTACTTTGGCATCGTCGTCGGTTTTGCATTTGGTTAATTCGGTAGCCAGTTCCTGTGGGATATCAATGCTGAAAAGTTTTGGTAAAACAGTTAGTTGGTTTTTCAGGTTGATCGGTTTGATGCCTGGAATAATCGGCACTTGAATACCAATAGCACGGCATTTGTCAACGAAATCGTAATATTTCTGATTGTCGAAAAACATTTGGGTAACAATGTAGTCGGCTCCTGCATCCACTTTCTGCTTCAGGTATTGAAGATCAATTTCAGCATTTGGCGCCTCAAAGTGTTTTTCAGGATAACCGGCCACACCGATGCAAAAATCCATTGGCGCGGTATTCTTGAGGTCGGCTTCCATATATTTACCGTTTCGCAAATTCACGATTTGTTCAACCAGTTGATTGGCATTGGAATGTCCGTTTGGGTCGGGCCTGAAAACATGTTCGCCTTTGTTACCATCGCCACGCAAGGCCAACACATTTTTGATACCCATAAAATTCAGGTCTATCAAAACATGTTCAGTTTCGCTTTTCGAAAACCCTCCACACAAAATATGTGGAATCACCGGAATACCATACTTGTGTTGAATACTGGCAGCAATAGCTACAGTTCCCGGACGCTTGCGAACTGTGCGCTTTTCGATGCGTCCATCAGGCAGCTCGATGTACATCATTTCATCGCGGTGCGTTGTTATGTTTATGTACTTCGGATCGAAATCGACCAGTGTTTCTACTGTTTTGTATATTTTACTGGCATCGTTTCCTTTGAGCGGAGGCAAAAGTTCAAACGAGAAAACGGTCTTATCGCTTTGATTGATAATGTCAATAACTTTCATTTACAGGAAATTTAACGGTTCAAATAGCTGCATTGATTTCAACCAGTTGAACGAAATACTATTTAAAAATGTTCTCAATATTCTTCTGAGTTTTATTCACTTCTAGTTTCAGTTGGGTTTCAATCGAATTGTTGAAATGAAAAATCATATCGGCTACAAACATAACAACCAAACCCAAAACGAACGAAATCAAAGCTATTTTTGTTGAATTTTTCATGGATATTAATTTTTAGATCACATAGTTTGAGTAGTTGCAATTTTTCCCGGGCTTCAAAATTTACTTTTCAAATTCATTGTTGTCCGGTAAAACTCGTTACTATAATTTGGATTCTTCGCTTCACGTTGTTACGCTCTGAATGACAATAATTTTGTTTCTTGAAGGGGTTGTTTGGCGGCGAAGCCGCCAAACAACCCCTTCAAGAATATAGCCAACAAAGGGAGCTGTCATTCTGAGCGAAGCGAAGAATCTCCAAATTTTAACCGGACACCAATGTTTCAAATTATAAACCTCCGAAAGATAGTAATCAAAACAAACTTTAAGCAATAAGAATTATTATTACACAGATGAACAATACAACGCCTAACTTTGACGAAGCAATTCCTGCCGGAAAATCAATTAAAATACCTTCAGGAGAAAAATAATGATTTTTAATTCTGAGATTTACAGTTCAACCATAAAACCAATTTTAATGAGAAAGAACCTATTAATTGCAGCCATTTTTGTCGCAATAGCTCTGGCTGCCTGCCAACCGAAACCACAAGTTAAAAAATCCGTTTCCACCCGCTGGACCGAATCACAGGCACAACAATGGAGTACCGAAAACGGCTGGCTCCGTGGAAGCAACTTCAATCCAAGCACAGCCATTAACCAGTTGGAAACGTGGCAAGCCGAATCGTTCGACACCGCTACCATCAACCGCGAACTGGGCTGGGCCGAAGGCATTGGCATGAACGTGATGCGCGTTTACCTTCACCATGTTGCCTGGGAAGTCGACAAGGAAGGATTCAAAAATCGCATGGGCACTTACCTCGACATTGCCAGTAAACACGGCATTAAAACCGTTTTCTGTATTTTCGACGATTGCTGGAATCCAACCTATGCCGCGGGCAAACAGCCTGAACCCAAAGTTGGCGTTCACAACTCAGGCTGGGTGCGCGATCCGGGCGATTTGCTTTATACCGACACCACGCTGATCAAAACGCTTGAGGCATACGTGAAAGATATTTTGACCACTTTCAAAGACGACAAACGCATTGCCATCTGGGATTTGTACAACGAACCAGGCAACTCTGGCTACGGCAACAAATCACTTCCATTACTGAAAAAAGTGTTTGAGTGGGGTTGGGAAGTTCGTCCGTCGCAACCATTATCTTCCGGAGTTTGGAGTTTAGCATTATCCGATTTAAATAAATTTCAGGTTGAAAATTCCGACATCATCACGTATCACAATTACGAAAGCCCAGAAAAGCATCAGGCTGCAATTGATACATTGAAGAAATACAACCGCCCGATGGTTTGTACCGAATACATGGCCCGCCGCAACAACAGTTTGTTCACCAACATTATGCCCATGTTGAAAGCCCAAAACATAGGTGCCATCAACTGGGGATTGGTAGCCGGGAAATCAAATACCAAATATGCGTGGGACGAACCAATCGCCGACGGATCGGAACCTAAACTTTGGTTTCACGAAATATTTCATCCCGATGGAACTCCTTATAAACAGGAGGAAGTTGACCTAATTAAAAGTTTGACAGGGAAAAAGTGATCAGTCTCAATTTTCAGTTGCCAGACATAAACAACTGGCAACTGAAAATACTAAAATGCATAGCAAATGACAACAAAAGAACTAGTTCACGAAATCACATCGTACTGCATCTCAAATGCCGATGCCGAAAGTGTCAAGAAATCTCAGCGCTTTTTTAAAGAAGAATTTGTTGGCTATGGGTTAAGCGCACCCCAGATTCATTCGAAGGTGAAAGAAATGCTTAAACGAGGCAATTTTGACCTGCCAACCGTTCTGGAAGCCATGCCCCTATTACTGAAAGGCGGCATGTATGAAGAAATTTCGATGGGTTTATTGCTGCTTGACGGTCTTTGGAAACAGTTCTCTCCTGAAACCTTTCAAACTATTGATAGTTGGTTCTCATTCGGGATCACCAACTGGGCACATGCCGACACATTAGCGATGTTCATTTTACCCAGGTTTCTGGATAAAAAGATCCTTGAAATGAGTGATTTCAGTCCATGGCTAACATCGCCCTACAAATTTCAGCGCAGATGTGCACCTGTAACACTGATCAAGCACATGAAGAGAACCCGGCAAGTCATGCCTTCAATCCTTTTTGTAGAAAAGTTAATGACTGATACGGAACGTGAAGTTCATCAGGGAATGGGTTGGTTCCTGCGCGAAGCCTGGAAAATCAGTTCAGCCGAAACAGAGTCATTCCTGGAAAAACACAAAGATACCGCTCCAAGACTCATCATTCAATATGCCTGCGAAAAAATGACTGCAGAAAATAAACTACGGTTTAAACAGGCTAAATAGATAAAAAGAAGATCGGATAAACAAGCCTTCAAATCACCATAAACCAAATAAATTAAACCATGAGTAAAAACCACCCGGGGCAATTTTTCAAAACAAAATCCCCGTTTTATTTCATTCTTCTAAGTTTGTTTCTGCTCGTTTCATGCGCCGAAACAAAAAAAACCACGCCGGTGGTTACGATGACCAAAAACCTGCGGGCTCCGGCTTATCCGCTGGTCACGATAGATCCTTACACCAGTGCCTGGTCGGAAGCAGATCATTTGTACGATGATGCTGTTCGCCACTGGACAGGCAAACGCCACGGACTGATCGGCGCCATTCGTGTTGACGGACAGGTTTACCGCTTTTTGGGTAAGGAAGAATTACCCCGCAAAGCAATTCTGCCAATGGCCAATCAAGGCGCATGGAATGGCGCCTTTAGTTTAACTCAACCTGCCAGTGGATGGGAAAAACCTGATTTCAATGCGTCAAAATGGACTGCCGGGAAAGGCGCTTTCGGTACTTCCGGAATGCCAGATTTGGTAACTCCCTGGGAAACTCCTGACATCTGGGTGCGCCGGGAATTCAACATTGATGCTAACCTGACCGATGCCCCACTCTATCTGATTTATTCGCATGATGACAATTTTGAACTTTACCTGAATGGACAAAAACTGGTTGACACGGGCTATGCCTGGAAAAACAATGCAGTTCTTCCTTTAGATGGTGAATTGAAAAAGCTTTTGGTAAAAGGTGGAAAGAATGTGATTGCTGCTCATTGCCACAATAAAACCGGCGGTGGATTGGTTGATTTTGGTCTTTATCAGGATAGTGAAAAACAGGAAATTTTTGCACGGACTGCAACTCAAAAATCAGTTGCCATGTCGGCCACAAAAACACAATATATATTCGCTTGCGGATCTGTCGACCTGAATCTTGAGTTCATGACACCGCTTTTGCCAACAAACCCAGATGTACTTTCGCGCCCGGTAAGCTACGTGAGTTACGAAGTGAAATCGACCGATGGAAAAGACCACGATGTTCAGATTTACTTCGAAGCTACTCCGGAATGGGCAGTCAATACAATTTCGCAGGAAGTTTCGATCGAAAAGGGAGAAACTGAAGGGCTTACCTACTTCAAAGCCGGAACAACAGAACAACCGGTACTGGCTAAAAAAGGCGACGACATCCGCATTGACTGGGGATATTTCTACCTGTGCGGTACAAAAACTCCGGAAATGAGCTATTCACTGGGTGCTTATCAGGCAGTCAAAGAGGGTTTCGCAGCTACCGGAATTTTGGAATCGACCGGAGAACAAAAAATGACCACCAAGATGGTTCCTGATATGCCTGTCATGGCCTTGGCTCAACAGTTGGGCAAAGTCTCAGACAAAGGCTCAAATGGCAAAATCATGATTGGTTACGACGATTTGTATTCCATTCAGTACTTCAACGAAAACCGCATGGCCTGGTGGAAAAAAGATGGCAAAGTAACTATGGATGATGCCCTGAAAGCCGCCAATGCA
>Ga0079306_1002320_pt1 | contig 10820 bp, 11 predicted proteins | sample Methanotroph_Enr_FD_79181 | JGI IMG/M metagenome (GOLD analysis project Ga0079306, IMG submission 79181) | Enriched soil microbial communities from Old Woman Creek wetland in Ohio, USA - Methanotroph_Enrichment_5 | ecosystem: Environmental > Terrestrial > Soil > Wetlands | place: USA: Ohio...
AATTCTTTTTGTCGCATGGAGATGGTATTGGTCCCGGAGATCATGCTTACAAATTCCTGAAAAGCATATTCGAAAACAAGGTCAATCAATTCCTCTACAGGTGGATTCATCCGGATATCGGGACACGCCTGGGGTCTTACTTCTCAACCCGGAGCAGGCTTACCAAGATGCTGAAGGAAGGTGTTGAACTGAAACAAAGCAATGAACTGGCCCGGGAACCCATTGTAATCTTCAGCAGGGAAATGGCCCTGAAAGATCCTTCTATTGATTATTACATTTTCGGACATGTCCATTGCCCGGAAATAATTCCTGTATCGGATTCAGCCAAATGTGTAATCCTTGGTGATTGGGTGCAACATTTTACCTATGCGAAGTTCGACGGCACAACAGTTGAGTTGTTGAAATTCTAGAATTGAGTCTGCTTCAAAAAGTATATTTTTTGCCACGAAGACACGAAGACTCAAAGTTTCTCAAAGACTATATTGCAGATAGTCAATACTTTGTGCAACTTGGTGCCTTAGTGCCTTTGTGGCATCTATTCTATTTTTGACTTTTCTGAGTGGACTCAGAATTTATATTGCACCCTCACTGTAAAAACATTATCCTTGAGGTCAGCATCGTATTTTTTCAGGTTGCGGCTTGTTTCATTTCTTACAAGGTCATAATACACGGTACAGCGCAGGTTCTTATTAACATCGGCAAAATAACCGAATCCCCAGGTTGTGTATGCAATATCAGTACTGTTGCTGGCCAGGGATCTCATTGGCTTCAACCCGATTTCGTCACCTTTAATCTTAATGTTGGGATCATAATAATCGAACTTGAATACAAGGGAATGAATGGAATTGGGGAAAGTATGAACCAGGTAAACCACTGCTCCCTGGAATTTCCGGAGGTACAAGGGCGCCCCGATCTTCTCCGTAGGGCTGATACTTGAGGTATCAGATGCAGGTTGGCTGCCGAACATGTAATCAGCTCGCAGCGAAGTAGTACCTAAAAGGGTCCTGAAAGCAAATTGTCCATCCAGCCCGATGTATTCCCGTTTCTGGTATTTCCCGGGAACCGTATCACCCATTAGCTGTTTGAATGCAAGGGTATCATCAATTCCGGCCACTTGGTACACCTGTTTCTTAGCCTGGTAGACAGAACCATTGTAGTAGGAGGCTCCGATACCGTAAGTCATTTTTTTATTAGCCGTTGCATCTGCAAGGCCCAGCCTGCCGATAAAATCCAGTTTGTCATCGGTTTCTGCTGAAGTTCCGTTACCATTGAACAGCCCGGCTTCAATTTTAAGGGGATGCCAGACCGATTTTTCAGGCATCTGGAAAGTAATGGAAGTGCCCAAGTCACGTTCACCTGGGAACAGAGTTTGGGTGACCCTGGATAATTCAGGAGATTCACGTTGGTTAGTTGGAAATAAAAGTTCACTTCCGAATGGGCGGAAAAAGATGCCGCCAGTGAGACTGAATGCATTTAGCCAGGGTTCCTTCAGGTTAAAGTATGCATCACGGACATTGAATCCTTTTTCATTGACATTAATCTGCAGTACATAGGTTGACAAATTCCAGGCATAGGTCATTTTAAAATAGCCCCGCCGGACCATAATCCGCTTCGAGGAAGCTTTGGCAAAATCTCCTCCTTCGAAGGATTTAGCTCCAAGGGTATCAGCCATTTGGAATTGGGCCTGGATGTACCCGGAAATCTTGATCCTTTCCAATGCCTGGACGGTTTTGGATAATTTAGCAACTGCCGCTGCCAGGGTATCGCCTGGAGAAGACGTTTTTTGCTGGGCAAAGGCTCCGGATGCAGCAGCTACCATTAAAGCCAAAGCCAGTATGATCGAATTTGTTTTCATAGTCTCATATTTGGATCAGGAGGATAGTATCTACTTCAATTTGGCTTTCTCAGTTTCAATCTGATCAGGTTTAAGCTGAACATAGCCAGCATCATTCACATACTTCTGTCCGTCAGTCAGGATCCATTCCAGGAATTCGAGTACCGATTTTTTCCCCGGGATGCCCTTGGAGATCAGGTAAAGATCACGGGCCGGAGGAGAAGGATACACTCTTTCGCGAATAGCATTCATAACTGAATCGAGGCTGGAATAAAAATTTTCTTGCGGGTCAATCTTGCCATTGTTATTGATATCGATTGGAACAACATCCAAACCCGGATAGGTTTTCCTTGATTTGATATCGTAAGCATAGATCACATTGTTATAGCCAATGCCCATGGGGTCTTTTTTCACTGCATCTGCCATACCTGGGTCACCGAATACTCCTATGCCCTCAATACTTTCCTGGTTTTTTCCAAGGTATTTCCCCCACATTTCAGCCGCTCCGCAAGCATCGGAACGAGTAAAAACATTTAGTTTCTCATTACCGGATATCCCTAAAAATTGATTCCAGGAAGTGAATTTCTTATTAAGGAATATATCAACAAATTCTGATTGTTTAATCCCCCGTTCTTTCAATAATGCCAGATGAGGATTATCAGAATTCACCATGGGGACCACGGCATCCCTTGAAACTGCCAGGAACCATGCGCCTTTTGAAACTTCTTCGGGTGATACCGAACGGGAAAACATAGCCAGGTCAACCATCCCGGAAAGAACGTCAGTCATGCCTTTCCCAGCACCGCCAGCTGAAACGTCAATCTTGATTTCCGGATGGATTTTCTGGTATTCCTCGGCCCATTTAACAGTGAGCGGATAAAGGGCGAATGCCCCTGAAATGGAAATTGTGTCTTTTTGTGACTGTTGATTGCATCCTGTCGGAATTAAAAAAAGTGCGACAACAGCAATTGACAGGATGATTAAAATCCCGGATGTTTTTTTCATTATTGGTTGGATTGAATTAAAACAATGTGCCAAACTTTTCTTCAAAGGTTTGAACTTGTAAATTTATACTATTAATACGTGGCAATTGCGTACATTTGTTTGAAAGAATCCAACGTATAGTATTAAATATTATAGGTTCGGGTATTAAATATAAATCAGCATGTCAGATAGTCGTCACAGCAGATACGACTGCAATCAATGTACATTCAGGACATTAAGCTGCCGTCATATAGCAGCTGAAGAATTTGAACTGGTAAGGAGAACTTCACAGCAACTTTTGTTCAGGAAGGGAGAAACCATCCTGAAGCAAGGGGCTAAAGCTTCCAATCTCGTGTACCTTCACAAAGGGATCGTAAAATTCAACTACGAAAATGATCTTGGAAAGAACGTGATTCTAACCATTGTCGCAGGTCCGATCTTACTTGGGGGAGCCAATCTGTTCTTCAAGGAAATCAATTTATTTTCCCTTATTGCCCTTGAAGAATGCGAGGCCTGCCTGATCGACAGTAAAGCCATGAAGCGATTGTTGCAGAATAACGGGAAATATGCAATTATGATGTTCGAGGAATCCACTGAAATGTTCAAATCAGCAATCTTCAATTTTATCAGTCTAGCTCACAAGCAGGTGAACGGGAGGGTTGCTGATATCCTTTTATACCTGGCAGCCCAGGTTTATAAGAGTACTAAGTTTACTCTTTCATTCACCAAGAAGGAAATTGCTGAATTTGCATCCTGCTCCCATGAAAATGTAATTACCACATTATCAAAAATGAACAAGGAAGGAATCATTTCATTCGAAGGAAAAACCCTTGAGATATGTGATCTCAATAAATTATCTGATATCAGTAAGCACGGATAGTCAACCATTTTTATCATTTTTTCCGCCTATGTTATCACAAAAGACCAGATATGCTATGCTTGCACTTACCCGTCTTGCCAAAGAGACCGGTAAAGGGGCCATTATGATCAGCGAAATAGCCCGGGCTGAAAACATCCCACAACGTTATCTCGAAGCTATTCTACTAGATCTCAAAAAGTTAGGAATGCTGGGCAGTAAATTGGGTAAAAAGGGAGGATACTTTCTTATCCGTAAGCCTGAAGATATTAACCTGTCGCAGGTTGTCAGGCATTTTGAGGGACCTATTGCCCTCGTTTCCTGTGTTTCGGAAAAAGCCTATCAACCCTGTGAATTTTGCAGGGATGAAAACACATGTAATCTTAAGAAGGTATTCAAGGATATCAGGGACTATACCTACAACAAACTCCAGGAGACTACGCTTCTTGACCTGATTGGCTGATAAGACACTCCTTTTTCAGTAGTTGGAAACCTATACCCTGGGTACAGAATTAACCTTCCCAGAGTCCTTCCATTGAGAGATAACGTTCCCCTGTATCATAGTTGAAGGTCAGGATCCTGGCACCTGTAGGGATTTCAGACAATTTTGATTGCACTGCGGCAAGTGATGCCCCAGTCGAAACCCCGGCAAAAATTGCTTCTTCCCGGGCCAGCCTCCGGGCAAATTCGAATGCTTGTTCTTTTGAAACTGCAATCACACCATCCACTACTGACCGGTCAAAGTTCTGCGGGACGAAACCAGCGCCAATTCCCTGCAATGGATGTGGACCGGGGATTCATCCTCCCAATACGGGCGATAACTCAGGTTCCACGGCAAAAACCTTCAGTCCCGGCCATTTGGATTTCAGGTACCGGCCAACACCTGTTATATGTCCCCCTGTTCCAACACCTGTAATGATATAATCAAGTCCACCCGGGAAATCTGCCTCTATCTCCTTTGCTGTTGTTTCAAAATGAACGGCAGGGTTAGCAGGATTCTCAAATTGACCCGGCATCCAGGATCCAGGAGTAATATCCACCAGTTCCTTTGCTTTCTCAATCGCACCTTTCATCCCTTTTTCACGGGGTGTCAATACAAATTCTGCTCCGTAAACAGCCATTATCCGCCTGCGCTCCACACTCATTGATTCAGGCATTACCAGCATCAGCTTATACCCTTTCACTGCTGCAACCATTGCCAACCCAATCCCTGTATTTCCTGAGGTTGGTTCGATAATGACTGAATTACTATTAAGTACACCTCTTTTTTCTGCATCCTCAATCATGGATAAGGCAATGCGGCCCTTGATACTACCGCCCGGATTGGTTTTCTCAAGTTTGATCCAGATTTCATAGCTGGAAGGGAATATCTTGTTAATGCGGATATGAGGAGTATTCCCAATACAGTTTATTATTGAATTTGCTTTCATAATTGTCTTATTTAAGATTAAGAAGGGTTTAATTTTTAGCTTTCATCGAGTCATCAGATGAAGTAATTGATGGGTTCAATAAAGTCCTTTTTATCGCGGATTACAATTTCCGGTTTATGATAGACCAAAGAGTAAGGTTCTACACTTTCTGTCAGCCAGACATTCCCACCAATCACGGAGTCATGCCCAACAATTGTTTTCCCGCCAAGAATTGTGCTTCCGGCATAAATGATTACTCCATCCTGGATGGTTGGGTGTCTTTTCTGGTTTGCCATGTCCCGTTCCACGAAAAGGGCCCCCAATGTCACCCCCTGGTATATTTTAACATTATTCCCGATCAGGGAAGTTTCACCGATAACCACCCCTGTGCCGTGGTCAATAAAGAAATTCTCCCCGATGGAAGCGCCCGGATGAATATCTATCCCTGTCCTGCCGTGAATATATTCGCTCATGATACGCGGTAAAAGCGGAACTTCCATTTTCTGCAATTCATGAGCTATCCGGTAAACCGAGATGGCGTGAAACCCGGGGAACGACATTATAACTTCTTCTACCCCTTTTGCTGAAGGATCAGAATGCAGGAAAACATCCGCATCACTGACCAAAAGCCTGTAAACTACAGGCAAACGGTTAAAAAAATCATTCACGAGGCGTTGTATCGGCTCTTCTGTTCCATTGAAAAGAGGATGCAATAAGTCCTCCAGGCGAAACTTCAAGTGACGTAATTCCTTTTGCAGTGATTTCAATGAAACAGTGCGGTTTGCTTTGACCGGGAACAGGAACATAACCAACTCATCAACAAAGTGTTGTGTGCTTTCAACTGAAGGTAAATCAGTATGACAGCAAACATAACTTCGGTAAATCTCTTTGGGCAATTGTGATAACGGGTCCATATGCAGGGTAAATTTTGCTGATGTACCTATACTAACAGATTGATAATGAATTTGTTCAACAAATCTTAACAAAATACAGCAACAGGGTCAAAATGTTGCCAATTTGAGCCCTGTTACTTTGTTGCATGCCTCATCAATCCAACCACGAATTGAAGCAACGCAATTCTATATTATGCCTGTTGTATTCTATTATGAGTTCTTACCCAATGAAGAGGCCTTCAATACGGACCTTGTAACTTCCATCACGCTGCTTCACTACGGCATTTACAAGTCCGGAATGGCGCCATTGAAGCATACAACGATGGGGAAGGAACCAATACCTGACACCAAGCTTTATTTCTTTATTTGACTCCTTGATGATTCCGTCATAAGCCTGTGCCACATAATAACCTATGTCAATAAAACCTTCTGAACGAGGTCGGAGAGGACCAGTAACGCACCACTTGATGACTCCATTCCTGGCATCTACATCAGTAACAATACCACAATGGGTAATTGGGCAACCACAGGACATTCCCATGGGACGACCTATCATCACATCACCAGGTTTTACACCAAGCTCTTTTACGAGGGCCGGATTATAGGGTAGAATTGTTTCCCTTGGGCCTGGATCGCCTTCCATAACATCAAGAATGAAGTCAAATTCACGTTTGAGGCTATCCTTCCAATCAAGTTTTTCCCCAATATTTTCAATACCAGCACAATTCAAACAGTTTGATTTGCTATTGGTTTCAGGGTTAATTTCCTTGATATGAATACATTTTTTTAACTCAGTTTCACCCTGCTCAACTGCCAGGGCAAATTCATTGCATGTTTTATATCCACAAACCCCGCAATTAAGCTTAGGTAGTTTGTCAATAATTACTGTGCTAACTTCCTGCAATATTTCCATGATGTAAGTATTTATTTTTAGGAATAGATTGAATTCAACTGTCGCACAACGTTGCCAATTGCATGAGTAAAAGTGATAACTTCTTCCATAGAGGTGAATCTCCCGAATGAAACCCGTATTCCTCCTCTGGCCTCGAATTGATTCAACCCGATTGCCTTCAGAACATGGGAAGCATTATTTTCTTTATCATTCGAAGAACATGCTGAACCAGCTGATACTGAAATACCGCATTCATCAAACAGTAGCAATAGTCTAATGGCCTCACCTTCCATACCATGAAAACTGAAATTCAGGTTATGCGGAACTCTCTTGATCAGATTTCCGTTTAAATAGAAATCTTCATAATTCTTCGACAGAAAGTTATATAAATAGTCCCTTATCTGCGAAATGCGCTGGAATTCGGACTTCATTTCATTCATACAAATCTCTGCAGCGGCCGCAAATCCAGCTATCGCCGGAATATTCTCAGTTGATGATCTTCTGCCTGCTTCCTGTCCACCCCCATGAAACAAAGGGGTGATGTTAATTCCCTTTTTAATGCAGAGGGCCCCAACGCCTTTGGGTCCATGAATTTTATGGGCATTCAGGGTGAGGAGATCAATATTTTGAGTTTGCATATCAACAGGTATCTTCCCAAAAGACTGACAGGCATCTGTATGGAATAATATTCCCCTTTCCCGGCAAATACTACCAACTTGCTCAATGGGTTGAATTGTCCCGATTTCATTATTAACATGCATTACCGAAACCATTAGAGTGTCTTTCCTGATCATTCTTTCGAGAATAACTGTATCAATAATTCCATCATTGTCAACCGGTATATAACTGATGTTAAATCCTTGTCCGGCTAACCATTGGCAGGTATTGAGGATACAATCGTGTTCAATGGCTGAAACAAGAATGTGATTCCCTTTTGACCTATTTGCCATAGCAACTCCTTTTATAGCAAGGTTATTGGCTTCCGTACCGGAAGATGTAAAAATGAGATCATCCGGTTGAGCATTGATGCAATCTGCTATTGTAACCCTGGAAAGGGAAAGTGCAGATTTTGCCCTCGTTCCAACAGTATGCATGCTTGAAGCATTTCCATATATCTCCGAAAAGTAAGGTAACATGCTATCCAAAACTCTCGGATCGACCTGGGTGGTAGCAGCATTGTCGAAATAGGCTCCCTTAATCATTTTCCGGATTCTTATTCACCAATATAAAATAGTTCTTGTTCCATGGTTCGTAAGACACCAAAGTGGTTCTTGGCGCCAATTTCCTTTTTACCGACACAAATCGTGCAAGTTCCTACCGGTGGATTACCACGGAGGAACATGGGAAATTCTATCTCTGGTGACTTAACTATCTGGCTTACTATCGGATCGATACCAATACCATATAAGGCATTGCTTTCAACCACCCTTATACCTTTTGCAGATTCCAGGACTCTATAACGGAATACTTCGCGTTCGGCCTGGGAGATAAGGTCAATTTTAGTTATTACACTGATGTCAGCAAGTGTAAGCATTGGGCCTATTTTCCTGGGGAGATTCATTCCACTTGTAGCTTCCAACACCACAATTCCCAAGGAATTTTCTACATATGGTGAACATCGCAGGCATAAACCAGCCGTTTCAACGAAAAGAAAATCTGATCCTGCTTTCTGGGCCCACTCTACCGCTTCATCCAGTACAACAACATTACAATGGTCGGGACATAATTCACCAGAATAGATCTTTTTAGTAGGAATACCGAATTCTCTGGCTATGGTTTCATCTTCATCAGCAAAAAGCACATCTATTTTGATGTAGGAAGGTTTCAGGTTCCTGGAAATCATCCTCTTTATGACCTGCCGGATCACGGTCGTTTTACCACAAGTTGGGGGGCCGGCAAATATTATAAGTTTCATATTTGAGTAGTTATTTATTTCTAAGGCCTGACGCATCATCAGACAGATTTCTGCAATTTATTGTGTCAGTTATGCACCAGGACTTTCATTTTTGAATCCAATATTTCCTTTGAAATTTCTTCTCCTGCGCGTATTATTGTCCTGAATTCCAACATCACATCATCCATTTTTTTCATTTCGGTTGCCGCAATTCTTTCATCCTGTCCTGTAACAATCAAGCGTTGCATACCCCCATTCTTCATAATAATCCTGAAATCAGAGAGTAATGCGATGCATGGATCATGAGTAACAAATACAAATATCTTCTCATAGCCTTTCAAGAGTTCAAGGGCTTTCGTCCTGTTTATTCCCGCATTTTCGATCTCATCCAGAAGTATTATTGGAGAATTACCAATCACAACGGCATCCGCAATTAATAATGATCGGGTTTGCCCACCTGACAATTCTGTCATTGCTGTTTCCCTGATGATTGCTTCTCCTGTTAACTGGTTTGCGAAATCCAGTGTTTCCTGAATAATTCGTTCAACATCTTCTGCACCTCTTACTTTGGAGTGAATAGCAAGAAATTCGCCGACAGGAAGATCGCTTAGAAAGTTAGTATGTTGCGAGATCATTGCAATCGGATGCTTGGAAGGATCAAATGAAAAATCCTCAGGAACTGTTTCATCATTAATATAGACTTGCCTGCCAGATGGAGTATTCCTGTTGGCAAAAAGTTCAATATCGTTAATCAAAGTTGTTTTACCGCAACCGGTAGGCCCAACAATTGAAACAATATCTCCCATTTTTAATTCAAAATGCTCAACGGCTTCTTTTTTACCATCTTTACCTTTGCCTCCCAGGACTGTAATTTTTCTGATTTCCATATGAAAGTAGTTTCTGCAAATTTATACTATTTGTACGCAGATAATAAGTACATATGGTATAATAGTGTAATTCTAAACATTAAATATTTTAGTGATAACTATTTTATATTATTTTATTGATCATATTATTCAATAGTACTGTTATTTATATACCTATTTAATAAGGTATTACCATAGAATTTAAAAAAAGATGCCTTTAGGAGAAGTGTATATTTCGAAATAAGATCTTGGCATAATAATTGGTTAGACGTAGGTTCATTCATATCATTCTTATTTAAGTTACAATACAATAAAACCTTTAACATGAAAACGAAACTGAGTATTCTCACTTTAATGGCAGCAACATCACTCCTTATTTTATCCGGTTGTGGAGAAAAAGGCCCTGCCGGACGCGACGGACTGGATGGAAATGCCAATGTTATCTCCTCACCCTGGTACACACCCAATTCCTGGAATGGCCAAACCGGTGACTGGTATTTTGACGTTTCCAATTCGGCAATCAGCCAGGATATTGTAGAGAGCGGCGTCATCCTTGCATATGTCAGCTTACCCGATGATGTTTATCCCGCTGCCGTAAGACCCCTGCCTGCTTATGCCCTGGGATGCAACTGGGATTACCTGATCCCGGATTACGGCGAGATCGAATTCCTATCCGATGCCCTGACCAAACCCGGTACTTCCGGTTATTCATTCCGGTTTATCCTGATTCCTGCCAGTCAATCCTTGAAATCAACCGCAGCAGGCTCCTACACCGCCGAAGAACTTAAGAAAATGTCCTACCTGGAAGTCTGCAGGAAGTTCGGCATTCCCGAATAATCGCAATATTATCATTTAATCAAGGGCTGTTGATAGGTATATCAAAGCCCTTTTTTTACATTTGTGATTTCGTACTCATAAGCCAGGAATCATCATAATTCTTGCTACCTTGGTTCCAGCCAATATTAATTATTTACAAATGAAGAGAATAATCCTATTATCTGTTCTTCTAATGCTGACAAGCATGGCAACTATCAATGCTCAAAAAGTCAAACCCGCGTCAAGCCTACCCCCGGACTGGTCTAGCAAAGCAATCTGGTACCAGATATTTGTTGAGAGATTTTATAACGGGGATACTACTAACGATCCGGGACCTGATAATATCCAAACTCCCTCTGATTTTCTCAAGGTTCCA
>Ga0079306_1002321_pt1 | contig 10818 bp, 10 predicted proteins | sample Methanotroph_Enr_FD_79181 | JGI IMG/M metagenome (GOLD analysis project Ga0079306, IMG submission 79181) | Enriched soil microbial communities from Old Woman Creek wetland in Ohio, USA - Methanotroph_Enrichment_5 | ecosystem: Environmental > Terrestrial > Soil > Wetlands | place: USA: Ohio...
CAGGACGGTCGGGTCGTTTCTCACCAATGAAATCATGACGATATGGTTGGCGTTCATCGACAAGGCCAACTTGCCGGCTGCCCATAGGGCCTTCTTTTCCTCTGTTTTCACCCGGTCGTGTGCGGCCGCCGCGTCACGAGCCTTCCCCAACTTGTCTGCCAGTTCCCGAAGTCCGGCGGCTTTGGTCACGTATTCGGGAACCTGGTTCTGGAATGCGGGATGAACCTCTGCTTTGTCCGCCTTGTGGTGGAGCTCAACGATAAAGTCGTTGATGCTGAGATCGTTGAAGTTGCAGTCCAAGGGGTCTGGAATTGCCGCCACGTTTCACCTCCATCGCAATGAGTTGTCCATGATTGGAGGATACTAACATTGCCACCAGAAGATGCAAGCGAGTTTAAAAAATATTTTTTCGGCAAAAGGTATGCTCTCCCGCCAGATGCGGTGGGGGGCAACTTTGCCAAAGTGATGTTGCCGGATGCGGTGCAGGAGGTGATCGACCTGGATCCGGTGCAGATTAAATCTTTGATGTGGGCCCCGTGCCGACGCGTTGATTGGGAATTCGGAGGTACCTTTACCCTAACGTTTAAGATGATTTTTTATTGAAAATATCTTATAAATGGCTGGGGTCATTCCTGGCTGGTTCTAGCTGCCCTAGCCAGTGACAGCTGGGCGTTTCGACGTTTTAATAATATCTACGCGAACGAAATTGGGGACAGAATGTTGCCTGCCACTGCATACGCTGCTGCGGGAGCTGTACTTGCAGCTCTCATCACAAGCAGCATTTCTTTTGTCAACCTTGTTATCTCTAAAGATCAGAAAACCTCTGATTTCAGACAGTCGTGGATTGATGCCTTGCGTGACGATTTATCTAAAATGATAGGTCACATCTTCAATATAAGTGCCGTCGTTGATTATTACATCTGGAAGTATAAGGATGATAAAGACAAGGCGATGGAAGAAGTCGTTAAAGTGGCAGGACCAAATATAGCATTAGTATCTGAACTGTATCACCGTATCATATTGAGGCTGAATCCTAAGGACGACAAGGATTTGGTTGAAGCAGTGACCGCTTTGTACGACATGCTCTCTGTGATTGAAACAAATATGATAAAGCAGGAAGAAATTGACAAAACCTCTGCTCGGATCACCGAGCTTTCTCATAAGCTGTTAAAAAAAGAATGGAAACGAGTTAAAAGAGGAGAGTGGGCATTTGCAATTACGAAATACGGCTCACTGTTACTGGCAATCTTTTTTCTTGTGACCTGCTACATAAATAAAGACTCAATCCTAAAGATCATTTCTAGTGAAGTGAGCGCAGACCAGGCTCAAAAAGACATACGGCAGTCAACTAAAGATATGCCTCCGCCCGCAGGGAGACCAAAGAAGCAGGTCCCTTGAAAAACACAGCTCTGAGGTGCCAAATGCAGCAGAGAGCGCTATTTCCCTTTGCTCGGTGTCCTTTTCGTAAATGCGCATAACTATGCACATTGCCGTCTCAGATTAAAAAGGAAATCACACGATATGCAGTTATCCACAGTCGCTATTTACTCCACTGCGTGCTTTGTAGGCGCCGTCATTCCAGGACCCACGATGATGTTGGCGATGACCAACGGCACATCCCGCCATTGGCGGCTCGTGCTCGCCGGAATGGTTGGGGCGGCTCTGTCGGATATCTTGGTGATTGCAGCAGTAGGTCTCGGTTTAGGTGCTCTTCTCGCCGCCTCGGAGGCCGTTTTTTCCGTACTGAGATGGGCCGGTGTTCTCTATCTGGTGTGGCTTTCCGTTCAACTGTGGAAGAACGGTTCCCTCAAAATGTCTGAGGAGAGTTTTTTAGGTCTCACCGTGAAGAAGGCGTTTTTTCGTAGTTTTGCTGTGGCTCTCTCGAATCCGAAAATGCTGCTGTTCTTTTCGGCATTCCTGCCACAGTTCATCGAGACCTCACAACCCCTCGCGCTTCAGTACGGAGCGCTTGCTCTCCTTTCGGCAGGGATCGACATTCTTGTTATGGGTATCTATGCCATGGGTGGCGCGCAAGTCGCGCGAATGCTTACCTCCAAGGGACTGGGATTGCTGAACCGGCTCTGCGCATCGGTGATGCTCTGCCTTGCCGCAATTCTGGCGCTGTACCGTAAGGCACATGTATAAATAACCCGGGACTTGGGTTGTCTCGCGCCACACGACCTTTGGCTGATTTTTCAGCTTTGAGCTGACGGGAACGGTGGGATTCCCACCCTCGACGATCTCTCCCCGACAGGCGTCGGGGAGAGAATGCCTCGCGTGGATTTAGCCTTTGCGTTAGAAACGGTAGCCAACGCCGACGCCGAAGAGGTGCGGGTTGATATCGAGGTCATACTTGACGCCGCTTATCTTCGCCTTGGTGTCGACATTGACGTACTTGTAGTCGAAGTTGAAGTACAGGTTGTCTTTGATCTTCATGTCGAACCCGGCCTGGGCCGCCCAACCGACGCTGTTGTCGATCTTCAGATTGCTGCCGCCGTTCGATCTCGATTCGAACGGGAAGGTAGCGTTGATGCCGACGCCGACATAGGGACTCACCTGGTTTCCGGCAAGCGGGTGGTATTTGACCGTGAGGGTGGGGGGGAGCAGGTAGGTGGAACCGAACGCATCGCCGTTCAGCCTGACCTCGTGTTTGGTGACCGCGGCGATCAACTCGGCAGATATCTTCTTGGTGAAGAAGTATTCCAGGTCGACTTCGGGCACGATATTATCCTGCAGCTTTACCGCATTTCCCAACCGTGAATCTACATCCTCCGTAGGCATTACGTAAATCGCCCTGAGACGCACCCCCATCTTCTTGTAGTCTTCTTCCGCTCGGGAAACTGTTGCCAACCCCAACGCCAGAACCAACGCCAATCCCAGGACACTACTAAGCCTTCTTGCCATGATTAACTCCTCCTACCTGGATTTTGAGGGGGCTGCCCTCAATTCGTAACTTTCTTCAAAAGACCAATAAGATTTTTTTGGTCTCCTTTTGCGCATAGAAAAAATTTGCAGTTTCGAAACCACGCCCGACTGGCAAGGAGAGGCATCGTCACTGCAAATTACAAGACCGCGAACCGGCATTCCCGATCTGGGAATAAGGTTTCGAGCATTGGGGTTACTTGCTGAGAATTTAGCAAGATTGCTGCCAGGGTGAGGGTCGCTATCTGCTTCCTCGATTCCTAGTATCTCTTTTCGATTGTGAGTTAAGGTGGTTACCTTCACGGAAATTTTTTGTGAAGGCATTTTCACTGAGTCAACCGAAGGCCGTGTCCGGCTCGGAATAGAGCAGGAGATGGTGATATAACGGTTAGTGTTCTCTAAATATAGTTATTTAGCGGATAAAGATTATCCTTTTTCTCTTGTTGACGGTTCTCGTGTCGCGGCAGTGCCCCGGCATGCCTTTTTACATGGGCATTGCTGCTGCTTTTCTGTCCTTACTCTGCTGGCCGTGGATTGCTAGCGTTCTAAATTGACGGTCGAAAAGTTGCGGCGGGGGAGGGCGCGGGCCTAGCTTTGGGGCTGGTCGTCGGGGATCGAGGCGAGACGTGCGGCCTGCTTTTTCAGGAGGAGGGCTTTCACGGCGGGGTAGGCGAGAAAGGCAAGCGGTAGTACGGTGATGAGCCAGGCGGTGAGCGCCTTGGCGGTCGCCCAGCCCAGCATCCCGGCAGAAGCGGCGATCTGACCGTGCAGCGCATCGGTGAAAACTTTCCCGCTCACCCTGGGCCCCCAGGGTGAGAGCAACTCTCCCAGCCTGAAAAAGGGGAGCAACAGCGCAAGCTGCAGCGGATAGCAGGCGTAGTTGACGGTCTGTATGGCACCCTGGTTCAGCCGGAAGACGGCCGCGACTGCGGCGCAGAGCACCGAGGTGCCCCAAAGCGTGGGCATGATGCCGATGGAAATACCGAAGCAAAGCGTCAAGGCAAGCTTCTGCGGCGTGAGGCCGTAGGACAGGATCCGCGCGGCAACACCCCTCACTTTACCTACGATGCCGGTAGGGCCCTTCTTTACATACTTCAATGCTTTCCTCCCACTTCCGTCTTCCGCTTAAGCTCGACTCGCCCAAGGTTCCGTTGCCTAATATAGGACGCCAAAGTTACCGGGGCATGTCCTCTCCGTGACGATACGGAAACGGCAGGTAGCTGTCAAACTCTTTCCGGAACGACCCGTGGCCGCCCCGGACAGGACCTGCCGCTCTGATCCCGTATTTGACCGTCTCCCTGCGCCCCTTCAGTTCTCATGAACCCGCCTACTGAAAACCGAAAAAAGCCCCGCTATTCGCATTGTTTCCCCAGTATTTACCCTTTTGTAACAGTTCCTCAACAAAGGAGTTGTATTTATAGGTCGGGTTACAATTCCGTACGAGGGACGCCATGCACAACATACTTATCATCGAGGACGAGCGGGACCTCGCCGAACTGCTCGCCTTCAACCTGGAAAAAGAAGGCTACCGGACCACCATCGCCCTGGACGGCCTCGAGGGGCTGGCGGCAGCCGGCCGCTTGGCCCCCGACCTGATCCTGCTCGATCTGATGCTGCCCGGCATGCTGGGGACCGAGGTGTGCAGGCAGCTTAAGAAAAACCAGGGAACCTCCCGCATTCCCGTCGTCATGCTGACCGCCAAGGGCGAGGAGATCGACAAGGTCGTCGGGTTTGAGGTCGGTGCCGACGACTACGTGGTGAAGCCGTTCTCCACGAGGGAGCTCTTGCTCAGGGTGAAGGCGGTCCTAAAGCGCTGCGGCACCGACAGCGAGGAGAACCCGGTCATCACGGTGGGCGGCGTCAGCATCGATTGCGACCGGCACCTGGTCTCGATCAACGGCGAGGAAATCAGCTTCACCATGACCGAGTTCAAGCTCTTGTACGTCCTGGTGAAGCGGTTGGGCCGGGTGCAAAGCAGGGAGGTGCTCTTGCGCGACGTCTGGGGCTACAACTTCGTCGAGGATACCCGAACGGTCGACACCCATGTCACGCGGCTGCGCACCAAGATGGGCGAGGCGGGGGAGCTGATCAAGACCGTGCGCGGTTTCGGCTACAAGATGGAAGCGCGATGAAGGCGCGCTTCGTCGCCGCACAGCTGCTCGTGGTCCTGCTTTTGGGGGCGGTGCTCTACCTGTATCTGAACGGTACCCTGGAGCGTTACCGTGCCGCCGAACTTGCCGGCCAGCTCAGGGTGGATGCCGGGCTCGCCAGGATGGTGATCGTGCGCGACCTGAATGACCTGCACCGGGACGCCCCGAGACTCGCTTACCGTGTGGGACGCGAGACCCGGGCCAGGGTTACCATCATCGGCCCCGATGGCACGGTTGTGGGCGACTCGGAGGTTTCCGCGCCGGGTCTGGCTACGCTGGACAATCACGGCAGCCGGCCGGAAGTCCGTGCGGCCCTGGCAACCGGTCAGGGGAGTGCCGTCCGCTACTCCGAGACGCTGAAAACCGACATGCTTTACGTCGCTGTCCTGTTTCAAAACCAGGCGGGGGTGCCCGGCGTACTTCGCCTGGCCCTGCCGCTTGCCTCGCTGGAGGCTGCCAAAGCCGAGTTTCGCGGCGTCCTCGGCGGCTCGCTCCTTCTCACGGCGCTCCTCTTGGCGGCTCTGAGTTTCCTGCTCACCAGGGCGAGCAGCAGGTCGCTGCACGCCGTCGCGTCCATCGCCACCCGGATCGGCAAGGGCGAACTCGGCACTAGGGTTCCGGTAGAGGAGGGTACGGGGGTAGGAGAGCTGGCACGGGCGCTCAACGACATGGTGCTGCGCACCGAGGAACAACTGGGGCGCCTGTCGGCCGAGAAAAACCGGCTCGACACCATTTTGAGCGGCATGGGGGAGGGGATCATGGTGGCCGACCCCCAGGGAGTGATAACCCTGGTGAACCCCGCCTTCCGTGCGCTCTTCGAATTGTCCGACGATGTGCAGGGGAGGCAGCTGATCGAGATTTCGCGCCACCCCGGGCTGCACGAATCCTTCAGGGAGGTGGTTTCCGGCAGTAAGGAGCGGGTCGAGGAGCTCCAGCTGCGCTCCTCGAAGGAAAAAACGGTGCTCACCCACTGGGTGCCGCTTCTGGAAGCGGGACATCTGCAGGGGGCGGTGGCCGTGTTCCACGACATCTCCGACATCCGCCAGCTGGAGAAGGTCCGCCGGGACTTCGTGGCCAACGTCTCGCACGAACTGCGCACGCCGGTCACCGTCATCAAGGGGTACGCCGAAACCCTGTTGGCCGGCGCCCTGGAGAGTAACCCGGAGCAGGCCGCGCGCTTTGTCGGCATCATCTACTCCCACGCCAACCGGCTCGCCTCGCTCATCGCCGATCTTTTGACCCTGTCGCAGCTCGAGTCGGGCACCATCGCGCTCGAGGCGCGCAGCATCCGGCTCGCCGAGGTGGCGGAGCGCGTCTGCGCCCTCCTGGAGCAGAAGTCGTTGCAGCGAAAAATCACCGTTGACATAGCCGGCCTCGCCGCAGCGCCTGCCGTGCTCGCCGACTTGGGCAGGCTGGAGCAGGTCTTCTTCAACCTTTTGGACAACGCCATCAAATACACTCCGTCCGGCGGATCGGTGACGCTGAGCGCCTGGGAAGAGAACGGGCGGGTGCGCATCGCCGTGAAGGACACCGGCATGGGGATCCCGGCCCGGGACCTGCCGCGCATCTTCGAGCGCTTCTACCGTGTCGACTCCGCCCGCAGCCGGGAAGAGGGGGGGACCGGGCTGGGGCTCGCCATCGTGAAACATATCGTGCAGCTGCAGGGCGGCACGGTCTCCGTCGAGAGCTCGGGCCAGGGCTCCACCTTCTACGTCACCCTGCCGCGCGGCCAGGAAAACCACCAGCACAACGAGGTGTCGTCATGCAGAAAGACCATCTGAGCAGTCGCTTCGATGCCGAAATGAACCAGGTCAGGGCCCGGCTTCTCGAGATGGGGGGCAAGGTGGAACTGATGATCGCCAACGCGATGAAATCCCTGGTCGAAAGGGATTCGGCGCTGGCAGACCGCACCATCGCCTTCGACGCGGAGATAAACGCCATGGAGATCGAGATCGACGAGCGCTGCGTGCACATCCTCGCCATGCGCCAGCCCGCCGCCCGGGACCTGCGCTTCGTCACCCTGGCGCTTAAGATCGTGACGGACCTGGAGCGGATGGGCGACCAGTGCGTTTCCATCGCACGGCATGCCCTTATCCTGAACCGGGAGCCGCAGCTTAAGCCGTACATCGACCTGCCGCGCATGGCTGACGCCGCCAGCCGCGCGGTTAGGGATGCGCTCGACGCCTTCGTCACCGGGGACGCGGTGACCGCGGTCCGGGTCTGCCGGGAGGACCGGGAGATCGACATCCTGAACGAACAGCTGCAGCGGGAACTCCTCACCTTCATGATGGAGGATCCGCAGTGCGCCGGGCGCGCCCTCAGCATCAACTCCGTCTCCAAGTTCCTCGAGCGCATCGCCGACCATGCCACCAATATCGCCGAGATGGTGATTTTTATGGTGGAGGGGAGGGACGTCCGGCATACGGTCCTTTGAGCCTCGGATATACCTAGAAGTTGCGAAGAATTTTCCCAACCGCAACAGGTCCGTAACGCACCTTGGGCATAATGGCGCAAAAACCAAGGAGAGCGTATGCACAAAACGGTAATCCCCTTCGTCAGGAAAACTCTGGCGGGGCACCCCGCCCTGCTGGGAGCAGCCTCCGCCGCGAGCGGCTTCATGCGTCAGTTGTCCATCAAGCCGTTCACGCCGTCAGGCAGGCGCCGCGAGTTCCTGCTCAGGGATCGTGTGTCGAGCCTCCACGCCTGCCGTGCCCAGATCTTCAAGGAGAAGGGGGCGGGCGCCACCCCGACCATCGTCGTGGGAGGTTTCGTGCCCGACGCCACCGAGCAGGTCGAGTTCCAGCGCGCCCTGTTCCGCGAGTACGGCAGCATCTACTACCTCAACTACCCGAGGCACGGCTTCTCAAGCGAGATGTTCTTCGCCCAGTTGGCCGACCTGATCGAGTACCTGAACGGCCGCGACCAGCGACCGGTCCTCTTCGGCGTGAGCTTCGGCTGCGGCCTGCTCGCCCGCTTTCTCCAGGATAACGCCGAGGCCGGTTTTCTGCGCATCAGGGGGGTGGTGATGACGAGCCCTGTCCTTTGCACCGAGGACCTGATCCGTTCCAAGGACGACAAGACGGGCGGGGTGCGCATGCTGGAAAGCAACCTGCGCCGCATCCTTTTGGCCGGGACCGACAGCGACCTCCTGGGGCGGCAGATCGAGCGGGCCAGGCGCTGCTTCCAGGCGCTCTTCGAGAACGGAGCCCAGAACCGCGAACTCTCCGGCCGGCATCTCTCCATCAAGAAAAAGATCATGCAGGTGATCGAATCCACCCCGGCGGCCGGCGGCTACCAGAGGGTGCTTGCGCTCAAGCAGTTCGCGCGCCCCGACGGCAGGCGCCCCATTTTCACCGGGCCGGCCCTGACGCTTCTGGCAGAGGACGAGGAAAACCTCCTGGTGCCAAGCTCGCCGACGCTCGCGCTTTTGCGCAACCCGGAGCGCAAGAAGATGCTCTTCCCGCGCGGGCTCCTCTGGAAGGTGACCTCGCAGGTGCCGGGCGACGCCGTGGCCCACGCCTCGCTTATCTTCCACCACACCTGCTACAACCCGCTCATCAGGGGCTGGTACGACAAGCTGCAGTCCCCGATGCTGGTGGCGGCGGTCTGATGCTTCTGAGTAACGGCTTGAGAAACGCGGCCTTTCCGATTCTGGCCCCTCTGTTAAGCGCGGGATCGGCGGTGCAGGCGGCACGCTTTGTGTCCCGGGACCCGCTGGCCATCCAGCGCGGCATCTTCTTGCAGCTGGTGAGCCAAGGTGCCGAGACCCGCTTCGGCGCCGACCACGGTCTGGCGGGCCTGGCGGGGCTCCCGTTCGAAAAGGCCTACCGGCTCTACACGGAACGGGTCCCGGTCCGCACCTACGACGACTTCTGGACGGACTACTTCAGCCGGGGCGCACGGTACGGGGCCAGTGGGCTCACCCTTACCCTGGATAATATTACCTGGCCGGGGCGCATCCCCTTTTTCTGCGAGACCTCCGGGACCACGGCTCCCAGCAAATACATCCCGTTTACCAGCGAGATGTTTGCCGCCAACCGCCGTGCCGCACTCGACCTTACCTCCTGCTACCTGAGGGCCAACCGCCGCAGCCGTCTTTTCCAGGGCAAGCTCCTCTACATGGCAGGCAATACCCAGCTTGCCGATCTGGGGAATGGTGTGAAAAGCGGGGACATGAGCGCCATCACCCTGCGCTACCGCCCGGGGTACCTGACCCCGTTCATCGCCCCCGATGCGGCGACCGCAGCGCTCCCTTGGGAGGAAAAACTGTACCGGCTGGCGAAGCTTTTGCTCTCCGACAACAGCATCCGGGGCATCTCGGGCGTTCCCCCCTGGATCATCCTCCTCTTGAAGCGCGTGGCAGAGCTGGGCGGCGCGCCGCCCGAACACCTTTTGCCCAACCTGGAGCTGATCGTCCACGGCGGCACCAGCATGAAACCCTACCGGCGCGAGTTCGAGGCGCTGTTTCCCGGGCGCGCCCCCAACTTCCTGGAGCTGCTCCCCTCATCGGAGGCGTTCATGGGGTTCCAGCTGCTGGGCGAGGAGCAGATGCGGCTCGCCCCGTACTACGGAGTGTTCTTCGAGTTTCTCCCCTGCGAGGAGCTGGACGAACGGGGCAGGCCCGCTCCCGGGGCGCCGTGCGTTCCCCTGGAGGCGATCGAGACCGGGCGGCGCTACGCCGTCATCCTCACCACCTGTGCCGGTCTTTGGCGCTACCACATCGGCGACACCATCCGCTTCACCGACCGCTCCCCGCTCTTCATCGAGTTTACCGGGCGCGACAAGTTCCTGGACCGTTTCGAGGAGAAGGTGACCCAGGGAGAGGTGGAAGGGGCGGTGGCGAGCTTGAACCGGTTGGCCGGCATCGAGGTGAGGGAATTCATGGTCGGCCCGCAGATAGGCGAACGTCGTCACCTCTGGGTGCTCGCCATGGGAGGAGGGTGGTCGGGACTTTCGGAGGAGCTGGTACGGCGCCTGGACGAGGCGCTCAGTTCCCTCAACGCCGACTACCGCACCTTCCGCAGCCAGGGGAGGATCAACCCGCCCGAGGTGCTGGTGGTGCCGGAGGACCGGATCTACCGCTGGTCCAAGGAGGTGCGGGGCAAGCTCGGAGGGCAGAGCAAGATCCCGCATATCGATCCGACCCTGGAGGGGGAACTGGTCGCCAGTCTCGCTGCCTACCGCAGCTGAGCACCGGCCGGCACCAGAAAAATGTGTAGTGCCGCACATTTCACCGTTTCTTTGCCTTACTGTAACAGGGTCGACATAATTTAAAGAGATACTGCGGGAAAACTTACCTAGGAGGGAAAAATGTTTCAATCCATACGCAAAGTAGTCCTGGCGCTCGCCGTTGTCGCGGTCGGCGTCGCAGCCCAATCGGCTTCCGCAGAAACGCTCATCAACGGCGCAGGCGCCACCTTCCCCTATCCGCTTTATTCCAAGTGGTTCGCCGAGTACGCCAAGGTCGACAAGGGCGTCAAGTTCAATTACCAGTCGATAGGGAGCGGCGGCGGCATCAAGCAGATCAGCGCGCAGACCGTCGACTTTGGCGCCAGCGACAAGTTCCTTTCGGACCAGGAGCTGGCGGCGGCTCCCGGCAAACTGATCCACATCCCGACCGTGATGGGCGCGGTAGTGGTCACCTATAACCTCCCCGGCGTGCCGACGGGCCTCAAGCTCAACTCCGAGGACGTGGCAAACATCTTCCTTGGCAAGATCACGATGTGGAACGACAAGAAAATCGCCG
>Ga0079306_1002324_pt1 | contig 10808 bp, 6 predicted proteins | sample Methanotroph_Enr_FD_79181 | JGI IMG/M metagenome (GOLD analysis project Ga0079306, IMG submission 79181) | Enriched soil microbial communities from Old Woman Creek wetland in Ohio, USA - Methanotroph_Enrichment_5 | ecosystem: Environmental > Terrestrial > Soil > Wetlands | place: USA: Ohio...
CATCAGTTAAATTGCTCATAAAATGGTTTTTATGATGTGATTATTCTATTTATTGTTGAAATAAAATCCAATAGTTCAGCCTCTTTCTCATTCTTTACTTTAATACCTTCAGGTGTTAAATAATAATAATGTCTTACCCGGTTGCCAATATTTTCAGTTACGACGTCAATTAGCCCATCATCCCTTAGTTTGTGTAATGCCGGATATAAAGAACCCTCTTTAAGTAAAATTTTGTCTTCAGATAGCTCTTTTACCAATTGGGTAATTTGATATCCATACATCTTGCCCTTTTCGGCAAGAAGCTTTAGGATGATTGCCGACAATGTTCCTTTTAATAATTCTCTTGAATACATAGAACGAAGATACATAGATTTACGATGCATGCAAATTTTATTGATGTTTTTTTTTATTGGCATTCATGGTCATTAGCTTCGCGTCATTCATCGGAAAAGCTACGCTAGTTGACAATCAATGACAATTGAATGACTTAATGAGAATAAAAAATCTTGTGACCTATTTCATTCGCAATTCACATTCTTCCAACTCCGGTCTTCGGTCTTCTAACTTTTTGTTGATTAACTGCTTGATGTTTCTTAACTTTCAAAACATTTAAATTCGCACATCATGAGTAACGATTCAGAAGAGAGACATTCGAAACATGAAGGCAAGCACCTTAAACATATTGAACCGGAGAAGAAGGATCACCGGCTGATCAGCAAAAAAAGATACAATAAAGAACTGCGGAAACTCCAGATTGAGTTGATCAAACTTCAGGATTGGGTAAAATATAAACAGCTCAAGGTGGTTGTTTTGTTCGAAGGCCGCGATGCTGCCGGTAAAGGTGGTGTAATTAAACGAATCACAGAACCGCTGAACCCACGTATTTGCCGGATAGCCGCATTGGGCACACCAACTGATAGAGAAAAGTCGGAATGGTATTTTCAGCGCTATGTCGAGAAATTGCCTGTTGGGGGCGAAATCGTTTTGTTCGACCGTAGCTGGTACAATCGCGCCGGTGTTGAACGCGTGATGGGATTTTGTACCGAAGAACAATATCAGGAATTTTTCAGAAGTTGCCCTGAATTTGAACAAATGCTTATCCGTTCAGGAATTATCCTGATTAAATACTGGTTTTCTGTTTCGGATGAAGAGCAGGAAAATCGCTTTCAGGATCGGTTGAATGATCCGACCAAACGCTGGAAACTAAGCCCGATGGATGTGAAATCGCGCGAAAAATGGGTGGAATACTCCAAAGCAAAAGACGAAATGTTTATACATACTGATTCCAAACATTCTCCATGGTTTGTTGTTCCGGCTGACAACAAGAAACTGGCCCGGCTCAATTGTATCAGTCATATGCTGAGCTTGATTCCTTACGAGGAACTGCCATTGGAGTCAATCGTTTTTCTTCCTCGCATTGAATCTCATGACTATGTCAGAACACCAATGTCGGATCAGACTTTCGTACCTGACCGGTATAGTCGAAAGAAAGACAACGATGAAAGTGATTCGAAATGAAAACAAGAGGAAAGCTTGTGAACGATGAAACATTATGCTTATTTCGCATCAATACTTAATTCAAACGGATACCAATAATGGCACGATTTCTAAACGACAGAAAAGCAGCTTCGGGAAAAATTCCAGGTTCACTCATCCATCTGGGAATACAAAAGATTGAAAATCCACTGATTCGACTTATCAACTTTACCACTGAGACTCTGGTTGAAAAAGAACTGGAGCATCTGAAGGATTGCATGCCTTATATTTCGGAAAATACAATAAGTTGGATTAGTCTTTATGGGCTACACGATGCTGAGATGATTCAGAAGTTGGGCGAATTGTTTGATATCCATAGTCTTTTGCTCGAAGATATGCTCAATACCGACCAACGGCCAAAAATTGCCGAGACCGACAAGTTGATGATTATCATCCTGAAAATTTTGGATTTTGATGAGAAAACTAAAGAATTGACCTCAGATCAGATTTCATTGATTTTAGACGACAATTTCCTGATTACTCTTCAGGAAAAAGAAGGGCATTATTTTGATACGATTCGGGAACGGATGCGGAAAGGAACTGGACGTGTGAGAAGGAAAAGTGCAGATTATCTGACTTATGTTCTGTTAGACACGATTGTGGACAACTATCTTCTTAACATTGAAATACTTGGCAGTATCATCGAAAAAACGGAAGAGCGAATTTTTATCCCAAAGCAAAAAAGAATGATTGAGGAGATATACAAACACAAAACAGAGATCAATTTTTTACGGAAAAATATTCGCCCGGTAAAAGAAATCTTGCACAACCTGATTGAAAACGAATCGGGTTTTATTGCTGAGGAAAACATGAAATACTTTCGTGACCTGAACGATTTGGTTGTACAAGCTACTGAGACAGTCGAAATCTATCAGATTATGCTGAATGACCAAATGAATATTTACCATGCAAATCTGGATCTGAGAGCTAACGAAATAATGAAAGTTTTGACGGTTTTCTCTGCTTTCTTTATTCCGTTAACATTTGTAGCAGGCGTTTATGGCATGAACTTCGATAACCTGCCTGAATTGCATTTCAAATATGGCTACCTGTATTTCTGGATTTTGATGATTTTGATTGTGCTCGGCCTTGTCGTGTATTTCAGAAAGAGGAGATGGTTCTGATTGATTTTTAGAGAGCGAAAAGGGAATTATTATTCAATTAGATCATTTGTTAAAATACCTGCATCTGAAATTGTCATTCAGTGACCTTTCATAGCAATTGTTCAGCAAAGTAAAGGCCGGGAAACCGGCCTTCTTTGATCTGATGAATATTAATTTTTACTTGAGTTCGGAAGAAGAATGTGAAATGTACTTCCCATAAATTCGGTACTATCAGCCCATATTTTCCCGCCATGCCTTTCAATGAAATCTTTGCATAGGATCAAACCTAAGCCTGTACTAGGCTCGCCATTGGTTCCTGGGCGACAATTCAGTTCGTCTATTCTGAAAAGATTCTCCAGAATTTTTTCATTCATGCCGATACCTGTGTCTTTGACTGAGATCTGAACAGCACTCTGATTCTCAGCTTGCGCCGATATAAATATCTTTCCGCCTTTATCGGTAAATTTAACGGCATTGGTAACTAAATTCCTGATCGTTGATTCCAACATATTTTCATCAGCCAGAACAAACATTCCGTCAGGAACATTTACTACTATTTCGACACCTTTATTTGATGCAATTTCCATTACCGGACGTAGACTGCTGTTTACTTTTTCGACTAAAAGAAAATAGTGAGGATCAAACGCAACCATTCCCTGCTGAAGTCGTGACCATTGCAATAAGTTTTCGAGTAAGCGGTGTAAATTGGAAGCTGAGTCCCTCATCAATAAAGCAATTTCCTGAATATTATCCAATTTCATCGATGGAAGATCCTGCACCATCATTTGAGTTAATCCAAGAAATGCAGCAAATGGACTGCGCAAATCGTGAGCTATAATGGAGAAGAACTTGTCTTTTTCGGCATTAATTTTCTGAAGTTCTTCGTTTTTAGATCTTATCCGCTCTTCTGCCTGATTCTGCTCTGTAATGTCGCGTGCTGTGGCAATCAATACATCTTTACCAAAGTATTTACCTTTATTTACAAATACTTCCTTCGGGAAGATTTCTCCATTTTTTCGAACTGCCCAAAAATCAAATGATGCAGAGATTCCAGTTTCATAAACTTCCTTTAGGATATTGTTAATATTTAGATGTTCATTTTTTTCACTGGCGCCAATTGATTGAAACAATTTTCCAACAAGTTCGTTTGTAGTGTATTGGTCTATTTTTTCAGCGCCTCTGTTTACATCAATTAAAAGGCCTGATTCGTCAAGTACGTATATCCCTTCTGAAACAGAATTGAAAATAGCCATGTAGCTTTCAATAGCCACATTCAATGATTCTTCTACCTTCTTTCGTTCCGAAATGTCGCGTACTATTGATAAAACTTCTTTATTTCCGCAAGGTACATATCTGGATTCAAAATATTTTAACTTATCGCCAATTTGCAATTCGTAGGTAGAATAATCCGGTTCTCCTGAAGTTAATACCGCTTCAACTTTTTCCTTTGTAATAATCACTACCTCGTGGGGTAATATCTCATCAACAAGTTTGCCAAGAAACAGCTCCGGACTTACAAGCAACTGATTATGTGCTTCGGAATGAAAATCAACAATCTTGCAGTTTGAATCGAAAACGAACATCAGATCAGGAATGGCACCCAGTAGGGCTATGTTGCGGTTCAAAGTATTCTTTAATTCTTCTTCAGCACGCTTTTTTGCACTTATGTCTCTGATCGTTCCCTGGCCAACAACTTCACCCTTCAGCTTTATCCTTTTAACATTGATCTCAACATCGACCAGATACCCGTCTTTATGGTAGATTTGAGTTATGAAATTGCATATTTCGCCGTTCGAAAAAATATTTTCAAGCTGAATAAGGTACTCCGGAACATTTTCTTTGGATAAAAAATCTGCAAATGATCTGCCAACAACTTCTTCGACTTTATATCCAAGAATCTTTTTAACCACATTATTAAAGAACAATTGTTTTCCAAACCGGTCGATTATAAAAATGACATCAATCATGGATTGAGCGATCACGCGGTAATTTTCTTCGCTCTCTTTTAATGCTCCTTCGGCCTTTTCTCTTTCAGTAATATCGCTCAAAATTAATACTGCATTTTTCACCTCATCTCCAACGATTACTGGTGAAAGCCGCGATAAGAACCAGCGGATTTCATGGTTAATTCCCAATGCTTTGGATTGATAGGTCTGGGACATGGCCTTGCTAAACACATCTTCGAGGGCTTGTCGCATTACGGGATGGTACTCTGTTGCAGTCCAGTCACAAAAATTCTTGCCAATTACATCTTCTTTTTTATAACCTGGGAAAGCCCGGCTTGTGTATATGATGGTTCCCTCATCATCCAGTTTCAGAATAATATCGGCAGCATTTTCGGTAATTGTTCGCATCATTTCCTCGCTCTTCAGGAGAGCTTCTTCCGACCGTTTTCGTCTCAATTCGGCAGCCGCAAGCGAAACAAAATTCTCAAGAATCTCAATGGACGGATCAAGCCGATGTTTACCCATTGCAAGTATTGAGGTACCGTAGAGTTTTCCCTCAACAAGGAATGATACTTCGATAAAACGATCAGCTTTTAGTATGGCTTGTGCAGTCAGTCCAACGGCATGAGGGATAGTTCCGGAATGAACTTCAGACAATGAGCTATGAAACTTAATGGTATTTGTAGTTAATTCATGATATGTGTAATCACTTACAACTGTGTATATTTTATGTACATGTTTATCAAGCAGGGTTACTATCGTTTCTAACAGGCCAGAATCAAGTTCAATGTGTTTAGGTGTTAATGTTCTGTTTTCAGGACTATACTCAGAAAAAATTGCACCAATTGCACCCGTAAATTCTTTGATACGCTTGGTAATGATAGCTTCCAATCCATCCTCAAGTGTAGACTTTGACAATTCAATTGAGAATTTATTAAGTTTGGACAACGCTTCATTCTGTATCGCCAAAGTCATTCCCAAATGATCCTGGGAACTGATGTCCCGGTGGGTTACTACCAATAAATTTCCATTTTGAGATGCTGTGACGAAAGTTGATATTTCAACAGTTATATCAGTACCATCTAAACGGGTCATCTTTTGTTCGTAAACCTGTCTCTTCCAATAGCTGGATTGGTTGATAATGCCAAGCAGTCTTTTTTCGAGGATATTAAAAAAATCTGGAGTCTTAAATTCTTTCGGAGATAATTGATAATGGATATCCCAGATATTTAATCCTATTGCATTCGATTGTTTAATACCAGTAAGGTTTTCCAATGCGGTATTCCAACTGATTATTTTTCCGGTACTATCTCCGATTAAGATTCCTACTACCGAAAGCTCAATGATACTCTTATACTCTTCCGGGTGTAAAAATGCGATATTTTCTGAAGCAGCTCCTCTGCTTTCAGCAATCATATCTTCAAAATCAATAATAGCTTTTCCTACTTTTTCAGAAGTAGGGTTACCCTTTTCCATCAATCAATTAGACTTAGCTACGCCTGGTATCTAAATATATAGACAGCTTCTTAATAAATTGCTTATTTATGGTCTTCACGTCGCAAAAAACACTAAGTTAATTACCCCTAATCAACTTCTTTTCCAGAATCTAAGCACAATTTAATCTAATGCTTTGCAAGTTAATGATTTTCTTTTGATTAATTAATATGGTGATGTGTCGTATTGGTATTTATTTTTTATTTTTTATTTTATATTCGCTTTATTGTGGCTTTTTTATTTATTTTATTTTATGTTGACTTGCTCTATTTCTCTTGCTATTGTTTGGAAATACTTATTCTCTTTTGAGCAGGTCGTACTTATTCGATTGCCTTGGAAAAATAAAATTTACCGAAAGAAAATAAAAGTGATCTATCCTGAAAAGGGGAAATCTGAAGATTTAAAGAATTGGTTCCAATTCTAAGTAATATGTCTGGTAAAACCCGTCTTTTGGAAGTAAGAAAAGAAGCCTTTTGTCGATATTCTAAAATAGAAAAGGCTGTCCTCTGACAGCCTTTTCACCCGTTACGACGGGAAACTAACCTAAACCAACTAAACCTAATAAACCATAAGCTTATCAAAGTAACCAACTTTGTAGAAGCTACCTAAGTAACCATTAAAGTTGCACTTTGGTTCGCCAAGTGTATTATATTTTTAAATACTTTTTGTCAAAAGAACATTTTTAGCTTACTGAACGGCTCAAAGGTATTAAAAAAAATAAGAAAGTACCAAATGTCCGTTCATTGAAAGCTGAATTTTTGATGATTTTTTATTTAGGTAACACAGTTGTTTTGTTGGCTATACGATAGGCTGTACCTAACGTAAGCTTTATGACGTGTTGTTAATCTTTCTTGCAATCGTTTCTATTTGGTGATTTTCGAAATAGTTGACAATGGCAATTTCCTGAAAATTGTTTTCAACAGTCTGATCTTAATAAAAACTTCTTCGTAATTGGTTGGTATTTGTCAGGATAGCCGTATTTTGTGTATTATTTAATTCAGCTCCTATGCTTCGATTTCTTTTTATTTTCTTTTTCTTTTTATCATTTGGTTTGTACGCTCAATTAGCTCCTAAGCGAGAATTTAGAGCAGTTTGGGTGGCAACGGTGAACAACATTGACTGGCCTTCAAAGCCAGGTCTTTCAACTGAGCAACAAATGAAGGAAGTCATTGACATTCTAAATATGCATTCTAAAAATGGAATGAATGCCATCATCATGCAAATCAGGCCTTCTGCCGATGCATTTTATAAATCGGACTTTGAACCTTGGTCCAGGTATTTAACCGGTACTCAGGGTAAAGCGCCAAATCCATTTTACGATCCGCTCCAATTCTGGATCGATGAATGCCACAAGCGCAACATGGAGTTTCATGCATGGCTGAATCCGTTCAGGGTAGCACAGAATCTAAATGACCCACTGGCAGCAAACCACATTGCCTTTAAACATCCTGACTGGATTGTGAACTATGGCGGCAAATTATACTTTGATCCGGGATTGCCACAAACGCGTGAATTTGTTGTTAAAGTTGTAACTGATATTGTTTCGCGATATGATGTGGATGCCATTCATTTCGACGATTATTTTTATCCTTATCCGCTGAAGGAAGATTTCCCGGACGAAAATTCATTTAATCTGTATAACCGTGGCTTTTCAATTGAAAAGAAGGCTGATTGGCGGCGAGATAATGTCGATATTTTAATAAAGACGCTTTCAGAAAATATTAAAAAAAACAAACCTTGGGTGAAATTTGGTATCAGTCCGTTTGGTGTGTGGAGAAATAAAGCTGACGATCCGGAAGGATCAGAAACGACTGCCGGAACAACCAACTACGATCATTTGTATGCCGACATCCTGAAATGGCAGAAAAATGGGTGGATTGATTATTGTCTTCCTCAATTGTATTGGCAGATTGGCCATCCGTCAGTTGATTTCCTGACGTTGAGTAAATGGTGGGCGGCACATGCTTATGGCAGGGCAATGTATATTGGTCAGGCAGTGTATAAACTTGAAGCCAATTCAACCGTTCAGGACTGGAAAGACCCGAATCAGTTGGTTAAGCAAATACAGATTATTCGCCAGATTCCTCAGCTTGGAGGAAGCGCTTTCTACAGCAGCGTGCACTTTAAACGCGATTTGTTTGGCTTCGATCAAAGTCTTCGCGATAACTTGTACAAGTTTCCGACTTTGGTTCCACAAATGCCCTGGATTGATAAAAAGGCGCCTGAGTCTCCAACGCATTTCAAAAAAAGAGGGCATAAACTGAAGTGGAAGTCTTCAAAAACAGAAACTGAAATGGATAAAGCCACGAATTATGTGGTTTATATGAATCCCGTTGGGCAGCAATTTGATGTTAGAAACCCTGAAAATATTTTTACAATTACGAAGCATAAAAGCATAAAATTTAAGCAAAATTCCCGTAAATTACAGAGAAAATATGAAGTGCGCATATCTGCTCTTGATCGGCTTCACAATGAAAGCGAAATAAGTAAAGTGAAAGTGCTTAAACTATAAAGTAGATCGGTTATGAATCCAAAAGTTGACTGTTTTTTTATTTACACTGATCAGTCGTCCAGCCAAAAACAAATTGATCAATGCCGGGATTCATTACTTGTGAATCAAATATATATTCTTGCTCACAATCAGGTTCAATTAAATAACTGCGAGGTTGTGATTGTGGAAGAGAATGGCTCATGTTCAACAATTCGGCTGATTGCCAAATTGCTTCGGGCCGATTTCGCGTTGCTTGCTCTTGGTGATTTATCCATGGAAATAGGCTCAGGAGCTATCGAACGGTTGTTACAAGTAGCTGAATATACTGATGCTCCAATGGTTTATGCCGATTATATGGAATTGAAAGACGGCGTACTTTCGCCATATCCTTTAATTGATTATCAGTTGGGTAGTTTGCGCGATGATTTTAATTTTGGTCCGGTTCGGTTTTTCAGATCCGAAGTTTTAAAAGCCTTTAGGTACGAAAACTACGAAACACTAAAATACGCCGGATGTTATGCACTTCGTTTACGCGCCAGCCGTATGGGAGAACTGGTTCATGTTCCTGAATACTTGTTTACAAAAGTCGAATCAGATACTCGTTCATCGGGCGAAAAGCAATTTGACTATGTGAAAGCCGCTGCCCGCGAACACCAATTGGAGATGGAGCAGGTTTGTACCTCTCACTTAAGAGAAATCGGGGCTCTGTTGCTTGCCCCATTCCCGGAGACTATTTTTTCTGAAAATTTTGAAACCGAAGCTACTGTCGTAATTCCGGTTCGCAATCGGGTAAAAACAATCCGCGATGCAATTGTTTCAGCGCTTATACAGAAAACCTCTTTCAGCTTTAACTTGATTGTTGTCGATAATTATTCGACCGACGGAACTTCAGAAATATTGCGCGAATATGCCCAACAGGGAAAGCTTATACATCTTATTCCTGAACGAAAAGATTTGGGAATTGGAGGTTGCTGGAATGAAGCTGTATTTCACCCGGCTTGTGGAAAATTCGCAGTTCAGCTCGATAGCGATGATTTGTACCTCGATGAAAATACACTTCAAATCATGGTCGATAAGTTTTACGAAGACAATTGTGCCATGGTGATTGGAAGCTACCGGATGACCAATTTTAATCTCGAAGAAATTCCGCCAGGTGTAATTGATCACCGCGAATGGACCGACGACAATGGGCCGAATAATGCGCTGCGAATCAATGGGCTTGGTGCTCCCCGGGCTTTTTATACACCTATATTGCGCGAAATCCGTATTCCCAATACGAGTTACGGCGAAGATTATGCGCTTGGATTGGCTATTTCAGGAAAATATAAAATCGGAAGGATTTATCAACCCGTTTATTTGTGCCGGAGGTGGGACGATAATACAGATGCTTCGCTGGATGTGGCAAAAATGAATATACATAATTTGTATAAAGACCGCTTACGCACGTTTGAACTTCAGGCTCGTATACAGCGAAACAAAAAATCTGATCCAGGTAAAGACTGGTTCGATGAAAGATAATGGTGCCCAATCCTGGATTAAATCCAGAGTTTGGGTATTTCTTTTAATTTGCAGCCGAGTATTTGATTTTATCTTTTCGCTCCACCGATCGATTTTCTTTTCTTGTTAGCTCATTGGCAACTTGCGCCAATAATCGGTCGAAATCGTTTTGAGTGATGTTTCTTTCCTTACGTTCCGGAAACATTTTATGAAACGGGAATTTATAGTTTAGTTTAAATTCCAACTGGTAAAACCGGTTGAGGTCTTGTCCATTTGAAGCCAATTGAGGAACAGTTAATTCCAAAGGGGGTTGATTTACAGTGCTCCAGCCTGGCACCAACCAAGGTTTCAGGCAAGGATAAACCTGAAGCTGGCGTTGCAACAATACTTTACTGCTGGGTAGTTTTTTGTCGCGGGTCCACCAAACATCACGAACAGCTTCCATCGCCAGATAAGTTTCAGCTTCATTCGAAACCGCGTCCAAATCTTTCAGGTATTTATTAATTATCTGCGTTACTGCTTGTTCATATGGTAATTCGCTCTGTAAAGCCTGAATTCCGATTGTGGCACCCAGCAAATTCGAATAGGGATCTTCAATCGAAAAGCTTGAATATCGTTCAGGTACAAACGGAATACTTGAAGCTCCGAACCAGGTGGCAATTTCATGCCACACTGATAAATCGTAAGCAATCTTTCCAGCAAGATTAATGAGATCCAGGTTATTCAAGTTTGATGGAATAG
>Ga0079306_1002325_pt1 | contig 10805 bp, 8 predicted proteins | sample Methanotroph_Enr_FD_79181 | JGI IMG/M metagenome (GOLD analysis project Ga0079306, IMG submission 79181) | Enriched soil microbial communities from Old Woman Creek wetland in Ohio, USA - Methanotroph_Enrichment_5 | ecosystem: Environmental > Terrestrial > Soil > Wetlands | place: USA: Ohio...
GAGTTCTTCGGCGACTCTTGCCGAAACGGTAGAAGCGGCGATCCTTCTCGGCTGGGTGCAGCCGATCAGCAAGTTGCTGTCCGGGAAGGCCTCCCAGCCCATTTTGGGGAGCTGCGTCGTCTTGCCGGAGCCGGTATCGCCCGCAATAACCACGACTTGGTGGGTGCGCAGGGCTTCGATGATCGTTTCCCGATGTTCGACGATCGGCAGATTGTCCGGATAAAAAATATTCATGAAAAAAATGGCTGTCGTCTCTAACATCCCACAAGGGGGTATAAATGCCATCACGAAAATCATTTCAGAAAGCAAGAAATGATTTTCTAAGGCACTAAAGTGTGTTATGTCTCCCGCTCAGATTTGCCCGGATACATACCATACCAACTGAATTCCTGTTATTAAAAAATAAGAGGTTCATATGAAAGTACGAAAGGCTATTATTCCCGTTGCCGGACTTGGCACCCGGTTTTTGCCGGCGACCAAATCGATCCCCAAGGAGATGCTGACCATCGTCGATCGCCCCACTATCCAGTACATCGTCGAGGAGGTTGTGGCGTCGGGGATCGACCAGATTATTTTTGTGACCAGCGAGGGCAAATCCGCTATCGAGAACCACTTCGACTACAATTACCATCTTGATATGGTTTTGAAGGAAAAAAACAAGACGGTCCTCGGTGAAGAACTCAACAACATCTCCAACCTCATCGATATCGTCTCGGTCCGGCAGAAAAAACCGCTGGGACTGGGCCATGCCATCTGGACTGCCCGCAATGTGGTCGGCGATGAGCCTTTCATGGTCCTGTTGGGAGACGATCTGGTCCTCAGCAAAAAGCCCTGCGCCAAGCAGATGCTCGAACTATTCGATGAGGTGGGTGAATCCATCGTCGCCATCCAGCGCGTTCCCGCCAGCGAGACCCACCAATACGGCATCGTCGAAGGCGAGAAAAACGACCGGGAGAACACTTATAGAGTTTCGAGGATGGTGGAAAAACCGGCGCCCGGCACCACCGATTCCGACATGGCCATCATCGGCCGGTATATCCTGATGCCGGAGATCTTTAGTATACTCGATACCACTACTCCCGGCCACGGCGGCGAAATCCAGCTGACCGACGCACTGCTCGCCCTGACCAAAAGACGGGCCATGTATGCCTATGAGTTCGAGGGAACCCGGTATGACGCCGGCGACAAGATGGGCTATCTCAAGGCCATTATCGCCTACGGCCTGCTCCATCCTCAACTCGGCAAGCCCCTCATGGAGTATATCAAAGGAATCGTCGCCGGAAAATGACCCGGCTGGAAGTCGCCGTAGCCGCCCCCCTGGAGCAGACCTTGACTTACAGTCTGCCAGGGAACATTGCGGGCGGCGATGAGGAGATAGGCGCCCGACGGCATATCGGCCGACGGGTTCTAGTGCCTCTGGCCAACAGGCGGGTGACCGGTTATATCGTCGGTATTGCCGATGATTCCGAAACTTCCTTTGCCGTCAAAGAGATAGTCGCCTTCCAGGGTGATTACCCGCTCATTCACGAAAATCTCATCCCTTTTTTCCGCTGGGTGGCCAACTATTATCACTACCCGCTGGGCCTGGTGATAAAGGCGGCTCTGCCGGGAGGGCTTGCGCCGCAAAGCCACAAAATATTGCGCCTGGCCGCACTCCCCCAGGACTTGCTGGCGTCGGTTTCCGGGCAATTGTCGGGACAGTTGCCGCACTGGGCAGGAAAACTTGCCGAATGCGGCGCACTGAGCCCGAAGGAAACAGCCAGTGTGCTTGCAGATAAAGCGAGCAAAAAGCTTGCAGCCGGGCTGCTGAAGGAAAATCTGGTGGTTTTCGACACAGTGCTGCCTGGGGATTCGGTCGCCGAAAAAAACGAAATCTGCTACGCACTCACCGACCGACTGCAAAAACCGCCGAAAGACATTGACGGCAGCCGGACGAGTCTTGCGCGTTACCGCCAGGAGCTCAGCCGGGAGACAGGGGTTGAAGTCAAACTGTCCGAGGCAAAAGCCCTTTATTGTTTATACGACCTGACCAATGAACTCAATGAGCGCCATATTCCCTTAAAGGATTTGCGGACAAGGTACCCCGGTGCGGTCAAGGCCCTGGTCCAATTGTCAGAGAAAGGAATGGTCAGCCGGAGTCAGTCCCGGGTTTTTCGCACTCCCTTCGTTAGTCAGGTGCCGTTCCAGCCCCGCCCCGAAGCGCTGACCGAGGAACAAACCGCAGCCCTCGGGGAAATTCTACCGGCGATCCGGGAAAGGCGATTCGCACCGTTTTTACTGCACGGGGTGACCGGCTGCGGCAAGACCGAGGTATATCTCCGGGCGGCAGAGGAAACGCTGGCCCAGGGGCGGGGTGTGCTGATCCTGGTACCGGAGATTGCCCTTGCCACCCAGTTGGAGTCCCATCTGCTGTCCCGCTTCGGAGACCAGGTGGTCCTGCAGCATTCTGGCCTTACCGGGGCCGAACGTTTCGACCAGTTTTACCTGGCGTTAAGCGGCCGGGCGAAAGTCGTCATCGGCGCTCGTTCCGCCATTTTTGCCCCGCTCGTGGATCCCGGGCTGATCGTGGTCGACGAAGAACACGACGCCGGCTTCAAGCAAGACGACAACTTTCGCTACCATGGCCGCGATCTTGCGGTATTACGGGCAAGACACCATAAGAGCGTGGTGATCCTCGGTTCGGCCACGCCGTCCTTTACCAGCTATGCCCATGCCCAGTCGGGGAAGTACACCCTCTTGACGATATCGGCCAGGGTGGGCAGCAGGACCCTCCCGTCGGTGACTGTGGTCGATCTGGGCGACAAAGAGCGAAAGGATGACAAGGGGGTCATAAGGAAGGAGCTTCGCGAAAAGCTGGCAACAAATCTTTTGCTCGGTAAACAAAGCATTCTGCTGCTGAACCGGCGTGGGTTTTCCTCAGTAATGCTCTGCCGGGATTGCGGCACACCGGTGCAGTGCACCCATTGCCACGTTTCGCTGACGCTGCACAAGGGTAAAAACAAACTTATCTGCCATTATTGCGGTTTTTCGATCCCCGGCCAGACCGTCTGCCTACAATGCCGGTCCACCGATCTGGTGCCGGCCGGTTTCGGTACCGAAAGGGTGGAGGAAGAGATCCGGGAACTTCTGCCGGACGCACGACTTGCCCGCCTCGATGCCGACACCGCCGCCGACCGAAGAAAATTCCTCGCGACTCTTGCCGAAATGCACAGCGGCACCGTCGATATCTTGATCGGCACGCAGATGATCGCCAAGGGCCATCATTTTCCGAACGTTACTCTGGTCGGGGTGGTCTGGGCCGACGGCGGCATGAGCATGCCCGATTTCCGGGCGGCCGAACGAACCTTCCAGCTCATCACCCAGGTAACCGGACGGGCCGGACGAGGCGACGATGCAGGGGAAGTGATCATTCAGACCATGCGGCCCAGTCACTATGCCCTGGTGTATGCGAGGAATAATGAATACCGCAAGATGTTCGATCATGAATTGCGTCTGCGGCGGCACCCGATTTTCCCGCCGTACGTCCGCCTGACCGCTCTGCACATTCAAAGCAGGGTGGAAAGCGAGGTGCAGAAAACCGCCTCAAATATTGCCGCATTTTGCCGTAAATATATCAGACAGGAAAAATTTCAGATTGAAACCCTGGGGCCCGCGCCGTCACCCCTCGATAAGATTAAGGACAATTATCGCTGGCAGGTACTGCTGAAAGGGGGAGACCCCGAGCAACTGCATAAAACGTGCGTGGCGGTCCGCGCCGAACGAAACGCCCTGTTGAAATCCGGATGCAGTCTGGTGATCGATGTCGATCCGGAAAACATGATGTGATTTCTTGCAGACGCCAAACCCGCCCTAGGAGCCTGTCGGATTATGCCCTTTTGCCCCATATCTTCGTTAAACTCAAAAATATTATCCTCGGAATATTAAGTATATGCCTCCGGTAATTTTTTCGAGTTTGCCTCGATCTGAGAAAAAATTGCTATAATCCGACAAACTCCTAGCCTCATGAATCCAAAAAAAGATGCTGCAGGGATTCGAGGTTGGTGTTGATCTCCATTTCCAGAATCTGGACCAGGCTGGTAAGCGTAACGATGGCATTTTTATCGGCATCGAGGGCGGTGATGTGCAGAATTCTATCCAGCATGCCGGCATTGACCAGTTTTACCTGGGCATAGTGCGAACGTATCTCATCGAGGGGATCGTCCTGCTTGTCCCCATTCCTCCGATAGTACTGGCGCAGCATGTACATGGCCACCACCCGAAAGATGGATTCGTCGACCGTGGAGAAGGGGAGATGAAAGCGCGCCATCGGCCGAAAAAAATCCAACACCGGACACCCGCTGGTGGCCATAAGCAGACCGAGAATCGAGGCCAGCCCCTCCTGCACGGTAGTGTTTTTGGTTACTGCTCTTTCGGCTGACGAGCAGGAGACGACACAACGCGCATGGGAGATGGTATCCTTGAAGGCGGTGACCAGTTCGGCAATATTCAGGGCAACCGGACAAAAAGGATGCTGATCGACGGTCAAGGTGCAGGGCGCGCACTGATGATAGGGCAAACGGGACCACGCAGGCGGAGTAACGGGGCAGGTGTCGATGTAGTGGGAGAGCGCATCGAGAGAAACCGTATAGGAAACAGTTTCCCGATCCGGAAAGTGAAAGGTATAGGTGTAGATCCTGGCTGTTCCTTCCATCTTTCGGCTTCTGTAAGGTTTAGAAGGAAAACCACTTTTTTTTCGGGATAAAAGCGGCTACCCGGTTACGGCCTTTTTGTTTCGCTTCGTAGAGAGCCTGATCGGCTCGGCTCACCAGGACATCCCGGTTGAAATCATCCTCCACGCCCGGTTTGCTGCAGGCCTGGCCGAAGCTTGCCGTCACGTGATATTCGTCGCGGTTGTCCCGAAAGGTTGTCTTTTCGATAATATCCCGCAGCTTTTCCGCAACGGTAAGCGCTTCCTCAGTGCTCGTTTCCGGCAGGAGGACGACAAACTCCTCGCCGCCGTACCGGGCCAGGATGTCATATTGCCTGATATTCGCCCCGATAGTCCTGGCGAACTCGGTGAGGATGAAATCGCCAACCTGATGGCCGTAAGTGTCGTTGAATTTCTTGAAAAAGTCGATATCGATGAAGAGTACGGAGAGCGAGGTGCCGTGACGTGTCGCCCGGCTGATTTCCTGATCGAGGGCATTCTGAAAATACCTGTGGTTATAGACGCCGGTCAACCCATCCATGTTGGCGAGGTTGTTGAGTATTTTGTTCTTTAACTCCAGTTCACGAGTGAGATTCTCCAGATTGATCTTCGCCTGAATCAACTGCTTGTTCATCTGGTCGTAGTCGAGATTGATGAGACTCAGACGGATGTTGGCTTCCTGGAGTATCTCCTGCACGGATTTGGCGGCTTGAATCTTGAGATCGAAATAGTTTCCCGCTTCTTTGACCCGGATATGGAATTGTTCCAGAATCGAATCGATTGCCTCCCCCGTCAGCCCGAGGAGTTTTCCTGCCTCCTTCTGAAACCTTTTGTGGTAGCTCTCCGGTTTATCGGATAACAGGATGTTGGTCAGGAGGTCGGAGAGATATACCGCGCGAATTGTGGATCGAAGCACGGGATTGGCGCCCTGGTATTTCTCCGGCTCATGATGAAACTGGATGGGCGCTATAAGCACCTCGGGAAAACCCCAGTTTTTGGCGACACTGGCGCCGACAAAAGGGTGGCTGGCGCCGAAGACTGTTTCTTCTTCGGTCAAACCATCGCGGCCCTGTTCCGATTTGGCCTGCAAAACCGTTTCATATTCACCCGGAAAGGTCTTGGCCAGGATCAACTCGCCGAGGTTTTGCAGCAACCCCGACACAAAACCTTCTTCCGCATCGACGCCGCGCACTTGTTCCAGGATAAGCCTAGTCCCAACCGCCGAGGCCAGGGATTTTACCCAGAATTTCTCAAAATCGAAACGGCTCGTGGTCTTTCCGCCCCTGATGCGCAGGAATGAAAACGATAAAACCAGACTTCGCACGGCATTCATGCCCAGGATACTGACGGCTTGCTGGATCGAACCGATCTGTTGCGGAAAGCTGTAGAAGGCCGAATTGGATACCTTGAGAATCTTGGCCGATAGGGAAATGTCTCGACCCACCAGTTCACCGAGGTCGGCAAGAGTGGCGTCTTCCCTGGAGGTCAGCGTAATAAGTTGCGAGGCCACCGTCGGCAAGGTCGGCAGTTCGCTTGAGCTCAGGATCTTGGCAAGAAGTTCTTCGTTGGTCATTGCGGCTTTTGTTCCGGGTTGCGGGTTACGGATCGTGACGGATTAATAAAGGGGATTATTCTGAAGGCCTGCAAAATTATACATTTTTTAAGACAGAAGTAGCAAGAGCTTCATCAAAACTGCGGTGCGGCCGGGCTTTCAGACTCCTTCGCCCGCCTCGGGATAGGTGCACACTTCGCCTTGATAATTCTCAAAGACCAGATCCCTGCCCTTGTCCAGGATATACTGGGGAGTGAGGGGAATTTTCCCTTTGCCTCCAGGGGCATCGAGGGCGAAGGTGGGGACGGCCATGCCGGAGATATGGCCGTACAGGCTGCGCATGATGGCAATCCCGGTTTCGGTTGTGGTGCGAAAATGATTGGTCCCCCGGGTCAGATCCGCCTGAAAAAGGTAGTAGGGCTTGACCCGGATGCGGAGCAGGGCCTGAAAGAGCTGCTTTAAAACGGCCGCCGAGTCGTTGACGCCCTTCAAAAGGACCGTCTGACATCCCAACGGGATGCCGGCATCGGCAAGCTTGGTGCAGGCGCCAGCCGCCTCTTTGGTTATTTCGAGCGGATGGTTGAAGTGGGTGTTGATATAGAGCGGGTGATGGGCTTTGAGGATCGCCACCAGCCGATCGGTGATCCGCATCGGCAAGACCGAAGGGACCCGAGTGCCGATGCGGATGATCTCAACCGAGGGAATCGCCCGCAGGTTCTCCAGGATCGCGCCGATCTGCTCATCGGCGAGCAGCAGCGGATCTCCCCCGGAAAGCAGTACTTCCTTTACTTCCGGATGATTGCGGAGATACTCGCAACCGGCGGCGAGGGTCTCCTGCGAGATCCGCATTTTGGCGGTGCCGACCTTGCGTTTCCTGGTACAAAACCGGCAATACATGGCGCACTGGTTCGATACCAGAAAGAGCACTCTGTCCGGATACTTATGAACAAGATTGGGGACCGGACTGAGCTCTTCCTCGGCGAGCGGATCGACGGTACAGACGCCATCATGCAATTCCGCCGTGTCGGGAACCGCCTGCTTCCAGATCGGGTCTCCCGGCGATTGAATCAATTTGAGAAAATATGGATTAATACGTAGCGGAAAGTTTGCTATTACTTCCCCTAATGCAGTACTATCACAATCCAAATGCTTTTTCAGGTCAGCAAGCGTTACTATGCTGTCTTGCAGTATAAGTTGCCAAGGTTCCATGGCCAGGCATTATGCGGCAAAGAACGATTCTTGTCAATCGCCCATTGGAGATGGGAATATGAAGGGGGCTCTGTATGTCTGCAAATTTATATAGGTTCAAATACGATGAATACGGGAATACCAGGGAAATCATTGTCTACGGCAGCGGCTCGTCGGTCAGGTCCTGCAGCTATGTGAACAAAGGCACGGCGTTCAACCTGGAAGAGCGAAAGATGCTGGGCCTTGAGGCTACCCTTCCCCCGGGGATCAAAAACCTCGAGGCGCAGGTGGAAAGCTCGCGGATAAAGGTGAAGGAGAAGGTTGATGATATCGAGAAGTTCATCTTCATCCGCTCGATGTTCGACCGCAACGTGACGCTCGCCCACGCCCTCATCCAAAGCGATATCGAAAACTATATCAAGATCATCTATACCCCCACCATAGGTCTTGCGGTGCAGCGCTATTCGTCGATGTTCCGGCAAGCCAACGGATTGCATTTTTATCCGGGCAATATCGAGCGGGCGGAAGATATCCTGCGAAGATTCGCCCATCGGGATATCAGGGTCGCCGTGGTGACCGACAATCAGGGCGTGCTCGGCATCGGCGACCAGGGCGCGGGCGGGATTGCCGTCTGCCTCGGCAAACTGATGCTGTACAGCCAAGGGGCAGGCGTCGCCCCCTGGCATTGTCTACCCATTTCTCTGGATGTGGGTACCAACAACGAACAACTGCTGGCCGACAACCAGTATCTGGGCTGGCGTCATAAACGGCTCTCCGGAGAGGAATATCTCTCCTTTATCGGCAGGTTCGTCAGGGCCTTCCGCAACGTTTTTCCCAACGCCCTCTGCCAATGGGAGGATTTTTCCCCGCAGAATGCCTTCAGTATCCGCGATGCCTTCGTCGATGAGCTGATCTCCTTCAATGACGATATCCAGGGGACAGGGACCGTAGCGCTCGCGGCGATACTTTCGGCGATGAAGATCAAAGGGGAAAAACTCTCGGACCAGCGCTTTCTCATCCACGGAGCCGGGTCCGGCGGGGTGGGGATCGGCGAACAGCTGCGAAATGCCTTGGTCGGCGAAGGGCTCTCGGAGAAGCAGGCCCTGGACCGAATCTTTATGATTGACTCGAAGGGTTTTATCAACAATAAGCGGGAGCTGGAGTTGTACAAAAAGCGCTTCGCCAAGGACAAGAAAACCTTTCCGTGGACGGGAGACATCGACAAAATCGATATCCCCGGACTCATCAGGAAGGCCGGCATTACGGTGCTGATCGGCACCACCGGTCAGGATTTCTTCTTCAAGCGCGAAGCAATCGATGCTATCAAGGAGAATACCTCCAGGCCACTTATCCTGCCTCTTTTCCACCATATCTCGACCCCCGAAATCTTCTGCCAGAACATCCGCAAATGGAGCGAGGAGGGCATCATGATCGCCACCGGCAATCCGTGTTCGACACTTGATGCCATGGAAGAATCGTTTCAGGTCAGCCAATGCAACAATGCCCTGGTCTTCCCCGGGGTAGGTTTAGGCGTTTTGGCCTCCGGCGCCAGAGAAGTGCTGCCCGAATTCTTTACGGCCGCCGCCTATGCGATATCCGAGATGATGACCCCGGAAGAGCTGGCGAAGGGCAGATTGATGCCTTCCATCGGTAAAATTCGCCAGGTCGGGAAAAAGGTGGCTCTTGCCGTAGCGATGAGCAGCGTCAAGGCAGGAGTCAGCCGGCCATGTGTCTATTCTGATTTTCAGCACGACGACGATGAAGCGAGAATGAAGAAACTGATCGACCGGATCAGGTGGAAACCGGAATATTTGCCTTTGGTGGCAATGTAAATACAGAAACCAGAAACCAGATGACAGAAGCCAGATTGAGTATGGTCGCCGCAGGCGACACAGCATCTGGCTTCTGATTTCTGACCTTCTGTCTTCTGAAATGAGGACTACATTTTTCTTACATTGTCCGCAGCAGGACCTTTTGGGCCATCGACTATCTCAAAAGTGACCCGGGAACCCTCTTCGAGCGATTTGAAACCTTCGGATTGAATCGCGGAATAATGTACAAAAACATCTTGTCCACCATCTTGTTCGATAAAACCAAAACCTTTTGCATCATTAAACCACTTCACTGTGCCTTCAGCCATCCTGCTACTCCTTTTAAACGCGGTTCAATGGCGAACCGTTAATAAATTCCCGACTCGCAAAAAGCCGGACATCAGTATTTGAGCCCATTGATAAAAATGCCCGTTTCCTTTCGGCATTGGCACTTTATCTAGCCCCCACAAGGGGAATAAGTACTTTCACGAAATTCTTTCTCTTTTCAGCATCTATTGAAGTGTGAAAAAAAGAACTGAATTCTAAGGTACTAATAATCTGAGCACAACATTGTGCTCGTTTATCATATCGGCTACAAAAAGACAACAGAATTGTAAAAATTCGTAGGCAGATGGATTGATAGGCATTATAAATTCCTCCTTTAATAAAAGATATAGTATTATGCAACTTAGGCCGGTTGGATCTGTGTCGACACGAGCTGTCGGTCGACAACTGGCCTCACTCGATAAAGGGTTGACACCCGGTTTTGTCGGAGTATAAATAATTTTTTCTCAATGCTCGCGCTGCATGCCAGAATTCCATCCCGTCAATTTTAAAACCTGAGAGCAAGTGCATCCAGATTATCCGTTTTCACCTCATTATTTCCGGCAAAAAGAAGGGAAAATCCATTATATCGACGAAGGCAGCGGACCTGTCGTCGTCATGGTCCATGGCAATCCCACCTGGTCCTATTATTTCAGGCATCTCATAGCAAGTCTGAAGAAGGACCACCGGGTTATCGCCCTTGATCATATGGGCTGCGGGTTGTCCGACAAACCAGCCGAGTATCCCTATCGCCTAGCCCAACATATTGAAAATCTAGAAAATTTGCTGCAGCATCTGCATATTGATTGCTTTTCTCTAATCGTCCATGACTGGGGCGGAGCAATCGGCATCGGCTGTGCCGTCAATCGCCTTGAGCGACTGGAAAAACTGGTGGTCTTGAACACCGCCGCCTTCCGCTCATCTCGGATGCCGTGGCGTATCGGCTTGTGCCGCTTGCCCGTCTTGGGCGAAATCGTTGTGCGATTGTTCAATGGATTTGCCGGTCCGGCCAGATTTATGGCGGTGACAAAAAAAATGGAAGCCGCGGTTGCCGCTGCCTATCTGGCCCCCTATGACAGCTGGCAAAACCGGGTGGCAGTCTCCCGGTTTGTTCAGGATATCCCGATGCAACCAAACCATCCCAGCTATGCGACGCTGGTTGGAATCGAAGAGCGGCTCCCCTCATCCGCGACCGAAAAGTCCCTCTGCTCATTATCTGGGGAGGGAAAGATTTCTGCTTCGA
>Ga0079306_1002330_pt1 | contig 10787 bp, 8 predicted proteins | sample Methanotroph_Enr_FD_79181 | JGI IMG/M metagenome (GOLD analysis project Ga0079306, IMG submission 79181) | Enriched soil microbial communities from Old Woman Creek wetland in Ohio, USA - Methanotroph_Enrichment_5 | ecosystem: Environmental > Terrestrial > Soil > Wetlands | place: USA: Ohio...
CGCCATTTTATCCAGGCTATCGGTTTCGCCTCGAAAGCCGTTGATTTGCGCCCAGCCGGTAATGCCGGGTTTTACTTTGTGGCGAATCATGTAGCCTTTTATCAGTTGCCGGTAAAGTTCGTTATGGGAAACCGCATGGGGCCTGGGTCCGACTATGCTCATCCGTCCCTGCAAGACATTGATGAACTGGGGCAGCTCGTCCAGTGAGGTTCTGCGCAAGAATCCGCCAAAACGGGTAATCCGCGCATCGTTACGTTTGGCTTGTTCAACAAAACCGCTATTTTCGGAAACCGTCATCGAGCGGAATTTATAAACCCAGATTTCTTCGCCATTCAGGCCATAACGGCGCTGTTTGAACAGCACCGATCCCGGAGAACTCAACTTGACGCCCAGGGCGATTAAAATAAACACCGGGATAAGCGGTATCATCAACAACGAAGCAATAACAATGTCGCTCAACCTTTTCTGGAGACTCCGCAGACCGTAAAACGGCGTTTCGCACACAGCAACGACAGGCACATTGCAGACTTGATCGAAACGTGCCTGAATCAGGTCGGCAATAAACAAATCGGGGACGAAATAAATCGATGCGGTGGAGTCGCGCATGGCGTCCAATAGCTCCGTGATGCGCGGCTCATTAGCCATCGGCAAGGCGATAAACACCACATGCACACCGTTTCGACGGACAAATTCAGGCAGCATTTTAATAGTGCCCAGAATTTGCTCACCCTCCGGCACGGAAACCCTCTCAATGTTTCTGTCTTCAAAAAAACCCAAAAAATCAAGGTCGGAAAACCTATCTATCCGGCTGTTTTTAACCAGCTGCAAGCCCAGGGCATCCAACCCGACAATCACCGCCTTACGCTTTCTGGAGTTGTGTTTTAAAAACAGGCCCAGCAAAAAAAGAACAGTCATTTGTATTAAAAAAAGCGCGAACGGCGTAACCACGGTCCAGAGTTGAATGACCGGTTCGAAAACCAGGTAACCGAAACCGGATAGTTCGAAAACGAGCCAGAGAACTGTCAGCATTAACGTCCAGCGCAGAAAAATATCCAGCAAACTGCGCAGCCAGGGAAAGCGATGCTCTGCCCGATAAATACTGACTCCATCCATAAAATGGATGGAGGCGAAAAAAACCACGACCATCAACAACAAAAAAACGCCTGACAATGGCCTTTGCCAATAAATCAAGCCGCCTGCCAGCAGGCTGACTATGCTGATGGGGTACAGCAGGTTCTGGATAATAAACAGAACCGGCCTTCCCAAGGCTATCAAGCTTCCGCTTTGTAGGCCGGATTTAGAAGCCAATCGTGTCGTATCTGTTCTTGCTTCCATATGTTCTATCAATGCAATTTCTTTTAAAATTCAGTTGTATTTGGCGTTCTTGCAACATCATCGTATGAAGCGGCCTCAGCGTATTCTCAATAGAACACGGATGACACGGATTAAACGGATATTCACGGATTTAAAAGCGTTATCGAATTTGGTTTGGGCTAAATATCCGTGTAAATCCGTCCTATCCGTGTCGCCTCGGCAACTGCTCCTGCGTTGCTCTACCTCCTGCATCCATGCAGTCGTCGGCAACTGCTCCTGCGTTGCTCTACCTCCTGCATGACCCACAGGGATGTGGGGAATGCAGAGAAATGACGGGATCATTTCCTGTCCATGCAGTCGTAGAGGCGCCTACTTTTGGCATCCGTGTTCCATTTTTTCTCTATGTGCGGGATAGTTACCGCCATGGAAATCCATTATCGGAGTGTTAATCAGATAGAAATAGACATGGAGTTTTGACTGATATTTTTGCGACGCATCTGCAAGCCTAGCAAGGCAACGCCAACAATCAACAACATCCATACTTCAGGCTCCGGCACTGGCGCAACGACTAAAGAACCCGAGTAACGGCCGCCAACCAAGCCCTCGCCGATACCGCTAACTTTTAAAGCGTAACTGCCGGAAGCCAAGGCATTAAAAGTCGCTCCGGCTGCGGCATGGTTCAAATCGCCTGCAACAGGACGATAGTCCAGTGGATTGAACGTCGATGCCCCCAGCATTGTGGAATACAGCTTAAGGGATAAATTATCGATGTCTTGAATTACAAACGAACCGGAGGGAACGGACAGCGTGTAGTTTTCATTATTGACTCGACCGCTAATATTGTTCGTTCCCCCCAAATTAAAAGTCCAGTAATCTTCGAACCCACCTTTATCCACAGTTGCACCGAATGAGCCGAGAGGCTGGTTTAAATACAGCGCATTTGCCGAAGCCCCTGAACTAACAAACATCGATGCCCAAAAAGCCAATAACAGTAATATTTTCATAATCGAATTTCCATTTAGTGTAATTAACAAAAAATCATATTTTCAAAAGACATATCTTTTTAATACCCGCTCAACTCTCCTTATCGCTCGGTTTAATTTCCTTTATTAACCGCCCGGCTTACTAATTGAGCGCTTATTACCTTGTGAACGACTCTACCGTTCACGATTAATCTTGCGTTTTGCTCTAACAAATAGCGTCTTCTTCTTTAGGCAGGAGACGATATATTTCTCAAAATCCGATAAAACCGAATCAGCCACAACAGGCCTCCTTGTCGTTGTATTCCGACTTGGCAAATAAGAATTTCAATTAGCAACGAACCGTATGAGAATTTATAAAAAATTAACGAGGGTCTATTCGTTAATGTCCTGATCTTATGTACTCAAGAATGAACTACAAAAAACCGTTCGCCCCCGAAGTCATCGCTACAAACATTTCGTTCGGGTCTCGATGACTTCGGGTAAAGAATACAGAAGCAAGATGAGAGGATTCCTGTGGATTTCATTAAAATCAGATGAAGATCGGAATGAGGCGGCCTGTGACGTGCTTTACGGCGACGATGCTTAGTATCTGATGTACACATCGTCCACGAAAAACACGGGACAAAGGCTGAGGTATCTCCACAAATTTTCCAAGTTCGTCGTCTACACAAGAGACGTCGTCATCTTAACCAGTGTGGAAGGCCTTGCATGCTCAATGGAACACGGATGCCAAAAGTAGGCGCCTCTAGGCGACACGGATAGGACGGATTTACACGGATTTTTAGTTCGTTTGCGCTTTTAAATCCGCGTTTATCCGTTTAATCCGTGTTCCATTGTTTTCTATGGGCTGAATAGCAGTCACGAAGGATAAGTCTTCATGCGCTTCATGGTGATTGCTTAAATTGATTTAGGCCTGTTCCTTAGCATTACAAACCACGCTTGCCAATAACGCCATCTTCACCATCGTTAAAATTTAAGCCTAACAGTTGCAGTCACGCTATCGCCGATATAAGAATAAAACTGGCGATTACTATCGCGCTGATAAAACTGGTAAGCCAGATTAAGTTCCGCGCAATCGACCGGCGTGTAACTAACGCCGACTTGCGACGAAAACAATTCGTCTTTGCGCACTCCGGAATGATCCTGGGTTTCCATGCGCGCTTGCCCCGACAGCGCGATTTTATTGGTAATTCTCCAACTGGGCGAAAAACTCACCCCCTCGGAAATATAGTAATTCGAAGCCAGCTCGGAAAAAGCCGCTAACTCGTGCCAAGTTGAAACAGCGACTAATGTTTTAGCCGTAGGCGCCCAATTCATGCTAATACGCCAGATTTCTCCCTGATAATCCGTCTGGGGCAAATTCGGATGGCTTCGTATTAAATAGCCAAACTGGCCGTCAAAGCGAAGCTTGGGCGAGTAATCGTATTTAAACAAAGCCCTGGCTAAATTCTCTTGATAGGCAATATCCACGGCCCCCGGCCCAAAACCCAACTCCCTGCGCGGAAACCGCGCATCGGTATGCGCATATTCAACGCCCAGGGAATTGCCTCTCGATGTTAAAAAAGTAACACCGCCATGAGTAGTCTGGGACTCGATATTTTGACTTTGCCGCGAGGCGGCGCTATGGCTTGTATCCGACTTTCGCCAACCGGCATCGAGGCGAACGTTCGAGTTTAATTGATAGCGAACATCAACATAGTATTCAGGCCTACTCAAAAGGTCGAGCGAAAAAAACTGCGTGTTGGCAAAGCCCGCCAGCGACCTGCTGTAGTCAGCTCCCAGCTTGCCGGACCAGCCGCGGCCGAGCTGCCATCGCCACACGGCGCTGTCTCTTGTCGACACATTATCAAGCTGATGGTTGGCAGCGTAGCGGTTATCATCCACCTGCAAATCCAGATCGAATACCTGCCGGCTAAAAGCCTTATGTACACGGCCGCCAACCGAAGCGGTGTTGATAAAATCACCGGTTGTCAGCGGGAAGCCCAACTGCCTGTCTGCTGAAATCCTGAACAAATTATTGTCATACGTTAGCGAGTCACTGACAAACGGTTGTAACAAATCCTCTGCATCGGCTACCGGCCAGGCGGATGGCGAGTATATAAACACCAGTAACTTCATCCATAATAAGAATCGCCCCCTGCTATCCGGTTTATTTCCGGCTGGAGCGTTAACGGCTAAACTTTGCAATAGAACCTCATTTATTTGTTTTGACTGTTCAGGCACACTGACGGGAAGAACAAGGGGAAGATAAGCGCTATGCCGGCAAAAGCGTGGCCGGCTTCCTATCTAAGGCTTTAACGTGTAAGTTTTGCGAGAAAATGTTCAGTAAACGGAATGTCTCGGCAGCCCGGACACATTAAATGGAAGGATTAGGATAAAGAATAAGCACTGTAAAAATCTCCAACTCGCGGGGGCGCAATATTTGGCTAGAGCTTACAGAAGCAAGATGAGAGGAAACCGGCGGATTTGATTAAAATCAGATGAAAATCGGAATAATCAGTTTGTAGGGAGGATAAGCGTAGCGCATCCACCTCAGATTGAATGCCAAAACTTATTGGACGATTAATACATTGCTAGACCGATAAGCAGACCTTCCAGGTTTTAAAAACCTGGAAGGTCTCTAACCGGCAATGACTACGGCCCCATCAAAAAAGCAGGAAATGCCGGGCTGGTTTGCGAGCTAACAGTCCCGCTAAAACCGGACTGGCCGGCAGGCGCCGTATTTTGCCCGATACCGCCAATAAGACCGCTCTGAGTGGCGGGCACGCTGGTTTGACTACCGATAGTTCCGATCAGGCCGTTGTTTTGGACGGGCGATACGGCGTTATTTTGCGTAGCGGTATTTTGTCCGCCAGGCACGGTATTCCGCGCATCGATACGTCCATAAAGACCGTTCCGCTCACTGTTTGGACCCGCGGTAAAAAACAAGGTATTGACCGGCTGATTGGCAAAGCCGTTGCCGAAGACCAGCGCCCACAAGCCATCGATTTTGATCGGGCTGTTATTCGCATCGACAAGCTGGCCGACAAACTGCCCCGTCGCTATATCGTAGACATTAATAGCGCCGTCGCCGAAGTTCCCTACCAGAAGACGGTCGCCGAACTCGCCGAATCCTGCCGGCGCCAAAGCCATTCCCCACGGGGAGTCCAGCCTGCCTTGAGAAACCAGGCGTTTAATAAACGCGCCGTTGGGAGCGAATACATTGACGAAGCCGAGGCCCGGGCCTTCTACATCGTCATGCTTATTAGCATCCTGCATCGCATAAGACACGTAAATGTTGCCGTTGATTGCCTGTATGCCGAACGGCGCGAAGCCTGCCGGAAGATTCGGGTCGGCGAACGCGCCGGCGGGAAGCGTCACCGGCGTGAACGCGCCATCGAAAACATCGATTTTATTGTTACGGAAGTCGGCGGCGTACAGCAGGCTGCCGGTGCCGTTCGCGCTGAGGGCAAGCCCCTTGTATACCGCGGCGGTCGCTGTCGAATTATCGACCACGCGAAGCGCATGAGTCTGGTCCACAGTAGGCGACCAGGCGGCGATCATGCCCTCTTCCGTTGCGAAAATGAAGCGGCTGGCGCCGGAAGCGCCGCCGGAAGTCAGCACAAATTGGGCCGACCCGTTAAATACAATACCGGTCGGATGGCCGCCGGAAGCAGCGCTCGGCGACGGTATTTGAACGACCGGGGAATTAGGGGTGCCGCTACCGTCATATAATGTTGAGACACCCGTGCCGTTATCCGCCACCCATGCCGTACCGAAAGGGTTAAACGCCAATCCCCACGGATTGACCAGATTAGGATCGGTGACGTCCGCGCTACCGGCAAGGTCGGCCACCAGGTTATGCCGTTGATAAAGACTGCCTTGGGCATGAGCGCTTTGACCAATAGCCCAAGCCAGCATAACCAGCAAGAATGTGCAGAAACGGTATGTGCTTATGATAGAAAGGTTTTTCATTTCGCAGCTCCTAAAAAAGTTGATGCGTGGAAAGCCTTCGCGTAGGGCGTGCCGTGCGCGCCTTGGGGAACTCAGGGACAGGCAGGATTTAACTTTTGCCCAGTGACCGTTGAACAATCTCAACTGATTTCATGCGCGTTATAAGGCGCGCACGGCACGCCCTACGCCGGCATCGCGGCTCTTGAACAGCGTTGTGCATAACGACGAACGCTCCAGCTTTACCAACAACACGCGGCCCCTGCACTTTCATCATACCGCTATAGATAAGTCTAAAAAATAGCGGAAAAATCAATAACATTTGCGACAGTGCCATATGATCGATTTTTACTGGGGTATTTTGACTTGTATATAAGGTTATGACGGTGACGCCGAGACCGACATGCTTTCAATAAACCGGCATTAGGCGATTATTTCTACCGTGCCCTGAATTCCTCCGATGCCCCTCTACCGCCATGAGAGGCTTGACCGCCTTTACGGCCTGCTGCTCTAGCTTCTTCCGTAGTAAATTCATGAGCGGTACCTTTCTCATGGGCGGCTTTTCCGCCTTTATGCCCCGCGTCTCTGGCTTCTTCCGGAGTAAACTCATGGGCAGTGCCTCGCTCATGAGCAACTTGACCGCCTTTATGTCCGGCTTTCCGGGCTTCTTCCGGCGTAAACTCGTGGGCAGTGCCTTTCTCGTGAGCGGCCTTACCGCCTTTGCTGGCGATTTCGCGTTGCTTATCTTCATCCATTGACGCAAAGCCACGATGTTCAGTGGAACCTTTTTGGCCGCCACGGGATGAACCGCTACTATGAGACGCGCTTTTGCCGCCGTGAGAGGCTTTGCCGCCTTTGCTGGCGATTTCGCGTTGTTTCTCTTCGTCCATCGACTCAAAGCCACGATGTTCAGTGGAGCCTTTTTGACCGCTATGGGACTGTTTTTGTTGATCCATGACCTTCTCCTCAAACATATCAATTAAATAGTCATAAGTACCTTTTGTAGTTGAATCAAAAGGTATTTCTTCTTTCTATTAAAGAAGTGGTTTAAGAATATAACGAAAAGGCCTAGACTCTCTGTACGGCAGTACACATACGCAAATAAATAGATATATTTTTTAATCAATGACTTAGATAGCTCGTAGTGTATTTTTCTTAGTCCCAGTTAATTAAGGGCAATTTTTTCGTAACTAAATGAAACACGGATGACACGGATTTAAAAACTTGGCTTGGGCTAAAAATCCGTGTGAATCCGTCCTATCCGTGCCATCCGTGTTCTATTGAACCATACGCTGACTAGCTCTTAGCATTAGGCATGCGATCCATGCCATGCAGCTTAAAATCAATGCGTTACCATGCTCGCCATTTGCCGGCAGCTTTCGGCGCATTGGCGGCAAGTAGATTCGCATTCTTTCATATCGCCGATACGGCCGCAGTCCATCGCGCAAGCCTCGCAGATTTCGGCACAGACTTCGCAAGTACGATTATGGAAACGGGAATTGCTTAGCATGAAGTTAGCCGACAATTGGCAAATTTCGGCACAGTTCATCATCAGGCGGAAATGTTCCGCTTCAACATACCGCCCGCCCATTTCCAGGCATTGATTCATCGCCGTTTGCAGGCAGACTTGAGCACAGCGGTTACAGTTTTCTATGCATGATTGCATGGATACGAAAGCACCGCCGGCTGAGGATTTTTTTTGTTGAGATTGGGAAGTTTGCATAAGAGATTCTCCAAAATTTAAAACGACAAATGCGGCCTGAAAAGACGCTATTTTTTATAGAAAATCAGGCTTTGCCAGGCGCTAGGCCCAAGCCTGGCTTATAAATTACCCCGAATGGCAATTACAGTCGGTGCGTTGGCGTACGTAAAACAGATCTTGCGCTGGATATGTTGTAAACACTCATGCTTTGCTTTTTTTGCAAGCCCAGCCTCCAACTTACACAACCGCCTTGCCGTTTGCCGAGCTGACTAAAAGGTTCCCTAGGCAAATACTTATCTGTAAAATCTGCTGCTTTTTTATTATTGCCATTGGAGCAACAGCAAAATGGGTAGAGCCTATCAAAACCGTAAAGTGTCTATGGCCAAAACGTCCGATGCCAAAGCCAAGGTCTACAGCAAATACGGCCGCGAAATATATGTATGCGCTAAATCGGGAGGCGTCGACCCGGCCGGGAATCTGGCATTGCGCGGTTTGATCGAACGCGCCAAGAAAGACCAAGTTCCTACTCACGTTATTGAAAAAGCCATCGACAAAGCAAAAGGCGGCGGCGGCGAGGATTTCGCACCGGCACGCTATGAAGGCTTCGGCCCCGGCGGTTGCATGGTGATTGTCGACTGTCTGACCGATAACCCTAACCGTACTTTCGGCGACGTGCGCCAGTGTTTTACCAAAACAAAATGTAAAATCGGCACCCAAGGCACCGTCAGCCACATGTTCGATCATGCCGCTATTTTGGCGTTTACGCATGATGACGAAGACACTGTTCTTGAAGCATTACTGACCGCCGATGTCGATGTGACCGATATTGAAAGCGATGATGGGAAAATCACCGTGTTCACGCCCCAAGCCGACTATTTCAAGGCAAAGCAAGCCTTGACCGATGCGTTGGGCGAGATCGATTTCGACGTGGACGAAATACAGTTTGTGCCAAGATCGGTTACGCCTATTAGCGGCGATGATTTGGCCTTGTTTGAACGCTTTTTAGACCTGCTAAACGATCTGGACGATGTGCAGAATGTTTATCACGATGCCGAGTTTTAAGGGCGGGAAATATACCGATAGGCAGACCTTCCAGGTTTTTACAACTTCCATGGATGGCGGCCGAGACTGCTCCCGGCAGTCCTCGGCATTTCCTCCATCCATGGAAGTCAGAAGTGCTGGAGCCGCCGGGAGCGGCTCCAGTAAAAACAAGGAAGGTCTAACTGCATCCATGAAAACAAGCAGCGGATTTTTTCGTGTTGTTCGCGCCTTTCGTGGACAAGAATTCGCTTGGATTTATTTTTTGCCAACCGGGATTAAACGCCGTCCCTGCGAAACCGCCAGCAAATCCGCGAACACAGCTATCAGCGCGACCAGCGGCGCCACGCCTCCCGGCACCCACATCATCAAACCGGCAAGCTGTTGATCCTGCAACGGCGAAATGTCAGACAAAAAAGCCGGCAACTGTCCCGTCTGCACGACATAAAACGGATGCCCGGCAAATACCAGCAACGCCCCTAACAGCGAACTTTCCAACGCAAATAAAATAAGCAACAGCAAAGCGCCGCCATGTCCGCTTTTGTCGCGGCTGAACGGCCGCAAAGCCAGCGCCCAGAACGCTAAAAACGCCAGTAAAAAACTCAGATGTTCAAGAATATGAATGCAAGGATTATAAAACGCCCAAGCGTAAGGAGCGGAAACATGCCAGAACCACATCGTCGCGCTCGCCGATAGCCATACGCCGGCAGGACGGCTCAGCAGATCAAGCGCTAACCTTAGCCGGGCGGCTTTGCGCCGGCCCTGTCCGATCAATCGCCGCAACGGCAGCGGAAAAGTCCATAACAGCACCGCTTCGATACGCCCCAATATCAACAACGGCGGCGCTACCAGCATCAGTATCAGATGCTGGGCCATATGTGCCGAAAACAGGAACCCGGCAAGCCGATCCAACGGCGACATTAACGCTACGGCCAAAGCCGACATGCCCAGCGCAAAAGCAGCGCAACGGCCCCAGCCGATAACCCGGCTTCGTATGCCTTGACCTTGCAAATGCCGAATACCGGCGGCATACGCGATAACCGCCAACAGTAACGGCAAGACCACTTCAAGTTTGAAGCTCCAGGTATCGCCCATCGCTTCGCCAGGCGCATGACCGAAAGCCGGCGGCGCTACCGGCAACAAACATAACACCGCCAGCGATCTCATATAGGGGTATGGATATAAGACAACATTGATGCAAAGACCTTCAATTCATGCTTCCGTTGCCGGCTAAAAAAAACCGCAGCAGATCGATTGCTGCGGCAAAGCACGGCATGTTGTAATCGAATCTGAAATATCGGTTCGCTCGTTCCCAAGCTCCAGAGACTGTGAAAGTATTCGTTTTAGAACAAAAGCAAAAGCATTCACCACGAAGATCACGAAGATCACGAAGAAAAATAACCGTTTAAACTCAATGCATTGAAAACTTCGTGTCCTTCGTGTCTTCGTGGTGAATAGGTTTTTAAACTCATTTTGATAATACTTTCACAGTCTCAAGAGCTTGGGAACCAGCGCAACCCGCGCAAAGCTTCGGCAATAAAACGCAAACAGAACGCATTGCTTCGCAGCTAGATATAACCCAATAAAACCAGGATCAGTACGATGATCAGCAATACCCCGATCCCGCCACTGGTCCGATAACCCCAGCCCCGGCTATAAGGCCAACTAGGAACAGCTCCGATCAACATAACAATTAAAATATACTCCGAACGGTCGATTTTTCGGTTTTACAGTTGGCGAAAATATTGTAAAAAAGAGCCTGCGATTAACGTACTGAATAGCCATGATTACCCTAGAACTGACCGAACAACAACTGGACG
>Ga0079306_1002331_pt1 | contig 10785 bp, 7 predicted proteins | sample Methanotroph_Enr_FD_79181 | JGI IMG/M metagenome (GOLD analysis project Ga0079306, IMG submission 79181) | Enriched soil microbial communities from Old Woman Creek wetland in Ohio, USA - Methanotroph_Enrichment_5 | ecosystem: Environmental > Terrestrial > Soil > Wetlands | place: USA: Ohio...
CGTTTACGGCAGCGGATCTGGCGGCGACAACGGAGTTCTTTCATCGCGGCATGCACAGCCTGATCAATAAAAACGATCGGGTGCTGGTGCTCCTCCCTTGCGCTCAGCCGGACAGCGTTGGCGACCTGCTTATCCGGGCACTTCAGGGTGGCGGAATCCGAGCCCTCGCCATGTGGCCGCCGGAGTCGGCAACAGCCATGGCCGAGGCAATCCGCGAACAGACGCTGACCTGTGCGGTCGGCCTGCCCCAGCATCTGCTCGCTTTGGCACACCGGATCGGGCCGGGCTCCCTCAAATCGATGCTCCTCTGTTCCGATTATGCCGCCCCCGCCCTGCGCCGCCAGATCGAGGCGGCCTGCGGCTGCGAGACATTTCTGCACTACGGGGCGACGGAATCGGGCCTCGGCGGCGCGGTGGAGTGTGCCGAGCATAACGGCTGCCATATCCGCGAATCGGAGCTGCTGGTGGAGATCGTCGATCCACGCACCGGCGACATCCTGCCGGAGGGCGAGGTCGGCGAAGTGGTTCTCACCACCCTGGGTCGGGAGGCCATGCCGCTTCTCCGCTATCGAACCGGCGATATGGCAAGTCTCGACCGTTCCCCCTGCCGCTGCGGCGGAGTAACCGCTCGGCTGGGAAATATCCGCGGCCGCCTTGCCGGATGCCTGCTGCCCGCCGGCCTGCTGCTCAGCCAGGATTTGGACGACCTGCTGTTTCAGATCCCCGGTCTGCTCGATTACCGGGTAACCCTGGACCGGATCGGCATGGACCGGCTTCTGGTCGACTTCGTCGCCACTTTCCTGGTAGCCGGTATCGAAGAGGAAATCCGCCGGATGCTCCTGCAAATTCCGGCGATTAATGCTAGTCTTGCCAATAATGAACTTACAATCGGGACGATTCGCCGGGTTGCGGATTTTGCCGTAAGCCATACGGTCAAACGAACCATCCTCGACAGGAGAACACAATGCAGCACATACTTGATCGACTCATAAGCACCCTGGAACAGGGACAATCGGCGGTGCTCTGCGCCATTGTCCGCAACCTTGGCTCTGCCCCCCGGACTTCGGGTGCCCGGATGCTGGTCATGGCCGACGGCACCATCGCCGGCAGCGTCGGTGGCGGGGCCGTGGAAGGGGCCTGCCAGGCGAAGGCCAGGGAACTGCTGCACGGTGCGTCCGGTTTTGCCGAACTGAACTTTGCACTGAATGCCGCCTCCGCCGCCGAGGCCGGGATGGTCTGCGGCGGATCGGTATCGGTCCTGCTGCATCGAGTCGAACCCGAATTACTGACCCTGCTCCAGAAGATGCGGAGTGAATATCTCCGGGGCAAACGACCGATGCTCCTGACCCTGCTGCCGCATGGCGACCTGCCGCCCCGCCTGGTCCTCCTCGGTTCCGAGGGAAATGAGGAGGTGCCGAAAGAACTGCGAGCGGAGATTCTCCGTAAAAGCCGGAGGGCACCGTTTATCGCCCTCCATCAGGGCCGGGAGATTTTCGTCGAACCGCTGGTCCATCCGGGCCGCGTTCACTTGGCCGGTGCCGGACACGTTGCCTTAGCTACAGCCAGGATCGCCGCCTTTGTCGGATTCGAGGTGGTGGTCATGGACGATCGGCAGGAATTCGCCAGCATCGAACGCTATCCCGGGGCCAGCAAGGTGCGGGTCCTGGATTCCTTTACCGATTGCATCAAAGATCTCGGCCCGGACGATTATGTGATCATCGTCACCCGGGGCCACCTCCATGACCGGGAGGTGCTGGCCCAGGCCCTGCGCACCGATGCCGGGTACATCGGCATGATCGGCAGCAAGAGAAAACGCGCAGCCGTTTACGACTCGTTGCGCCAGGACGGCTTTACCGACGCGGATCTGGCCCGGGTGCATTGCCCCATTGGTCTTGCCATCGGCGCCGACACCCCGGAGGAGATCGCCCTCAGCATTATGGCCGAACTGGTCCAGGTCCGGGCGGGAATGAACGAATGAAATTTGCCGCGGTCATTTTGGCAGCCGGTTATTCCTCCCGTATTGGGGGGTTCAAGCCGCTGATGGAACTTGGCGGGCAAAGCCTGATCGGTCGCTGTGCCGGTCTCTTTCGCCGGGCGGATATCGACGACATCGTGCTCATTACCGGCTACCGTCATAAAGAGGTCGAGGCCGAGGCGGCAAGGCTTGACCTCCCCTGCATTTACAACCCGGATTATGACCGGGGGATGTACTCCTCGGTGTGCGCGGCGGCTGCCCATCTGCAATGCACAAAGGTCGATGGATTTTTCATGCTGCCGGTCGATATCCCGCTTATCCGGCCGGCCACCATCGCCGCATTGTCTGCCGCTTTTGCCGGCCGGGCCGTGGTCTATCCCAGTTACGAGGGATTGCGCGGCCATCCCCCCCTTATCCCCGCACATCTGATCCCGGCGATTCTCGCCCATGACGGCCGGGGCGGACTCAAATCCCTGCTTGAAACCCAGGAGCACCTCGACGTTGCAGTCTGGGACAAAGGTATTCTCATGGATGCCGACACCCCCGAAGATTTTGCCGTGCTCACCCGGCGGGTAGAACGCCTCACGATAGGCGAGCCGGCTGAAGCTCTGGCCCTGGCCAAACTCGCCATGCCGGAAAAGGGGGTGGCGCACGGTCTGGCCGTGGCCCGAATAGCCGCGACGCTCGGCCGGGAACTCAATCGCCATGGCGCCCGGCTCGATATAGACCTCCTCCGCAACGGTGCACTCCTCCACGATGTGGCCAAGGGCAAACCACAGCACGAGGCGGGGGGCGCGGAACTGCTCAAGGGTCTGGGACTGGAAAAGCTCGCGGCCATCGTCGCCGCCCACCGCGATCTCCCGCCCCCCGCCACGGGAGTGCTCACCGAAAAAGAGGTAGTCTGCCTCGCCGACAAACTGGTCCGGGGAACCACATGCCTTTCGGTGCGCCGCCGTTTCGCCGAAAAGCTCGACCTCTACGCCCAGGATGAGGCAGCCTGCCTGGCCATCCGCGGCCGCCTCGCCGACGCCCTCGCGTTGCAGGCGCTTGTTGAAAAAACCGTGGGACGAAGCATCGAGGAGATCCTCGCTGCGGCGCCGGACCCATGAGCACCGTCTACCTCATCCGACACGGGGAAATACCTCAAGCCCGGCCTCGCCGGTTCATCGGCCGGCAGAACCTGCCTCTCACCGAAAACGGCCGGGCGCAGATCCTCCAGCTTGCGGAATTCCTCGCCACCAGGGCAATCGACAGGGTACTGACCAGCCCGCTGGCGCGTTGCGTCGACAGCGCCGGCATTCTCTGTTCTTCTCTGCAGTTGGAGAAAGCCGGGAAGGTGCCAGATCTGCAAGAGATCTGCCTGGGATCATGGGAGGGTCTTACCGTCGATGAAGTCCGAAACAGATTCCCCGGCGAGTACGAGGCACGGGGCAGGGATCTTGCCTGCTTCCGCCCTTCCGGCGGAGAAAGCTTCACCGATCTTCAGAACCGCACCTGGCCGGTCTTCTCGGCTGCCGCAGGAGAGGAGGACCAGCGGCTGGCCATCGTCGCCCACACCGGGGTGAACCGGGTCCTGCTCTGCCGAATTCTCGAGATACCGCTGGCAAAGCTTTTTCTCCTGGAACAACACTACGGCTGCGTGAATGTCGTGCATCGGGGCAAGGCGGGCTTCCGGGTGGAGAGCATCAATTGCCGCCCGTGAGAGAAATTTTCTCCGCCTTGCCTCGATCTGAGAAAAAATTGCTGTAATCCTACAGGCTCGTAATTCTCCGGACGCCGAAAGGTCAATCCTTCCTTGCAATCCCACCCCCGTTATCCTATGGTTCGGGGCTTGAAAAATCCGAGAACCACACACGACGAGAAGAAGCGGTTGCGGAAAAACAAGACCGCCGCCGATGCTTATCCGCCGGCCACAAACAAAACCTGTTCCCGAGTATCCGATGATTTTCAGCTCCATTTTTTTTCTCTATCTTTTTCTGCCCCTTGTCCTCATCCTCTATTATTCGGCAAGCTCCGGACAGCGAAATTCCGTACTTCTTTGCGCAAGTCTGTTCTTTTATGCCTGGGGAGAGCTCGGCTACGTCCTGTTGATGCTCGTCTCCATTGCCTTCAACTGGCTGACCGGGCTCTGGATCGATCATGCCAAATCCCGGCCGAAGGCCTGTCGGCTGGTTCTTGCCTTCGGCGTTACGCTGAACCTGGCGCTGCTCGGTTTTTACAAGTACGCGAATTTTTTCGTGGAGAACCTCAACGGGCTGTTACCCTCGTTCTCGCTGGATACCATCAAGCTTGACCCTGTCCACCTGCCAATCGGCATATCCTTTTTTACCTTCCATGCCATCAGCTATCTCATCGATATCTATCGCGGCAAGGCTGAGGTGCAGCGCCGGCTGGATCACCTGGGTCTCTATATTTCCTTCTTTCCGCAATTGGTAGCCGGGCCGATCATCCGCTACAGTCACGTCGCCGATCAGCTGGCCCGGCGATCCGTCACCGTCCTGGACCTGCAGTACGGCATTCAGCGCTTCGTCATCGGCCTCGGCAAGAAGATCCTGATCGCCAATGCCATGGGCGCCGTAGCCGACCATGTGTTTTCCCTGTCGAGCGAGACCCTGCCGGCAAGTCTTCTCTGGCTCGGCATGCTCACCTATACCCTCCAGATCTACTACGATTTCTCGGGGTATTCCGACATGGCCATCGGTCTCGGCCGGATGTTCGGCTTTCGGTTTCGGGAAAACTTCAATTATCCCTACAGCGCCGTCTCGATCCAGGATTTCTGGCGCCGCTGGCATATCTCCCTTTCCTCCTGGTTCCGGGATTACCTGTACATCCCGCTGGGCGGCAACCGCAAGAGTCCGGCGAGAACATACCTCAACATGCTGACGGTTTTCTTCCTCTGCGGGCTCTGGCACGGCGCCAGCTGGACCTTTATCGTCTGGGGGCTCTACCATGGGCTGTTTCTGGTCCTGGAGCGGCTCGGCCTGGGAGCCCTGCTTGAGCGGTTGCCCCGTCTGGTGCAAATTGCCTATGCCTGGATGGTCATTATGGTGGGATGGGTCTTCTTCCGGGCCGAATCGCTGCCCAAGGCTCTGGAATTTCTGGGGGGTCTTGTACGATTTGACGCGGCTCCCTATCTCGACGCCCAGCTTTTTGGCGCCCTCAATACGGGATTCTATATTGCTTTATTCGTCGGCATCGTCTTCGCCTTTCCGGTTATGCCGACGCTTGTCGGCCGATTCCGGCAGGTCGAGGATGCAAAGAGCGGTGCGGCGCATTGTCTTCTGGCTTCGGTCGGGACGCTTTTGCCTACTGTCTGGATGGCCTTCATCCTGATTTGCTGTTCCGCCCAATTGATCAACGGCACCTACAATCCCTTCCTCTATTTCAGGTTTTAGCGGGAACGATGATAATGAAAAGAAAGACTCTCATCGCAGGCGGTTTTTTTCTCGCGACCCTCATCCTCATGCCGCTCCTGGTGCATTTCCTCCTGCCCGGACCCGCTTTCAAGGCCCATCTCGAGTCCCCGATTCCCGGCAACTTCGCCATCTACTGGCCGGGAGATTCCGGGGGTTACAGCGCCTCTCGAGTCGCGACCGACGAGTATGCGGCTGGCGAGAGTGAACCCGTCATGATCCTACCGCCATTGTCAGGCAGCGGGATACTGCGTTTCGATCCGCTTGACGGAAAAGGCACCGTGACCCTGCGTGGGCTCACCATTGAACGATTTGGCGTGATCTGCGAGCTCAAGGTCAACGACCTGGCGGCGCTCCTGGTAAGAAGTGTCGATGCAACCGTACAAGAAACGGATACGGGCCTGATGATAACCGCAACCGGCAGCGATGCACAATTGTATTTCCGGGAGCCGCCCATACCCTCCGCCCCAGCCTATCTCACCGTTCTGTTCGTTCTCCTCTACCTGATGGTTTTCCTGGCTGGCCGGCGTTTTCTCACAAGGCCCCCGAACGGTTTCAGATTCCATTATCTCCTCGGTTCGGCCGTCCTGGTCCTGACCTGCGAGGATTTCCGCTGGCCGATGGAGATCGCGATCCCGGCCTGTGCCCTGCTTGTCCTTGCCCTGCAATACTCCGCCGCCGGCCTTATCTCCGCCGGTCCGCGCCGGCCTCGTTTTCAGGAGTGTCTGGCCGCCATCCCGGTCGCCTGTTTTTTTCTGCTCATCTACGGTCCGTTCTGGTCCACCCTTTCTCCGAACAGGCCTTTTATCGCCTCGGTAAAGGAAAGTCTTGCTCAGATCGACAGGGAGAAAGGCCTGAGCGGATCCGCAGCCGTATTCATCAAGGAAAACGAGGAACGATTCAACCGTTTCTTTTCCTGGCGGAACGAGCTGCTCGAACTGGATGCCAACATAAAAATATTCGGCATGGGCTTTTCCCCGATATCGAAAGTTATCCTAGGGAAAAATGGCATGTTTTTCGAAGGATATGGCGAGCGCAAGGTCGAGGAAGATGCCACCGCCTATTTCGACAATGTGACCGATTACATGGGGCTCATCCCATTCTCCGAAGAGGAACTCGAAGCCTGGCGGGTTTGTCTGGAAGAACGCTATTACTGGCTCAAGCAACGGGGGATCGACTACGTCTTCGCCCTGGCGCCGTCCAAGGCAATGATCTACCCGGAGAATCTCCCGGAGCGGATCCTGAAGACGAAACAGGCGCTCAACCGGCCTTCCCGCTTCGAACAGTTGAGCAAATACCTCAAGCACCACTCCACCATTCCCTTCGTGGATTTGAGCGAGTCACTACGCCTGGCCAAAGAGCAAGCGCTGGCGGACGGCACCCTCTCCGCCACCCCGCTCTACTACCGAACCGATTTTCATTGGACCTATTACGGCGCCTACGTGGCCTATCGGGCTATCGCCGAGGAGATACGGAAAAGCTATCCGGCCTACCGCATGGAACCGACCCCCCTGCAGGATTTCTCCATCGCGGCCCGCCATGACTGGGTGCATGAATTATTCATTTCCGCCCTTGGCCTCGATCCGCAGAAAAACAGCAACGACACCTATCTCACGTTTATGCCCCGGGCCGGTTCCGTCCATGCCTCGATCTCGAATTTCGCCGCCAGGGGCATCGACGACTACAGTCTGCCTGAGCCGGTCTCCAACAACTATGACGGCCATCAACTCAACCTGCGCGAGCTGGAGAACCCGCGCGGCGAGGCAAACACCATTTTTGTCGTCGGCGATTCCTTCAGCGAGAAATACTTCGGCTTTTTCAGCGCCCATGCCAAAAAATCGGTGCTCTACCGAAGTGTCTACCAGTTTGTCACAACCCCTTACGAGAGGTACGCTCCGCAGCTCGTTATCCAGGAGATGTTCAACATGTACCTTCTCCAGAAACCGCCCTACAATCCGAAGGAAGTGCGTCGGGCAAGGGTCGCGGCCCTGAACGGCCAAACGGGGGGACAGCTCACCAAGGCCGAATAGGCCCTGCTTGTCAAATGACGGATCCGGCGCTCGTCCCAGCGCCGGACGTCGTCGCTGAAGGCCTGGTGCAGAGCTCACTCAAGGTCCTTGTTCCGGTAAGGCTGGGAGGTGCCGACCAATCCATTGGCGCCGGCACTCGGCCACACTGGATTGGTGGAGAGCCAGATTTATTCAACCTGCACCGCGCCGGCATGGGTTTTATTGTCCACTCCCATGCCGATATTGGCGGTTTTTCTGGTGTCGGAGGTATTCTGCAGGGCGCCGGTCTTACCGATCCTGCTGTTGTTCAGGCTGGTGGTCCCGACATTGCCGGTGTTGTTTTCCCCGCTGGCGAGATTGGTGGTCGAGTCGACATTGGCCCTGTTCTCGACCTTGCCCTCGACGGTTGAACCGGTGACATTCACGGCGCCCATATTGGCAGTGTTGTTCCTGCCCATAGCCATGTTTCGGGAACTGTTGACGATAGCCTTGTTGGCGAGGATTCCCGACTTGCCGATGGTGCTGCCGACCACGCTGACCGAGCCCATATCGGCGGTGGAATTTTCACCTTCGGCGATACTTTCGGAATTGGTGATCCTGGCATCGTTGCCGACTTTGCCGTCGATGGCCACGTCTTCGATCATGATGGTGCCCATATGGACGGTAACCCCGCTGCCGCTCGCCTTGCCGGTCGAATTGTCAACCGTGCCGCTGTTGGTCAGCCTGGCGCTTTGGCCGACTTTCGACCTGTTCTGCACGATGGCCCCGGTGGAAACCCTGCTGCCTTTGCCGACGGCCGTCTCGGTGGTCTCCGTCACCTGGGAAGTGTTGACCTCCTGCCCGGGGGCGTTCTGATCGGCAGCCGTTCCCTCCATTTTACCACCGGCTTTCTGACCGGTTGCCTTTTCCACGGAAGCGATTTCCTTGCCTTTGCCGCCAACCGCCGGGGCGGCAACGCCGATGCTCCACACCATTGCAAGTCCGACTACACAGGCTGCGATACCGGTCACCGCGGTGCCGGCTGCGACACCGGCTATGATCTTGATTTTCATTGACATCCTGCCCCTTTTTCATGGTACGTCTGCTCACGCCGAACGAAAAAAACGAGGTAATGGATCATGTTCGATTGTATCACATTTCTATTATATTTTCGCAATGAGCCTTTTCACAAGTCGTAAGGCATAAGTATTTCACCGTCGACACCCTTTTTTCCTAAATTCGTCAGCGTTCTATCGTCTTTCGGCAGGAAACAGCTGTACGCTGACAGCTTATGCCTGGCCTTACGCTCTTCCTGCCCGCTTTACATCCCCCTGGCGATGATTTATGTTCTGCCCCATGTTTTTCAAGATGAAGCTTCAACCCACGGAATACGATAATGGTAAAGAAAAAAGCGCTCGCCGGCTCGGGCAAGACGGTGGCAAGACTGAAAGAAAGACAGGCGGTCAAGGAAGAATCGGCTCAAGAGCCGGTCGATCAGCCGGCATACGAGCCGACACTCCAGGCCATGGTCTGGTATAAGGAAGAGCATTATGAACAGCTGCTGGCGATCTTCGACGACGCCGAGCTGCTGCCGCCGACCTACCAGGCCTGGCTGGTTCGGGCCGAGGAGAAAAAAGCCGAGGTCGAGGCGGCCGGCGATCAGGTGATGAAGGTGTTCATCGATCCGGAGACCTTTCCGGAATGGTGTGGGCAAAAAGGGTTGCCGAAGGATGCCGAGGCCAGGACTCAGCTGGCGCTGGAGGTTGCCCAGGCGAGATCCTTCAGCCTGTAAAGACGGCGTCCTCTGTCCCCGGGAACACCGTAAGGGGCGAAAGATTTTTCGCCCCTACAGCGAATCGTCCTTGAAAAAACCGATACTCGCCGACGAAAGCACCACCAGCACCGAACCGATGTTGTGGACCACCGCGCCCATGATCGGCGTGATCAATCCGCCGGCGCCGGCCAGCACCGAGACCAGATTGAAGACCAGACCGAAGGCGATATTGAGTTTGATGATGAACAACATCCGGCGGCCGAGGGCAATCAAAAACGGCAGCTTGGCGATGTCGTCGCCCATCAGGGCAATATCGGCGGTTTCCAGGGCGACTTCGGTCCCTTTCGCCCCCATGGCGATGCCGGTATCGGCCACGGCCAGGGCCGGGGCGTCGTTGATGCCGTCGCCGACATAGATGATTTTCGCCCCGCCTTGCTGCTTCTCCCGGATGACCCGCAGCTTATCGTCGGGTTTCAGGCCGGACCACAAGCGGCTGATGCCCACCTGCCGGCCGACCAGATCGACCGATTTTTCATGGTCGCCGGAGAGAATGCCGATTTCCGCGAGACCAAGCTTGTGCAGCTCGGCCACGGTTTTGCGGGCTCCTCTGCGCACCCGGTCGGAGACGCTCAAAAATCCTATCGGCTGTTTGTCGCGGTAGACCATGAGAGGCGTGGCGCCCTGTTCCTTGATCGCCTGCAGCCGGGCCTGTAGGGCAACGGGCACGCCGCCCAGGCCGCCATTGAGGTAGACGCTGCCCACTTCGACCAGGTTGCCGTCGACGCTGCCGCGGACGCCGAGACCAATCTCGGTGAACAGATCGCGGGCCGCGTTGATGGTGATCTTGGCATAATGCGCCGCCTGGATCACCGCCCGGGCAAGCGGATGGGTCGAGTTGCATTCGACGCTGGCCGCGTGGCGCAGGAGATCATCCCCGGCAATGCCTTCCGAGGGGACGATCTCGTCGACCCGCGGATTGCCCTCGGTCAGCGTGCCGGTCTTGTCGAAGAAAATGGTATCGGCGAGTGCCACATTCTCGATATGCTGGCCGCCTTTGACCAAAACACCAGCCCGCGCCGCCCGGCCGATAGCCGCCACCGTGGCGGTGGGGACGGCGAGGATCAAGGCGCAGGGGCAGCCGACGATCAACACGGCCACGGCCCGGCTGAAATCGCCGGTAATCAGCCAGGCGGCGAGCGCGCAGCCCGCAATCAGCGGAGTGAAATATTTGGCGAACCGGTCGATCAAGGCGATGGTCTTCGGCTTATGAGCTTCGGCCTCGGAAACCAGCCGGATCACCTGACCGAGCGTGGTATTCTCCCCCACCCGTTCGGCCCTCATGCGCAACAGGCCGTTATGATTGAGCGTGCCGGCATAGACCGTATCTCCCGCCTTCTTTTCGCGGGGCATCGCCTCGCCGGTGATGGCCGATTCGTCGAGCGACGACGAGCCTTCCGTCACCACGCCGTCCACCGGCACCTGCTCGCCGGGCTTAACCAGAAGGATATCGCCCACCCGCACCTCTTCCACCGGCACCGTTTTCATCTCCCCGCCCGCAAGCACGGTGGCCTTTTTCGGCGAGACCTTGATCAGGGTCTGGATGGATTTGCGCGCCGACTCGGCGGTAGCCTCCTC